>Ga0310697_10003205_pt1 | contig 16672 bp, 28 predicted proteins | sample 172DNAGHGlowgp2_FD_203883 | JGI IMG/M metagenome (GOLD analysis project Ga0310697, IMG submission 203883) | Sheep rumen microbial communities from Palmerston North, Manawatu-Wanganui, New Zealand - 1728 DNA GHGlow gp2 (v2) (version 2) | ecosystem: Host-associated > Mammals > Digestive system >... | reverse complement strand
GTCCTCATGCTCCAAAATGCAACGTTATTTGCCAGCTCCTCGCTCTTGGGGCCTACAAACTGCAGATCTATTTCTGCTATCTTAAGCACGGCGCCTCCGTTCTTTTTGGAGCTTCCTTCTTTTCCTACGTCGTAAAAGGGCAGCGTTCTCGGTCTGTTCTGTCGTATCTGGTAGGCGCACCAGTTCTCTATGTTCGCGTTGGCTTCCTGGGGATTGAACCAGTTACCCTGCTTCGGTACTACGTACTTCTGGTCAACCGAGAGAATTGCCGCCAAGATTCCACGTAGCGTTGTCTGATTCAGTTCCATTGTTTCCTACCACCTTATTTAGTGTGTATCTAAAAAATCCGCCTTCGCTCTCCCAGTCGTTGTCCGCTGTGAGTCGATAAACGGATCCGTTGATTTCTGTGAATTTGTCAGCCAGGGCGCCTGTCTCGGTCCATAGTTCCATTCCTTTGGTGTGGACCAGGTTGCCGTTGCTGTCTCTTGTCTGGTCTCCGGCTGTGTTCTGGAATACTCCGGTTATGGTCTGCTCGGAGCCTACTGTCTTATTCCAGCCTCCGTTGATTTTTGGTTCCATTGCGTAAACGGTGAGGCTTCGTCTTTGTTCCGGCCAGTACAGCAGCATATCTCCGTATACGCTCATTCTTCTTCTCCTTCTACTCGAAAGGTCAGCGACTGGATCATGTTCGCGCCGTCTATAAGCGGGTGGTCGCTGCCTTTGTACTCTATTGTTCTCGGTGAGTTCGGGACGCGCTGCTTGTAGTAGTCGCCTCTTACAAACTCTGTTATTGCTCCGACGGCCATTGTGCCGACTTTCTTCCAGTTCGGCTTTTGTCCGTTTTTTATCTTTTCGGCCTCCTGTCTCATGGCCGCCGTTATCTGTCCGGCGTTCTGCTTGATTGCATCTTCCATGAAAGGTCGGGCCGGGATTGCGGCCGTTCCGTAGTGCAGCTGTTTGGCGAGCTCTGCAGTGTCGACCGGCTGGATGTTCATCGGGTCGTTGCCGTTCAAATCCTCGAAATTGCCAGGGCCTTTTTGTCCCTCTCTTTTTCGTCGGTGGAGTGTCGGTACGTGCTGCATCCCGCTTGGAAATCCGACCAAAATAGTAACGGCAGCCTGGCGCATTATCTTTTGGATTTCTTTTGGGTCTCCTGTTTGGGTTACGCGGACGTCTACTCCGTTCTCGTTAGGCATAGATTCCGTACCTCTCCGGTGCGCTCTGTATCATGGTGAGCGCCTTCTGGCCGAATAGGTTTGAGTTCAATTGTTTTAGGCCTTCCTGGGCTTCCATATCAGAAAAGCTCACGGATGTTCCTCCTATGCTTTTTGAGCTCAGCGCCATTCCGCCGTTGCTTACTACGCCTGTTACTGCCGACGGGTTCATGTCGGCCAGGTACCAGGCTGTAATTAAATTAATACAAAGGTTGCGCTTTGCCTCGCGGGTTGTTTCGTTCAAAACTCCCCACAGCTGCAAAACGCCGCTAAACATGACGCATACGTCTTCGTACGCCGAGTTAATCTGCGCATCGGTCAGGGTTGGGAAATTGTCAGCGTATTTGAATTCTGCACGTGTCATGTTCGTCCTCTTTTATCTGTTGTCAAAGGCTATGAGCGCTTCGATAAGCTCTGCCTTCTTCTTGTTTTTGTATTCAATTCCTGCGTACTTGCAGGCGTCCTGGAGTTCTGGATAGGTCATGTCTTTGTATGCCTTCTCCCTTTTTTTGTCTTCATCTTCTTCTGCAGGTGCCTCTGCTTCTGCAGGTGCATCCTCGTCCGGCTCTGCTGTTGCAGTTTTTCCGGCCTTTGCTTTGAGCGCTTCGTTCTCGGCCTTAAGGCGTTCTATTTCCTCGTTGGCTTCGTTGATTCTCTGGGCGCTCGATACGTAGCTTTCCGGCATCTTGTTTAAGACGCGGATTTTCTTTTTGTTTACGAGCTCTCTAAAAAATGGCTCGCAATCTTCCAGGCGCTTGAGTTCTTTGTCTTCAAGTTCCATTAAGTTCTTGAGCGGTCCCTGGGCGCCTCTTGCTGGCATTGTCTTCCCGATTGAGCTGAATGTTACCGGGTATTGATAAAAAGATTGTAAATATTTCATTTTTTTTGCTTCCTTCTAAAAAGTAAAACTAAGCAGGCAGTTATTTTACTTTCCTGCTATAAAGTAAAATAAAGCCAGGGCCGGCTTTTTACTTCCGGTCCTGGTTCCTTCATCCTACGACGATGTCGATGGTGTTGGTGCTGGCTTTGTTCCAAATCCTGAGTAAACCTTTACGGCTGCGGCTACAGGTGCGAATACGCCGGCAAATCTGCGGAGTACTGCGTGCTGCTGATCGTAGCTGTTTGGATATACTGGGTAAGTGAAATTTTCCAATGGTACGCCAAGAAGGAGGAGGTCCTGCTTCTCGTCGTTTGGTCCAGCGCCTACTTCCGGAGCTGTGATTACGAGCTTGTCGCTTTCGCTTGAGTTGAATTCTGTTTCTGCAGAAAGGAAAGGATCTGCATAAAATTCAATCTTTGGCTTGCTTCCGTTCTTTGTAACGCCTGCGTTAAAGTTTTCTTCAAAGATTGCGAGCGCGCTCTTTGCTTCGTAGGTGTTGCTGTATGGTACGGAAGTTAAAAGGTTGTATGCCTTTGGCGACATGGCTACGCGTACGATGTCGAACTTGTTCTGTACGGCTCCCATGAATTCAGTAATGATTCCGGCGAGCTCTTTGTACATTGTGTAACCTTTGTTTGTGTTTGTGTCGTCTGCAGCGATTTCTTCCAGGGAGTCTTTTGTCCAGGTTGTTTCGCCGTTGATGTCAAACAAGCCGAGTGTACCTGTTGCTTCGTTACCGAAGTATGTGAGGTAGTCGGTGATCATGTCGATTACGTACTGTGCATAGCGCTGCTTCTCGGCCATCAATGAACCGGCAAATGGATTTTCACTTCCTCCCTTTGCGCGTTCCATTTCTTCAATTGTGAAATTGAAGAAAACCTTGATGTTGATAATTGCAGAGCTCATGATTCCGCCCTGTACGTTTACGTTCTGCTTAAGGTTAGCAGCTACGGTTCCGGCTTCGTCAATAAGTCCCCAGCCTGAATAAGCAGCGAGTGCGAGGTTCTGTACTTCTGCCCATGGGTTTGATCCTCCCATGCGCTTTACCAAATCGCGGGCGTGGCTGTAAAGCAAAGGCTGTTTAAAAAGATTTGGGAAGTATGAAGCATTCCATGGGCTGATTGCCTGGGCTGCGATCAATTCTCCGCTATCTCCTGTGTATGTCTTTACGCCGCTCTTTGAGTACTGGTAGTCGTACTTACCAGTGCGTGGGTTGTAGCGTGGCTTCATGTTTACGGCCAGCGGATTTGCTTTAAACAAAGCCTCCAATTCTGGTGTAAGTCCGATTGTCTGTCCAAGTGCTGCGCTGTCTCCTACGTAGATAGGGTTGGCTACTGCACTTGCTGGTACTCCGTATTGTGGGTCGCTTGCGCGTCCGATCTGCAATGTGGCATCGCGGAGGAGGTCATTGGCCTTTCCGTTCATTCCTACCATGCGGCCGGCAATCTTGCCGAGCTTTTTAAATTCTGATGAACAATCAATTCTCATTCTTGTCCTCCGTCCTAGCCGAGCCATACGTAGGCGCCGTCGTCAGTAACTTCTACTACTGTGGCTCCTGCGAGCAATGTGTGGCTTGCTCCGGCTGATGATGCTACAAAGCCGAGAGCTCCTGTGGAGTTGTTGAATTCGACTTTATATCCGATTACTGGGTCGAGGCCTTCTTCCCAGTCTGTGATTTTTACAAGGCCTTTGTTAATAAATGCGCATGGCATTCCTGCGAGGTACTTGCCTGGGTGAGCGATTGCGTTCTGGGCGATTGCGTCGTCAAATACTACGATTCCGCGTGTAATATTTGAGCCGCCGTTACCTGCTACGATTGCTGTAGGGTCGCTTGCTGGTGCAGAGCAAACTACACCAAATGAGAGCCCTGCGCTCTGGTTTGTGGCGTCTACGATGCCGCCGAGCTTGAGGTAGCCTTCCTGCATTGGGACTGCCTGGGCTGTGAGCTTGAGCTGTCCTTTGAAGCCTACGGTCAATGAAAGGTTGCTGTCCATAGGTTACCTTCCTCCTTCTTTTGCTTTGGCGAACATCTCGGCTAGCGAGCCTGTTGCCTTTGTGTTGTTTACTGTGACTGGAATAAAAGGAGCAGCGTGGTCTGTTACGACTTCTTCTTCCTTTTCTTCTTCCTCTGTTTCTTCTTCTGCCTTTGGAGCTTCGTCCTGGCAGGTGTCCTTAATCAATCCATCCTCGGCCAGGCGCTTCTTCATAAACTGATAGAGCTCCTCTGCTGTGTATTCTGGATTTGGATCCGCATCCTCTGGTTCGCCTTCTTCTGCAGGTGGCACTTCTGTCTCCTCTGCAATTTCTGCTACTTCTTTGGTTGCTTCAGGCGCTTCTTCTGCTGCTTCCGGCGCAGCTGGTTCTTCTGCAGGTGCTGCTTCTTCTGCTGGCTCTGGCACGTCCTTCATGGCGGCTGTGTCGAGCTTTTCGAACAAGTCGGCTACCATCCCTGCGGCTTCTTTGGCTGCTGCTTCGTCCTGTTCCTTTACGGCTTTGAAGTCGTCCAGGAACCTGTCGAGCTTTGCTTTGTCCTCGTCGCCCGGGAGGTCTGCAGTGAAACCTTTGAGCTCGTCTACCTTTGCGGCTACTTCTTCGTCGCTGAGCTTGTCCTTTGAAGTTACAAGCTCCATGAGCTTGTCTCTGAACATTCCCATGTCGTTGTCTGTAGTCATAAGGCGCTTACGGGCTGCACGGAATAAACCGGTTAAAAGTTTCATTCTTCCGTTCTCCTTCTGCTTTTATAGTTATTTATCTTTAACAAAAAGCAGCAGGATTTCGTCTACTGCTTTTGCTGCGATACCTACGGCTGCCATCCAGGCTCCCCAGTTTGCTGGCTGGAAATATCCAAGCAGGGCCATTCCGGCGATTTCTGCGGCTTCTGTTAATCCGCTAATCAATCCATAAAGTTTCTTATTCATGGGTTTTCCTCCTTTTGTTTTATGCTGTCGCTTCCGGCTCGGTGCCGTAGCGCAGGTATTCGTAGGTTGTGTTCATTTGAGGAACATCCGCGATCTTGTGGACCTCGGCCTCTGTCGGGTGGCTTGTCGGGAGTCCTGTCATCCAGCTCTTGACCTTAATTCCGGCCAGGGCTGCGAGCTGGTTCCAGGTAAGTCCGGCCTCGACTCGCTTCTCGTTGATTCTCCTGTAGACGTTGGTCCAGGAGCTCGGATTGCCTACGCGGAGCAGTTCTGCTTTGCTTTCTGCTTTCTCCATGTTTCTTCCTCCATGTTCTTTATTTGCAGCGGTCAAAGACCGAGCCTGTTGCTATATCAAATACCGATTTTGTCTTCGGTGCCTGGTCCAGTACTCCGGCGTACTCTCCACCTCGTCCGGCTCGTAAAAGTGCCAGGTGGTTTACGTCCGTAATCTCGCGCATGATGATGTCGTACTCCTGGCCGTTCGGTGCGGTTCCCTTCTTCCATTCGAAGTCGGCCAGGTAGCCCGGACTGAGCTGGATTTCTCCGCGCTCGTAAGCCTGCAGCGCTTCGTCGTCGTACATCATCATGGTGCTGCGGATTCCTACCTCGTCGGCTTCTTCGATGTAGTCGACTGTCGGGTTCTCTCCGGTCCAGCCTACTGCCAGGTCTCGGAAGTTCTGGCCGTCTACCGGTGTGGCGGGGTGGTTGTGTACGAGAGGCAGGCTTTTGAATTTCTCGCAGGCTGCTGCTAATACGGCCGCCGGTCTATAAACCTGGTACAGCCTCTTGTCTTCTACCCAGTCCGGCGCGTTCTGTAATGAAAGGCGCAGGGTCGGGAGCTCCTCTTTGGCGTAGTCATAAATCCCGCTTACGGCGATTCTTATATTTTTAAGTTCTGGCATCTCTGCCTCCTGTTATTTTCAAAAACGGGACGCGCAGTGGAAAACAAAACGAAAAACCTCTACGCGTCCCCGAGGTCTTTTGGAGGTATCCTCGCTTTTATAGTCATTTATAAAAAACGCCGGGCTTTTATCTCCGGCGCTCTGCTTCCTTCTGACTTGTTAATATCGGAGCTAAAATGAACTTATGGCGTGTTCTGGCGGCAGTCTGGCCGGTCGGAAGCTCGCCGGCTTTTCTGCCTGCAGATTGAGGCTCTGCTGGGCCTTATTCTCCTTCTATCATTGCCTGGGCCGTAATTCCCCAGCTTTCCCATTCCTGGACTAAATGCTCGTAATAATTGAGCGCGTCTACCAGGTCCGCTGTTGTTTCTATCGGTGCCAGCTCCTGGCGTTGTGGCATCGGCGGGAGCTTCTTCTGTGGTGCTTTCGGTTTACTTGCGCAGCCGGTCATTGTTAAAGCCAACAATGGCATTAGCAATATTAACCAGCTCCTCGTCCGTTTTTGCTTTTTTGATTTCATCCTCTACCTTCCCTTTGTCCGAGCTTATCATGGCGACTTCTTCTGCGTGGCGCAGGAGCTCTGCTATTGTCCGGTTCTGCTTTTCTATCTCGAGTTTGATCTCGTTGTTCTCTGCCTGCAGCTGTCTGCAAACTTTGGCCGTGAAATACAAAATTATTATCAAAATGAAAATCACGAGGCCGGCGATTACGTATCCGTTCATCCCTGGGGTTCCTCCGGCTTTGTGAATTTGTCCAGCGCTATGTTTGTGTCTACCGTAATGAATAAAGCGGCCAGGGTTCCGGCTACTTTACAAAGCTCTGTTATTTCGCAATTCGTGAAAATTCCGAGCCATTTCAAAACGGCGCCGGTGAGCAGAATTGCTCCGGCTGTAATCTTCGCTATCAGCGATACTGTTTTCGCTTTCATTTTGTGCCTCCTGTTTTCTTTCTTAAATAGCCGAGCAGGTTGGTCTTGTCTCTTACTCTTATCTCTGCTCCGGCCTGGGTGATTCCGTTCTGTTCAAAAACTAAAAATTTCGAATTGTCAAATACGGCTATTAAAATTGCGACGTGGCCGTACTTGTTAGCCGTGGTCTTGTCCCATATCAGAATGTCGCCGCTTTTCCAGTTCTTATTCGTGCTTCGGGTGAAGTACTTTTTTTCTACCGGCATCTGCTCGTAGTCCATGAATAAATCCAGGGCGCCTCCGGTGGTCGCGCATGGTCCGGTGTGCTCCCTAATTGCCAGCACGTCCTTTGTGTACTGCCTGAATAAATCTACGCATTGCGCTCCGTATACGCCGTCAAAGTCTACTTTCTTACCCTGGTATTTTTCTATGAATTCAATCAGTGTCATGTTTTTTTACTCCCTTTTTTATTTTAAGAAAAAAGATATTATAAGCCCGATTCCCTCGGCCATTATCGCCAGGAGCATTGATATAAATTTTGCCTGGTACTTCTTCTCGGTCTCGGCCAGGGCGAGCTTGATTTTCAAGTCTACGCTTTCGTTTATCTTGGTGGCGATCTGCTCCGGCATTGCCTTCAAATCGTCTTTGATCTCTTTGAGGTCCTGCTCCATTGATGTTACCTTTACTTTCATTTCTTCTGCCGTCATGCGCCTATCCCCTTCGTCTCTATAGTCGTTTTGAGTTCATGGATGTCTATTTCGCACCTGGCGTGTCCTTTGTCGTAGTAGTTGTAAACGTTCAAAACGCGGACGATTTCCCAGTTGTCGTCCTCGAGTACTCCGGCGTCTACCAGCGTGTCCAGGATTGAGCTTGTCCCGTTGTCGCTGTCTCGTCTTCTCATGTCGCCGTGGAAAAAAGAAAGGCTTATTATTACCGGGTGGCATATTGTGTTGTGGTTTATGGTCATGGCCCGCACCTGCAGCATGGCGCTTTCGTGCCATTCCTGGTATCGCTTGCTCGGGATCATACAGCCTGTCCTGGTCCTTATCTTCGAGTTCTTCTTGGCTGGTGTCTCGCCTTCAATAATCAGCTTCATCCTAATCCTCCCATTCTACCGGTACTAATCCGCAGCGGCAGTTGTAGTCGTCGATTTCTTCCGGCAGGTTGTTTATGTCGAATATCTGGCCGTCTAGCCTTCGGTGGCTCTCTCTTACGCGGATGTCGTGGCTGGTTACCCATTTGATCTTTGTTACTCCGGCGCTCGTGAATGTGGAAAGGGTCAGGGCCTTATTAAAGCGCTGCATCTGGTCGCGGGCGAATAATCGCGCCAGGTTGTTGCCCCATGAATAGGCGAGCTTCATTAAATCGTCAAACTCCAGCCTGTCGGCTTCTCCCAGCACGTAGGCGTGGATCCGCTCGAGCATTCGTCTCTTGATGTCGTCCTGCTCCCAGCCGAGCCTCTGGATGGAATTGTCCAGGTACAGGTTCTTGAGCGCTTCCATGTTGTCATTAAAAACCTTTTGTTTGTCGATTGTGAAAGTCGTTAGAACCTGCTGCATCTTGTCTCCGGCGTCATTGAATAAACGCGCCAGGTACTCGTCCTTTTCCTTCTCGAGCATCTTCCCCAGCTTCTCCCTGGTGGCCTCGGTCTTCGCCTGGCTTACGCTGTCGCCTTCCTCCCACTTGTGCTTGAGGGTATTTTCTGCAGCGGCCATGTTCGCCTGGTTCGCTATCTTTTTGCTCTCGTTCTCGGACTCCTTCCGCATCTTCTCGAAAAAGTCCAACAGATCATTGAGCGTCTCGTCTTCGTTCTTCTTTGGCGGTCCTTTTGCATCCAATGTGGCGCGTGTCTGCTGGGCTGCTTCCTTCACGTCGCGGAGCAGGGTTCTTGCCAGCTCGTCGTAGTAGCTCTTGAGCGCCTTCGCCATTTTGTCCTGCAGTGAATAAATCGGCCGCGGGATTCCCATCCGCTTCATGCGCAGGAAACCTTCGCGGGTGCCTTTTGAGTATACGTATCCGTTCATTTTGAAAGGGTAGTTATTTTTCTTCTCGTCCGCCATGTTTCAGCCACTCGTATGTTGTGTTTAGTACCGGCGCTATCTTGCGCAGGTCGTCCTCGCTCGGCTTTGTTCCTGGGGTGCCGGTCATCCACGAGGCGAGTTTGACGTGGGCCTTCTTTGCTATCTCGTCCCAGGTGAGGTGTGCTTCCTGCTTCTTCTTCAGCAGTCTGTAAAAGGTCTTTTGATTTTCTGTCATGCTTACTCCGTTTTCCTTCCGTAGTTTATGTTCTCCGGTCCGTCCGTCCATTCGCACTTGATTCCTTTTCCGTTCAGAAATCCTACGACGTACGCTACGGCCGGGCGCTGTTCCAGGTACTCGTTCTTGGCTACCATTGCGCAGCCTTTTATCTTTATCTCGGTGTAGCCGGTGAGCCATGCGTAAATGGCCAGGGCGCTTATCGAATTGTTGACCGGCATTCCCTGGGTGTAGACTTCGTCCGGCAGCTCTCTTATGGCGCCTTCGTGCCTGCATGGGATGTCGTGGAGTTCAAAGTATTTATCTCCTCCGTCCCTGGTCTCTGTTCCCAGGTACCACAGCTCCCATCCTTCTTCCCGGACTTCCTCCGTCGGCCTGGCTCGGTTGCTTCGACCGCAGATTATGACCTTTTTATTCTTGGAATTCTCCGGCATCCTCAAATCCTCCGGACTGTTCCTGTTCTCCCATGTCGCGGCCGCCGTTCAGCTGGTCCCACATTTCCTGATCCATGCCTTCGTTCTCTCCGGCGGTCAGTTCGTCCATGATTTTCTCGTCGAGCTCTCCGTCCTTCATGAGCTTGTCTGCTGCTTTGAGCGCTGTGGTCAGCGGTGCTCCCATTGCTACAAACGAGCCGGCTGTCTGGGCGAGGCTCTGTCCTATCTGGGCCTTTTCCTGGTCTGTCATTACTACGCCGTCGTCGCGCTTGATGTGTACTTCGTCTGCGTGGCGGTACTGTTCGCTGTTCTTTCCGAATGTGTCAGCTACCAGGAGCTTTATGCAGTTTTTGAATGCAGGTTCTACCTGGTTGAATAAAAGGCGGGCGGTCTCGCTCTGCTTGAGCTTGATGTCGTCCTGGTTGTCGCTTGCGAGCCCTGTGGCCTTTTCCTGGAAAAGCACCGACTCGGCAAGTCCGCAGCTTGCGCAGAATGCCAGGCGCGATTCGTTGATTAAGTCTCTGAAGCCGGAATAGGTGCGCTCCAGGATTTTGATTTCTCCTACGCTGTTGATTGCCTTCGGGTGGAGCATACTCCATTCGCGCATCTGCGCTTCGTTCTCTTTAAAGAATGTTTTTGCAAATTCAGGGCCGTTTTCGATTATCAGTCCGTCGGCCGGGATTGCGTGGTACATGAGGCTGCTCTGTTGTGCCATAATCGGCAGGCTCATTTTCATTATCTGGTACGCTTCGTAGTCTTTTATCCAGCCTTCAAAGTCCGAGGTGCTCCAGCCCATCTGCTGTATAGCTCCCCAAAATGGCAGGCGCTTCGGGCGGACCATTGCCATGCGCTCTGTGTTTACACGTACGCCTCCGAGCGGTATAAAAAGGCTCTTTGCGTACAGATAGTCCTGGGCGGTTATGTTGTACTCCGGTACAAATACGCAGTTCCAGCGGTCCGCTGTAATCCAGTACCGTATAAAATCCTTCTCCTTCTTCATTTCGGCCAGGAGCTCGTTGATTCCCTTCTGGGTCTTGAGCGGGTTGTCTCCGTCTAATGCCGGGTAGGTTACGGCTCCTCCGAATATCAAACTCTGTGTTATGGCCTGGCTGTATGCTTCGTTAAATCCATTTTCCTGGGCTCTTGCTTCCAGCTTCTGGATGTCCTCCGGCGTGAATGCGTCGCACTCAAACTTGACGCCGTCCAGGGAAAGTACGCCGGCCTTCTTGTCGATTACGCGGGCCGGTAGTCCTGCGTTGGCGTAGTAGCTTGTGGCTTCGGTTGGTGTAATTGAAACCGGTATAAAGCTCTCCGTCTGCATTCCTGGGTCGATAATGGTTCCGATTCCACTTGTCGGATTGTAGTATCCGTCCTGGACGATTCCTGTCTCCAGGCTCATTTTGCGGCGGGCCTCTGCGTCCTTCTGCATGGTCTCAATGCGTGCGCCGTAGTCCTTTATCAAGCCTTCGCGCATTTCTGTCGCGCTCTGGGTCCCTGGTCTTGCGTCCTGGACTATCTGGGCGGCCTCGTCGCGGATCAGCGCGAGCTCGCTTGCGTCCAGGGCTATTGCCTGGTATCCGTCCTCGGTCTCGGCTCCGGCGCTTTCGTGCTTTGCGATTGTCTCAAATATGCGGCGGTGGTGCTCATTGGTCTCTGTCTTTATTAATTCTTCAAATCTTGCCATGGCTGGTTCCTTTTCCTTATAGTCAGTTTAGGCTATCTGCAAGTATCCGTGCTCCTGGACTTCCTCGCGCGAGAGCTCCTTCAAGTTCAAAAAATCCGGGTCGCTTCTGACGATTCGATATATTACGTAGCGGACGCTATCGGTGAAGTGGTCCGGGTCCTTTTCGCCTTTGCCTTTCTCCGGCTGGCCCATGTCGTTGTATGCCTGGACTTTGAGCGCCTCGCTTACTTCGGCGGTCTCCCTGCAATCAAAGACTTTAAGGCGGCCCATTTTGAATAGCTTGTTTACGTAGAAAACTGTATCAAGAATTCTCGGGTTAGAGCTTCCTATTCGGCATTCGATTCCGTTGCTTACGATTTCCTCTTTGTAGCCTTTGAGGATTTCCTTTCCGCTGCAGTCCGGGAACCACAGTATTTGGTTCTTCGGAAAGCTCTGGCGCATTAAGGCCGGCGCTCCTCCTATCTCTTTGAAGCTCCATCCTCGGACGATATAAAGGGTCTTGTCCTTCTTTACCACGGCCGTGCCTTTTGAAAAGCCGGAGTTTAAGTCCTGGCCGACCTGGATTGTCATGTCCGGGGTTATCTCGAAAGGTGCGCACTTGCATGTCGCTTCGTCGTAGTTGCCGTATACACGTCCGCTCTGCAGGTTTACAAATCGGCCCTCCAAATAGGCCAGGCGCTCCTGCTCGTCGTAGATTGCATATAAGCGCTTGACGTAGTCTGGGTCCAGGCTGGTGTTGTTCTTCGTAAGGCCTCGGATCAGGACGTTTGGCAGCCTGCTTTCCTTCAGCTCCTGGACTACTTTATAAAGTCCGCGGTATCCGTGGACCGTGGAGAAGTACATAATAAACGGCTTGCGGCCGTCTGGCAGCGTGATTCGGGTACGTTCGCTCAGCGCTTTGTGTGCCTCGATTGCCTTCTGCTCTGGGAGCTCGTCTATCTCGTCGCAGAGCGTTATGTTCACGTTTGGTCCGTAGATGTCTGTCGGCTGGCCTGTGGCGATTAAAAGGAACCGTACCGTTCCTATGGTGAGTATGTTGTCCTTCTGGTTGTAATCAAAATGCGAGCCGGTCTTTTTCAGGAGCTTGGCAAGTTCCAGGATTACGGTCTTGTTGAGCAGGGTGATTGTCGTGCTGCAGAGCGCTATGGTTACGTCCAGGCCCTGGTACCGTTTGGTGAGCGTGATTATTAAGAAAACGATTGTGTTTGATTTTCCGCAGCCGTAGCCTCCGCAAAGTTCAAAATAAGAAACGTCCGGACAGGCCCAGGGTGCGCTTATCATTTGGCGCTGGTGTATAAACGGCGTTATGATGTTCGGCTTCTTTGGAACCAGGAGCTTACTCTGTGTCGCCATCTCCGGTTATCTCCACGTCGGCGCTCTTGGCCAGTTCCTCTGCGGTCATGGTGTCGCCTGTGAGGTTTATGTTTAATGGGTCCGCTCCATCCAGCTGCAGCTTGGTGGTGTCTTCGTAGCCTCGCTCTTTTCCCTTCATGCGCAGGTACCACTTGCTTGTGGTCGTGTCGCCGTTGACCATTTCTTTGAAGATGTTATTTTCTGCAATGTCGAGCATTGCTTCCTTCTCGGCTCGTACTGCTTCCTGGGTTTCGTCGTATTTCTTTATGAGTCTGTCTACTGCATCCCAGCTTATCTTTTCTCTCATGGCTGCTTCCAGCTTGCGCTGTACTTTTGAAACGAGGCCCTGGGAGCCTTCTATCGCTTTGAGCAGTTGTTCTTTGGTTACGTTCAGCTTCTTTGCCATTTGGTTCCTCCGGATTTTTTACCGTTTCCGTTCTTCCGTCTATTCCAGGGCTCCGGCACCTGGCTCGAGTCCATTCTCTTTGGCCCAGGTGGTCCATCGTTTTCGTATTACGTCGCAGTAATGCGGATCAAGTTCCATGGTCCTGGCGTATCGTCCTGTCTTGGCTGCGGTGATTACTGTAGTGCCGCTTCCTCCGAATGGGTCCAGCACTATGTCCTCTGCTTTGCTTGAGTTTTCTATGAGGCGTTCAAAAAGTCGGACGGGCTTCATGGTTGGGTGCTCGTCGCTTCTTTTCGGGCGGTCTTCATAGATTATGCTGGTCTTTATTTCGTTATCTATGCGCTTTAATTCGTCGAGCAGGGCTTTCTTGTCCATGGTCTTCCAGTTCCCTTTATGCTCGTCTATTACTGTGGTAAGGTCTCTCTGTCCGCTCCAAAAATGGCCGGCTCCTTCCTTCCATCCGTAGAGGCATGGTTCGTGCCTCCATTGGTAGTCCTGTCGGCCGAGTACCATGCTGTCTTTTACCCAGATTATCTGCTGCTTTACCATGGCGCCTGCGGCCTTTATGGCGTTTTCAAAGTTTAAGTGCTCTCTACTTGCGTACCAGATATAAAAAGCTCCGCCGGCTTTCTCGGCGTTCAGCATGGTTTTAAACGCCTTTGTCAGAAACTCTAAAAACTGTGAGCCTTCCATTTTGTCGTTCTGTATGGTGTGTTTTCCCTGTTTTCGACGCTCTTCCGGCGGAAAAGCGTGGCTGCCGCCTACAATCTCTACGTTATACGGCGGATCCGTTACTATGAGGTCGGCTTTCTCTCCGGCCATGAGCTTTGCCATGTCTTCGGCGCTGGTGCTGTCTCCGCACATCAGTCTGTGTGGTCCCAGTTCGTATACTTGTCCTGGCTTTGAGTCCGGCTCTCCGTAGTCTACCTCCGGCGCGTCGTCGTCTCCCTTTGTGTCCTTCATGGCCTGTTCTGTGGAAAGGTCCAGGAAGCCGTCGGGGAGCGCCAGGTCTTCAAAGTCTATCTTTAAGTCGCCGAGGAATTCTCGGACGCTGTCGGCTGTCATGTGGCCGTACTGGCTGTTGAGCTTGAGCAGGATTTCCTTTGCTTCGGCCTCGTCTTTGCACTGTACGTAAACTACCGGCAATGGTGGGAGTTTCTCTCCGCTGGCTACCAGGCGGTTTAATGCTCCCAGCCTTCCATGGCCGTCGAGGCAGTAGTTTATCTTTCCCTTCTTCCAAATGAAAAAAGGAAAGCTGAAGCCGTGCTTCTTTATGCTGCGCTCTATCTTTTCAAAGTCTGCGTCGTTGCGTTCTTTAAGGTTTCCCTGGAAGTCTGTTATCTGGTAAAGCTCGAGGGTGTCCTCTGTCTTGCATTTAATCTTTATCATGATTTCTCTCCTGCAGGTCTTTTACTTCTATACCGTCTGAGTTTCTTGCTATTTCCCAGGTCGCTCTACAAATCTCTTTTATTTCGTCTTTAATTTTCAAACCTTCTATTGTTCCCTTTTTGTCTTGGCTTTTGAGATGTTCCCACCATTCGTCAAATGTCATTTTTCCTTCCTTTCGACGCTAGCCCAGTCTGTTCTGTAGCGGTCTATGATTACTTTGAAGTCCTCCAGGTCGTGTTTATTGACGCTGTAGGTTTCTTCTCCATCCGGTCCTACTTCTATTCCTACGTGCAGCAGTTCGTGGAAAAGAAGGACCTCCATCTGCTTCTCGCTCATGCCTACGCAGTTGTTTTTAAATACTGTTATCGTGAAGTCGCAGGTTATGGCCCATTTGTTCTTTGCCTGGACCTTCTCGCATTCTGCGTAGACCAGCTTGTCTTTTCCGTCCTTCTTGGTGCTGTCGCTCTCCAGGTAGGTGATGTGGACGCGGCTGTCTTTGATGTACCGCAGCTCCGGCTCTTTTTCTATGAGGCCTTCTGCAATGGCGCGGTAGTTGTCATTAATTGCTCTGTGTTCCATCTTCGGCCTCCTGGTGGTTCTGGGCGTAGTCTCTGACATACCAGTCTGTTGCTGTCATGTCGCTCTGGCTTGCGAGCCATCCGCAGACTATCGTGCGCTGCTCTGTGAACATATCAATGTGCGGCATTACGGGTACTACTTCCCGGTAGTTTTCAAATTCTATCTGTAGCGGATTCTGCATCTTGGCATAAGCTGCCGCCGCTTTCGCGCGTCCTCGTAAATCATGAAAGGTTGGTATTGAACCTTCCACCATATAAATAAATTGATTTTTGCCGTTCCAGCCTTCGCGTGCTACAAAGGCGCCGGCTTCCATTTTCTTTAATGCTTCACCGAATGTCATTTTGTTTTCCCTTCCTTTGTGGTGTTTCTCTTATAGTCATTTTTGTTAAATGAAAAGACCGGCCATCTGCGCTGTTTGCCCAGCTCCGGTCGGTCTTCCATTTAATTTAGGAAGTGATTATGAATAAGATCTAAACTTATAGTTATTTCTTTATGCGGATTTTTGTGTCTCCGGTCAGAATACGTGGAGCAGAGTCGCCTCCGAATGATTCCGGTTGGTACTGTATCTGTAAGGCTTTTTTAATTGCCTTCTTAATTTTTGGATCGCTTTCTTTGTGGTACATTTTTCGGAGCTCGTCGTTCTTTTTTGGAAGGTATGACTTGTAGTCTGTTTTCCATTCGTAGCTTGGTTCTTCTTTGCTTCCTGGCTTTGCTTCTGTCTGTGAGCTTCTTTCATTTAGTCTTTTCTGATTAAGCAAATATTTAGCTGCCTGGTTCTCGCTCATGGTCATTTCTTCATTTGAACCTTTTAAAGAAACTTTGTATTTTCCTTTTTCTGGGCCACTTGTAACTCGGTAGACTTCATAATCACCAATGTTTTTTACGTGTCCATATCCTTCTGCTGATTTCATTTTTTGCAGTATTTCATCGTGATCTGGATTAGTTGGTCCTTTGTATTCTTGTTTTGTTTCCGTGGAACCTGCAGCAGCTTTGGCTTCTTCCAGAGTCTTAAACTCTTTATCTGGTGCGCGAGAGTTGTTTAAATCTCTGAGTTTAAATGTTTTTGTCTCTGTCTCGGGGTCGTATTGTTCTATGATTCTCTTTCCCTGTGATTTCAAATCATAAAGTTTGCCGGAGGCCATTCGTGTTTCAGTCCAGCCTTCTGCTGCTTCTGGCTTTCCAGCTCCGGATCTTGCTCCCTTCTTTGGTGGAGCCCAGCTTCCGTCTGGCTGCTTCTGCAGGCCGGTCTTCTGCGAGATGTCGCCGGTCTTGTATTTTACGTCCTCTGTCTCCTGGAGCTTTGCGAGCTCGTCGCGGCCGTCCTGTGTGTAGCGGTCTGTCTTGGTCATTTGAAATATGTTTTTAAGTTCCATGTTTTCCTTCCTTTGGTGGTTTCTCTTATAGTTATTTTTAAGCTCGCGCCTGTTCCAGCTCGCGGTATGTTATTCCGTGAATGTGGAGCAGGTCGACGAAATGAGGCGAATTCTTCCAGGTGGCTACAAAGCCTTTTATAAAATGCTCGCGACTGCAGTAGTTCATCCAGGAAGGGTTCGCCTGGTTCTTCTTCGGATCGGCGTACTCGGTGTATAAAAACTCGCGGCCACAAACGGCGCAGGTGCAGCGCTCCTGGTGTACGTACTGGTTTTTAATCGGCTGCGGGGTTTCGGTGAATTCAAAGTTAAAGCTTAATTGTTCCATGTTGGTCTCCTTCTTTATTGTCTGGAAATAAAAAAGCCACCTAACTGGTGGCCGT
>Ga0310697_10003202_pt1 | contig 16679 bp, 6 predicted proteins | sample 172DNAGHGlowgp2_FD_203883 | JGI IMG/M metagenome (GOLD analysis project Ga0310697, IMG submission 203883) | Sheep rumen microbial communities from Palmerston North, Manawatu-Wanganui, New Zealand - 1728 DNA GHGlow gp2 (v2) (version 2) | ecosystem: Host-associated > Mammals > Digestive system >... | reverse complement strand
CTACTCCACACAGCGTTACAAACTCTCCAACGGTCCGGAGATTCTCAGCCACACCATCGGTTCGGCAGTACAGATGAGTAACGGCTACAGCCGCATCGTCGACAGTCTGGCCTTCCGTCCATGGGAGGTCTACAACCCCGAGCTGAACGTGGGTATCTTCAACTCCACTTATCGTCCGTATGTCACGGCGGGAACAGCAAGGAATCAGGACCTCGGCTATGGGGAGCTCGACACAGAGAAAGGTCTCGACCTTGTGCGTTACCTGGATCTCATCCCGGCCAGCGAGACGAGTAACCCGTCAGTCTACTTCTATATCAGTGGTGTGCGCTCCACTAAGTATAACATCTATGTGGTGACAGTTCCCGCCGATGTCAAGGTCGGCTCTACTGAGGTGGCTCGTCAGTACAAGATGAAGGTCGACATCAGCTATGCCGATGCAAACGGTAACGCCACGAAAAAGTCACTTGGAACGTTTACCACTGACTCGACGAAGATTGACACGCTGATGGTAGGTACGGTGGACTTCCCCGTCTCTTATGTTAACGTCAACAACTGCTGGCCGTACATCAGTCTGACAAGTTCGCGCAGCACATGGAACAGGACGGAGTGGAACACGATAGACAACCGCCTGCGTATTGCTGCCGTCTTCCTGCGACCGGTTGATTATGATGAATATCTTAAAAATGAGGAGCAATGATGAATACTATATTAGATAAATTCCAGATGTCGTTTCTAAGAAACGTACTCTGCCTTCTGGCACTTGCCTTGGTCGCACCGGCTCTTGCGCAGGATGACCTGGATGATGAAGAGGAAGCTCCTGTGGTGGCTCGCCGTCCTGTCATCCAAAAAGAGACATACCCGCTGAAGACCATCAGTGGACAGGTGTTTGACGAAGCCACAAAGAAACCACTCGGCGGTATTCAGGTGAAGACTCTCGGCAACGACCGTTACACGGCAATGACCGGCGACGACGGAGCCTTCACCATTAAGATGCCCGTCTTTGCCACGGCACTCTACGTCTACTCTCCCGAGTACTCGCCGTTGCAGGTTGCTGTCCCTTCTGACACGACGGAGATTGTCAAGGTCTATATGCTGTCCGACAAGTTCCGTCCGATGTTCAGCGATGGCACTAATTATACGGCACGCCGTTCGTTTGTGTCGTCGGCAACACAGAACCTGGCCGTCGATACCGAGATCGCCGGCCGTCTGGGTGCTGATATGCGAAGCCTGCAGCGCAGCGGTGCACCGGCAATGGGTAACGCTATGTTCGTACGCGGTATCAACTCCATCAACGCCAACTCACAGCCGCTGGTCATCGTCGATGGTGTTGAACTTGACATGCAGCTCTCTCGCCAGCAGCTGCACAATGGTCATTTCAACAACCTGCTGAACAACATCATGACGGCAGACATCGACAAGGTGACGGTGCTGAAGAACGCAACAGCACTCTATGGTGCCCGCGGTGCCAACGGTGTGATACTCATTGACACGAAGCGCGGTCACTCCATGGCTACGCGCATCGACGTGAACGTTTCCGGTGGTGTCAGTCTCGTGCCGCGTCTGAGCACAATGATGGATGCTTCGCAGTATCGGCTCTATGCAACGGAGATGATCGGTACTATCGACGGCATGCGCACCTATATGCCTACGCTGAACTTCCTAAACGACGACCCCACAGGGTACTATTACAATACGTACCACAATAATACCGACTGGCAGGACCAGGTCTACCGCGAGGCCCTGACACAGAACTACAGCATCAATGTTCAGGGTGGTGACGATGTGGGAATGTATAACCTGTCAGTAGGTTATGCCGACGGGAATAGCACACTCAAGGGCAATGATTTCAGCCGCATGAACGTACGTTTCAATACCGACATCAGTATTCTGCCCATTCTCGACACGAAGTTCAACCTGTCCATCGCACGGACGTCGAGCAATGTGAAAGACGACGGTGCCCTGGAGGACTTCACACAGGCTACGCCGACATCCATCAACTTCCTGTCCATGATTAAGTCGCCATTGCTCTCGCCTTACCAGTACAATAAGTATCTCGGTGGTTTCTCTGAACTTCTGAGCAATGCCGACGATATCTTCTCGGCTCTTAATGCCGGCAACAACTCGTTGGGTAACCCGCTCGGTATCCTTGAGGAGGCTGACGGCGACAATAAGAACTATGTCGAGAATACCAACTTCTGTGCCATGCTTGAGCCGACGCTCAAACTAGGACGTGACTGGAAAGTGACGACACTCTTCAGCTATGCGCTGAACCGCAACTCGCAGCGCTATACACGTCCGAACGGTGTTATGCCATCGTTCGTCATACCGTCCCTCGGCACTGTCTATAACCAGTTCTCGACACTGTTCTCGAAAGAGAACCACATACTGAGCAACACACACGTGGACTACGCACGACTCTTCGGTGCGCATAGCGTGAAGGCATACGTGGGATTCCGCTATAACCACTTCTCCTACGACAGCGACTTCCTGTCTACGCAGTACACCAATGGTGAGGAGAAGAACAAGAATCCTCATATCTCGGCAAGCGAGGATAACTACAACTTCACTAATGGTGCCAACGATGTGTGGAAGCAGATGCAGTGGTATGGCAATGTAGACTACAACTACCAGAACCGCTATTTCGCCACCCTATCCCTGGTGGGCGAGGCTAACAGCCGCTTCGGTGAGAATGCTGACGGACTCGGACTCTTCGGCGTACAGTGGGCTCTGTTCCCGAGCATTCAGCTGGGATGGGTGCTTACCAATGAGTCGTGGTTCCCGCGTCAGACCGCCATCGACTACCTGCGTGTCAATGCAGGCTACGACATCAGCGGTAACGACGACATCATGAACACTGCCGCTCGTACCATATACACTATGGTAAAGTTCAACAACTCTGCTAACGGACTACAGCTTACCAACATCGGTAACGACAAGATCAAATGGGAGACGACGAGAAAACTCAACATCGGGTTCGAGGGATACATGCTCCACAATCGTCTGGGAGTGAGCTTCGACTACTTCCTCCATCATACCTCCGACCTGTTGACGCTTAAGGCTTTCAGCGACCAGATCAGCGGTATCAACCGCTACTGGACAAACGGCGGTGAGCTGAAGAACGAGGGCTTCGAAGCTATGGTGACGTTTAAGCCCGTAGTGACGAAAGACTGGAATGTGGAGTTAGGTGTCAGTGCAGGTCATTACAAAAACAAAGTGACGAAGCTGCCTGACGGCGACTACACTTCGTCCGTATATGGCGACAACAATATCCTCACGTCAGTCGGCAACCCCGTGGCTGTGTTCTATGGCTACGAGACAGACGGTGTCTTCGCCACCGATGCCGAGGCTCGCACTGCCGCCGGTAGCGACTATCTCTATCTGGTCGATGCTACCGGTACGCGTCAGGCTTTCACTGCCGGTGACGTACATTTCGTCGACCATAACGGCGACGGCGTCATCGACGAGGCCGATAAGACCATCATCGGCGACCCGAACCCCGATGTCTATGGAAATATCTTTGCCAATGTCAGCTGGAAAAACATGACGCTCTCCGTAGGCTTCAACTACTCTCTTGGCAATGATGTGTTCAACTACCAGCGCATGCTACTTAACTCTGGCAGTAACTTCTGGAATCAGCAGGTGTCGATGACCAACCACTGGCGTTATGACGGACAGCAGACCGACATGCCGAAGCTGGCCTATGGCGACCCGATGCAGAACAGTCGGTTCAGCGACAGGTGGATTGAGGACGGCAGCTATCTCCGTCTTAAGTCTCTTATGCTGTCCTACCGCGTGCCTGTAAACTTTACATGGCTACAGGGACTGACAGTATGGGCAGAGGCACAGAACCTTTTCACCCTGACTCGCTATCTGGGAAGCGATCCTGAGTTCAGTGCCGGAAACAGCGTGTTCTACCAGGGCATTGACTACGGCGGGCTGGCTCAGAGCCGTTCTTTCACCCTTGGTCTCAAAATCAATCTCTAAACACAGCAACAATGAAGAAGATTATATTTTTCCTGACTCCTCTGATGATGCTGGCGATGATGCCATCATGCAGCGATATGCTCGATGTTGACGAGCCACGCAGTATAGACGGAAGCATAGACATCGACAAGAAGACTGACTCGCTGTTCTATGCCTGGGGCATCATGCAGGCCATGCAGCAGGCCGCAGACATCTATGTCGTACAGAACGAGGTGCGCGGCGACCTCCTTACACCGACAGCTTTGGCCAGCTCGTACCTTAAACAGATGGCCAACCACTCTGCCACTGCCGCCAACAAGTATGACAGTGCATACGTCTACTATAAGGTGGTGAACAACTGCAACAACTATCTTGCCAACCGCGACACCACACTCTATGACGGTGCCTATAACGTCACACTTGACGAGTATGCAGCTGTGCTCTCTTTCCGGGCATGGGCTTACCTGCAGCTCGCTCGCAACTACGGCAAGGTGAAGTTCTTCACTACACCACTGACTTCCATCAGTCAGATTGACGGCGACAACTCGCCTCTGATGGACATCAAGCAGATTGTGGCAGAACTGTCGCCTGAGCTGGAGAAGTTCGCACAGCTTGGCATCGATGTGCCTAACTATGCCAACATCAATGCTGGACGTACCAATACCGGTACTGCAAAGACCATCGAGAGCCGACGACTGTTCATCCCCGTTGACATCATGCTTGGCGAGATGTACCTCGAGAGCGGCGACTATCTCAAGGCTGCGCGTCATTACTATGACTATCTCTACCGCCACGAGATGCTTGCCGACCGTGAACGCAGCTTCTCGCCCCTCTGGTTGACCGAAGAGACAACTCTGCCAGCCGACTTCCCGACACGTCTTTCCAGTACGTGGGCAAGCTCGCTGACACGTCTGACAGGTAGCTCTACTGTCCATAACGTGATAATAACCTACATCCCCATGGCTGTCAATCGACTCATGGGCGTCACCACCGAGATACCACAGCTTTTCGGCTACGACTACTACGCAACAAGTACAGCAGACAGGAATGTGGAGGCACAGCTTGTGCCGTCGGCTTCGTACAACACCCTTGCCGACAGTTCAGACTACTATTACGTACCTTCTACCGATGCACTCGGCGTCAGCCGCAGCAGTGCTAAGATCGGCGACCAGAGACGATGGGAGCGCCTTGCCTCTGTCAGCGTAGGCGACAGCGTGCGTTTGCATACCACTTTCTACCGCAACGGAAACATAGTGCTTTATCGTACATCGACTATTTGGCTGCATCTCGCAGAGGCTCTCAACCGCGCCGGATATCCTGATGCTGCCTTCGCCATTCTTAAGGACGGTATTAACACCGACCTAGCTGCTGATACTACCTACATCAGCGACGCTACAAAGGAGCTCTTCCGGTCCACCATTCCTTTCTTCACCACAGGAGCAGAGGTTTTCAACCCAACGGTAACGGTGCATAACAATGGAATACATGGCTACGGCTGCAGCGACAACAACGGTATCAACGGTATACGCTCACTCTATCAGCTCAATGATATAGCAGGCAAGAAAATTGCTGAACTTCAGCAGACACTCGGTATACAGCCGACAGGCACTAAGGCTGACACCATCAATGCCGTGGAAGACCTGCTCTGCGATGAGTATGCCATGGAACTCGCCTTTGAGGGCTACCGCTATTCTGATCTTGTCAGGATGGCACGCCACAAGAATGAAGCTGGTATCTATGGCTCCGGCTTCGGTGGGCGATGGCTTGCCAATAAACTCGTGGGCAACAAACCACAGAAAGACCTTACAGTCGAAGACAACTGGTATCTGCCTCTTAAGTAGTACCACAACCTAATGCACCCTCGCCGTCACATCATGGATGCGGCGAGGGTGTTTTCTCTCGATGTTGTGACATCTCACACAAGACTTTAGCTATAACATAAACCAACTTCATAAAGAATCTCACCTATGACCAAACTCTACTACTCACTTTTCTCTGCAGCACTCCTGTTACTTCTACCCGCTGAGTTGCCGGCACAGCGCCTTTATCAGCCGTTGAGTCGCGGTGTCGTGGCAGTAAACCGTTCTGGCAGCTCCATACGAAGCGTTACTTCAAGTGGCGGTATAGGAAACCTCATCTCGTGGCGCAAGCTTGCACAGGAACCCGAAGGCACAACGTATAACGTCTACCGCCGCGGACGCGGAGCTACGGAGTTCCAGAAAATGAACTCTACACCGCTGAAAGTTACCAACTATGCACCGTCATCGCTGACATCAGGTACAGAGTATGCTGTCACTGCTATCAGCCCCGACGGTGTTGAGGGACCGATGAGTGCTCCGTTCACTTATACTTCTCAGCCTTATCCTAACGTGTGGTTCAACTTCGATTTCGACAACAAGGTCATTGCCCGCAACGACTATCGCACGAAGTTCGTGTGGCCTATGGACATTGATGGCGACGGTGAGTATGATGCCGTTGTCTGCGACCGATTATATACAGGTGCCAATGCCGGTGAAAAAGAGGATGACGCAGAGAGCCAGTCTGATAATACTGCCACGACCAGTCATAAGCTTCAGGCATACAAGTTTGACGGAACGTTGCTATGGACTGTTGACATGGGGCCGAACGTCAATATCAGTAGCGGACAGAATGATATGGTCGTAGCCTGGGACATCAACTGTGACGGGCGTTGTGAGGTGATGATAAAGGCGAGCGACGGTACACGTTTCTGGGACAAGGCCAACAACACATGGGGTAAGTATGCCAAAGGCAGCAGCAGTGCTGATACTGACGGCGATGGTGTGGTGGACTACCGTAGCCATTCTACGCGTGTCCCGCCATTTTATGTGTCTGTCATCGATGGCGAGACGGGTGCCGAGATTGACTGCAATGAACTGAAATACAGTGAGGTACACGACGGTAGTGATACGTGGGGACGCAATACCCGTGCCAAGTACATGAGCTTCGGCTACGCTGTCATGGACGGCCACTTCGCCATCTGCTATCTCGACGGCATCCATCCGTCGCTTGTCATGGAGTGCCTGGACCGCGACAACAACAAGTCACACCACAACTACGTCTTCTCGTGGGAGTACGACTGGACAGGCGGCACACCCACTAATTGGCACCACGACAAGACATGGAGCCGCAATGACAAGTCGCCCTGGCCCGCAGAGTTCCATCAGCTGCGTGTGGCTGATGTCGATGGCGACGGCACGGACGAGATGATACAGGGCGGCTACTCCGTGAACCCAAAGAACGGTTGGTTCCGTAGCCCCGGCATCGGACATGGTGACCGCTTCATCCTGAGTGACATCGACCCCGACCGTCCCGGTCTTGAGGTCTATGCCATACAGCAGAGCGCCCTGCTTGGTCAGCTACTCTACGACGCAGCGACGGCCGAGCGCATCAAGGAGTGGTACCTGCCCTCGGTCTACGATGTCGGTCGTGGAGCCTGCCTCGATATCGATGCCTCGCGGAAGGGGTACGAGATACTTAGTTATACGGACGAATTCATCTATGACTGCAAAGGCGAGAAAACCGGTCAGACACGTTCTGGCTCAATGTTCGAGGGTGTATGGTGGGACGGACGGCTACAGCGTGAATGGCTCAACTCGCCGGGTGGTTCTGGCTGGGGAACGAACCTGATGATTACACGTGTACTTGGCGACCGTCTTTGTGAGTTTTCACAAGAGTCCAGTTGGGCCACCCATGGTGCCACGGGTACGCGCCCAGCTTTCATGGGCGATATCATCGGCGACTGGCGCGAGGAGATTATTCTTGCCAAACAGAATGCCGAAAGTTGTACGGGACTGGTTGGCTATACCACTAATATACCGACATCTTATAGCATCTACTGTCTGCAGCAGGACCCGCACTACCGTGGCGACTGCACCACCCGTGGTTACTATCAGCATCCTAATACCGGTTTCTATCTGGGTGGCGGAATGTCCATGCCTCCGTTGCCGCCCGTCTACGAGAGCGACCTTCGTTATAAGGGCAATGGACAATATTCAACATTTGACATGACGGCAGATGCCCCCTACGCAGAAGGAAAGAGTGTACTGTTTGACCTCTCGGGCGATAACTCTGTGGCTGTTGCTCCATCATCACCCCTCCAACCCTCCATGCTGTATTTGATGAATCCGCGTGGTCATGACTATTTATTCCAGGGTGATGTTACAGCAGGAAAGGGTGGACTGATAAAGTCGATGCAGGGCACTGCCACTGTCAACGGCACCTTGGGACACACTGGAAAGACAATCATCAGCGAAGGCACACTGGAAGTCAATGGTACCATTGCCGGTCCTGTTGAACTGCGTGCCAGGGGAACGCTCGGCGGTCGTTTTACACTTCAGGACACCATCACTTTTGAAGGCGCATTGAACTACGAAGGATGCCGACTGAAGGCCGGCGGTGACGTCATCAGCAGCGAGAAGAGTATGGTGCTGCCAGGCGAAGTCTATCTGGAGATTGATGCTGTCATGCCACAGCCAGGTAATCCTCTCAGTGGCTACCTCCAGGTAGAGGGCGACCTCACCTTCCGCGGAACCAATTACGTCACCGTCAACCTTGGTTCTAAGGACTTTGCAGAGTACGAGATTGCGCGCTGTACGGGAACACTCACCTGCGACGTGACGAAGTTAAATACACGCGGCCTGGAAGGCATCAACTACGACCTGGAGGTGAGAGACAACCGGTTGCTACTCATCATCCATGACAGCCGTCTTGCCGCCGACGGCGTTGTCTGGACTGGTGCTCTAAGCAATGTATGGGACTATAAGAAGCAAAACTTCTCATTCAACGGCTCAACTCCTACTGCCTTCGTCAGCGGCGATGGCGTTGTCTTCAACGACCATGCGGCAAGTACGAATGTCAGTGTGCCGGAGATGATGGTTACAAAGGGCGTTTCGTTCGACAGCGGCACCTACACACTCTCGGGCGATGGTGGCCTAAGCGGCGAAGGCGGACTGACCGTTAACCCGGCAGCAAAAGTCACACTCAACAACAAGTATAGTGACTACACCGGTCCGACAATTGTCAACGGCGGAACACTTACCGTGCCGAATTTCTATGACGGAGGCCAGCGCAGTGCCCTTGGCGCTGCAACGTCCGCTCAGGGCAATCTACAGATCAAGAACGGCGGTATACTGGAACTCTCTCGTGACAATATGGGTACCGACCGCCAGATTACCGTCACCGATACTGCCACCATACGCATTGCGCAACAGAACAGCGCACTGTCGCTGAAAGGAAAGGTCGGCGGTACGGGGTACCTTATTAAGGACGGTGCTGGACAGTTGAACTTCACCTATGGAGGCGCTAATGATTTCGCAGGGCTTATAGTGAAACGGGGAATAGTAGCGCAAGGTGCATGGAACAGTACCTTTGGGCGCTCAGGCTCACCGATGGTACTGGCAGGTGGCGAGGTACATCAGATTGACGTGAACAGCACGTCTACGGTACCAACCTTCAACCATGCCGTCACTGTTCAGGAGGGAACAACGAACCGTATCCTCGGTTCGTCGCGAGGGAAGATCAACGGCAGTCTTAAGGGTAAAGGCAACCTCACGGTAGAGACGCGCTATGTGCGCTGTGACGTGGGACTGAACCTCTCAGCTTTCGAGGGTACGCTGAACGCCAAGGGCTCGCAGTTCCGATTGATGACCAATGTAAACGACCTGAGCAAGGGACGGCTGAAGGTTGATGCCGACACATGGATAGCTTTCTTCAATGCCGGCAGCGGCAACGAGGCCAGCGGGACGCTGAAGATAGGTGCTATTGAGGGAACTTCTGCTACGGGTAGCCTCGGCGGAGGCTCCAGCAGTTACGAGATTGGCTACCTTAACACCGATATGTCCTATAGTGGTCTCTTCACGGCCAACTCTATAACTAAGGTGGGCACTGGTAAGCTGACGCTGCGTACTGCCGGGCATACCTCGCCGATAACTATCAGTGGCGGTTCCTTGGAGCTGGCCTCTGCGGCCACCACGACGGGTGTGATAACTGTTGGCCGTGGGGCAAGACTCTATGGCTCAGGCAAGGCAGCCAACATCACCGTAAGCCGTGACGGCACTCTTTACGGCGGAACAGAGACGGTGCCCACTGGCGTGCTGCGTGCCGATAATATAACGCTGACCACAGGTGCAACTCTCGTTGTACGTCTTGGTGCAACCTCGGGTAACAGTCGGCTCACCGTCAGCGGACGTATCATCCATACCTCCGATACGCTGCTCGTCAGTATCCCCGAGGGCCGTCGGCTCTCCGAGGGCGATGAGTTGACCGTATTCTCCAGCGGCTTTACCAGTGCCACAGGTAATCCGCTGGTTAAGACGGTAGCTGCAGATGGAGCAGAGTACACCTGGGATGCCTCGACACTGAATACCGACGGCAAGATCCGTCTGATAGGTGTTGTCACTCCCGTCAGTCGTCTGGCGATGAGCGATGTCCCTGTCGATGTCTTTACGACAGACGGCATACTGCTCCGTAGCCGTGTGCCTGCACGCCGTGCTCTCGATGGTCTGCAACATGGAGTCTATGTTGTGGACGGTCGTAAGGTGATGAAATGAACGAAAAAACTATATGAGAGACGTGAAATACCTTCTGGTGCTCGTCGCCATTCTTCTTGGTGGCAAAGCAGCAGCTAATGGGCAAGGCGATGTCGTGTGGTACGACGGAGAACACCCTGTGACCTACGAGATCGTGGGACATGTTGATCCAGTGGTACGTCTGGCTCTGCGTATGTTCTGTGGCGACATCGAACAGGTGACAGGGCAGCGGCCTGTCGCGGTGAAAGGTGGCACCGTGCGTGTCATACAGCGGCGTGGCACTGACGACGGATTCCGTATGAGTGTCGACGACCGTGGACGCATCGTCGTCGAAGGGCATAATGCCAGGGGTACAGCATACGGACTGCTTGAGCTAAGTCGCATGGCGGGTGTCTCTCCGTGGGTGTGGTGGGGCGATGTTGTACCTGCACATTCCTCGCGTCTTGCCTTAAGGCGCGACTTCGTCGTCGACCACACACCGTCGGTCGACTACCGTGGCATCTTCATCAATGACGAAGACTGGTCTATACGCAGGTGGAAGGTCCCATCTGATGGTTGTACTATAGGTAATGACATCTCTGCCAGCAGTCTCACAGACTCCGGCGATGGTGAACAGGGACGCATGGGGCCGCTGAAGTACCGTCGTCTCTTCGAACTGATGCTGCGTCTTCGTGCCAACACTCTGTGGCCTGCCATGCATGAGGGTACTGAGGGTTTTTTCACCGTTCCCGGCAACAAGTCGCTTGCCGACTCCTTCTCTATCGTCATCGGCACGAGTCATTGCGAGCCGTTGCTGCGCAATAACGTTGCGGAGTGGGATGTCAAGCAGCGTGGACCATATAACTACATTACTAACGGGCAGGCCGTGCGACAGTACTGGGCTGAACGGCTGCGTGAGGTACGCGGTTCCAAGGCACTGTTTACCTTGGGTATGCGCGGCATACACGACGGTTCCATGGAAGGTGTGAAAACGCCAGAGGAGAAACTCAATGGGTTACAAATGGTGATTGACGACCAGCGGAAGCTACTTCGTAACCATTACTCTAAGGATGTCGAGTCGGTGCCGCAGGTCTTCATTCCATATAAAGAGGTTCTTGAAATCATGGAGAGCGGACTACGTGTGCCCGATGAAGTGACACTCATGTGGTGTGACGACAACTACGGATACCTCACTCGTCTGCCTGACAGTATCCAGCAGCGGCGACGGGGGGGGGGAGGTGTCTACTACCACCTTTCTTATTGGGGACGGCCTCACGATTATCTGTGGTTAACAACCACACAGCCGGGACTCATTTATCACCAGATGCGCTCTGCCTACGACCATAATTGTCGGCGGCTATGGATAGCCAATGTCCATGATCCAAAAGTTGCCGCATATCAGCTTGAGCTGTTCCTTGACATGGCGTGGGACATAAATTCCGTGAGCGATAGCACCGTGTCTGTCGCATCTGTCGGCAGACATGAAAAACTCACTGTCGCTGATCATCTGAAGCAGTGGCTCGTGACGCAGTTTGGCGGCGTCGTCGGCAATGCTGTTTTTCCGGTCATGAAGGAGTATTACCGCCTCTGTGCTGTACGCCGACCAGAATTCATGGGATGGACGCAGGTGGAACTCGACAAGAAGCGTTTTCCGGGCGGTAAGTCGGTACCATCGCAGACTGAGTTTTCGCTTGTCGAGGCCTATGCACGTATGAACGACTTCGCGCGTATAGAGGCCACCGTCGATGTCTACAGCCATCTTGTACGAGACCACCGGCAAGATGCTTATTTTGCCCATGTCCTCTATCCTGTTCATGCCGCAGCGGCTATGACGCGAAAGATGCTCCTCGGCAGTGTGGACTCCCTTGAGTGTCGGCGTGCCTTCGATGAGATACAATCGTTGACAGCACGCTACAACTCCCTTGGCAGTGGTAAGTGGCAGTACCTCATGTCTGCGGCTCCGCGGGCTCTGCCTGTGTTTGGCGAGGTGTACACTGCCTTGCCGCAACACCCTACGCCGGGCCTTATCACCGCACGCAATGCATGCGACTACCAACAGGTGAGAGCAACGGTACAACCACGAATCATACCGATGCTTGGACACTCGATGCAGGCTGTGGATCTACCGCGAGGTGCGACGCTCGTCTATGACTTCGACTGTCGTTACAGTGGAGATGCTACACTCTACACGGCACTCGTCCCTACACAGCCTGCCGGCTGTGGCGATCTGCGCTACCAGGTAGTTATTGACGAGGGGCAGCCAATAGTAATCTCACTGAAAGAACCATACCGTTCGGAGCAGTGGAAACTCAACGTCTTACGTGCACAGGCATTGAAAAAGACCACCATAACCCTAACACCAGGTTCCCACCGCCTCTATATCAAGGCTCTTGACGACGGGATAGTCTTCGATCAGTGGATGATTCATACCTCCGCCTCGCCTGCTTTCTATGAGATACCGGTTCGAAGAAGTTGCGAAAAATAGAAAACAGGTTATAGTCGTCGGCCGATGACAGACGTGCGTATGGTGCGCGATTCATCATCGTGTTCCTCGCTATCAAGCATGCTGACCGCACATAGGGCGACGGTGACATTGTCGAAACCACCGGCGCGTAGGGCAGCCGATACAAGGGCGTTACAACACTCTGCAGAATTAGTAGTGTTGTCGTCGAGTATGTGTTCAATCTTCTCATCGCTGCACATAGATGTAAGGCCATCTGTGCAGAGGAGCAGAATGTCGCCGTGGCGCAGGTCGTAGATGCGTGTCTCGGGTGTTGCTTTTTTGCTGTCATCGCCGAGACAGCGGCTGATAACGTTGGCCATAGGGTGGTCGTGGGCATAGGCAGGATCCAGTTCGCCGCGGTCTATCAGTTCCTGTACGTAAGAATGGTCCTTTGTCAAGTGAGCCAGACCGCGCAGGGAATTGTAGACGTAACAGCGGCTGTCACCACACCAGCTGACATATGCCTTGCCGTCGTAGAGCCATGCCAGGACTATGGTCGTACCCATGCCTTTTGCCTCGTTGTTACTCTTGGCTATGTTAAGGATGTGCAGGTCGGCGGAATGTATTACTTCGCAGATGAAGTTAACTATGGTAATCTCTGACTCCACAGCCATGGCCAGTAGCTCGGGAGTAAAACAGTCATGAATGGTCTTGACAGCAATTGCTGATGCTAACTCGCCGGCCTTTGATCCTCCCATGCCATCGGCTACGACAAGTAGAGCACCGTATTCTCCGAGCGGGGTATAAGCATCGCCGTGGGAAAAAGTCCACGTTCCAGTGGCGAGATTGCTGGAGACAATGAAATTGTCTTCATTGTTTCGGCGGGCACCTTGGTTGGTCTTTGCTGCTATGCTTATAAAAGTCTCGGTCATGGTCTTGTTTTTCAGGCTATTTGCGTCAACTATCTGCGCCTACGATGTCTTTCTACTTTCATGCTTGAGTTCAGACCGTCGGAGATGATGTATATCTCTCTCGGCTTCGATGTCTCCTCTTTATCTTCTTCCTCCTCATACTCGGCATTGTCGGTGTCAGACAACTGACGGCGAGTAGGCCGCTGTGGACGCAACTCATTGCTGGTATGACGTTGTTGTCTTTCCTGACGTTGAACGGATACTGTAGCGGGAGGAGGCACTTCCTGTATTAGTGTATGTTGAACAGGCTGTTGTGGAGTGGACTGTTCCTCGACGGGCTTGGGTGTCATGTTGGCTATGCGCTGACGTGCGTTCTCAGCATGTTCCGACTTTGGGTGCTTCTTTAGGAACAGTTCGAAATCCTGCTTCGTTCTACAACTCACCCAGTCGCGCTGTTCGCTAAGCGAACTGAAGAATATGTATCCGCCGGTAATGATAAGTAGGCCGATTATCGCACAAGCAGTTATCAGAAGTATGCGTCGCAAATTGTTGTCCTCTTTCTTTAGGGCAGTGTGATTGCTATGGCTACTGCCGGCGGAGTGGTTATTGCTGTTCTGATAATTGTAGTTGTAGCTGACTGCCTGTTTATAACCGTTGCTGATATGTCCGTAACTGTTGTTGCGTTGGCCGTAACCATTGTTGCTTTGGCTGTAGCCATTGCTGCTTTGGCTGTTGCCGTTGTTGTGCATCAGATTTGTTGCTTGGAACTGCGACCTCTCCTGTTTCTTAAGAACGCTTTTCAGTTGAGGCAGTGGAGTTCCGTTGATGTGCGCTGTGGCGTATCTGCTCACTTCGGTGGCAGTGGGACGGTCGTCAGGATTGGCGGCGAGACAAGCGACAACAAGTGACTTTAGTTCTTCCGAGTAGTCAGCATCGATAACCGGTGGCTTGGCATCATGCTGCTGGCGGTAGCCAGCGTAGCCTTCCCAGAGCAATCGGTCTTTCATAATCTCGTAGACAGTGGCTCCGAGTGCCCAGATGTCGCTTGCCGGTACGATATAAGGATTGTCGGCGAGCCGTTCTGGACTCATGTACGCTATTGTGCCTGAGCTTATGTCTGCGTTGCTCTTCTGGCTCATGCGCGTCATCAGACGTCGGCTGATGCCGAAGTCTGTTATGACGTAGTGCCCGTCAGAGCTGATGAGAATGTTGGCAGGTTTGATGTCTTGGTGGATGATGGCAGGATGCTGGGAGTGAAGGAAAGCAAGACCAGCCGACACATCGGCAACGAATCGCCACAATTCCTTCTCGCTCATGTGGCCTGTCATGGGACTGACGGAGCCGCGCGCACAGTAAGGCATTATCAGGTACGGACAGTCCTCGAATATATCGAAATGATTGATGTTGAGCAGGTTCGGGTGGCGCAGCTCATAGGCTATTCTGAACTCGTTACGAAACTCCTCGAGTCCGTGTTGGTCGAGCATACCGTAGAACTTTATTGCCACATCGATGTCGGCTAACATATTGTGTGCCAGCCATACATCGCCGAAAGATCCTTGCCCTAAGGATTTTGTCAGCTTGTAGTGTTCGGAGATAATCTTATCAGCCCTTAGCTCCATTCAATATGTTATCTATGAACTGACGAGCCGCTTCGCAGCCGGGGATGAGGTTGAGGTAGATGCAGACCACTGCGACGGCAGCTAATAGCAGGATAATCAGTAGTGTCCACAGTAGGGTTTTCTTCCAGCTGCCCTTCTTCGTGATAGGCTGTGTTTTGACAAGTTCGTCGCCACTGTCGTCATCCTTCTTGTCTTCGTCATCTTCCTTAGCGTTGTCACCCTCCTCGCTATTGGAACTCTGGTCGCTATTACTGTCATCATCCTTCTTGTCCGCCTTTCCCTCTATGGGTTCATGGTCGCCTTTTTCGCCTTTTCCCGAAACTATAGAAGACTCACTGTCTGCTGTAGCGGGCTCTTCGCTATCATTAGTTGCAGTTGACTCCTCGGCAGCCTTGGTTGCTTCTTCTGCGGCTATCCGCTCTTCTTCCTCGCGTTTCTTGTCTTCCTCCTCTATAAGTTTCTGGTACTTTTTAGGAATCTTGATTACTCGTTGGGTGATGGCCTGAGGTTTCTCTTCCTCTTCGGCTTCAGGCTCGTCGGTCTCGATGTTGGCTATGGCAACGGTGACGTTGTCATAACCACCATTGGCCAGTGCCGTAGAGATAAGTTCGTTTTTGCACTCCACGGGGTCCTCGTTGTACTCTATCATCTTCGAGAGGATGACATCGTCGTAGACCAGTCCGCAGAGACCATCACTGCAGAGCATTATTCGATCGCCGTCGTGTAGCTGGTAGACTATGGTCTCAGGGACGGCACGGCGCTCGGAGTCGCCCAGACAACGTGTGATGACGTTCGACAGCGGGTGGTCGTGCATCATCTCGCGTGCCAGCTCACCCTTGTCGACCAACTCCTGCACATAGGAGTGGTCTTTCGATAGCTGTATCAGACCGTGACGGCGGTTAAGTACATAGCAGCGGCTGTCGCCACACCAGCAGACGTAGGCTTTGTCGCCTAATAGCCACGCTATGACAATGGTTGTTCCCATACCAAGGGTGCTGGAGTCCTCCTTGGTGTGGTTGAGGATGTTCAAGTCGGCCTTTTTGACAACGGACTTCATGAACTCTTGTACGCGGCTGCTGTCGCCGATGGCACTCTTGAAATTGTCGGGCACAAACTCCTGCTGTATGGTCTCGACGGCTATTGCCGATGCCACCTCGCCTGCGTTAGCACCTCCCATGCCGTCGGCCACGACGAGCAGGGCCCCGTAATCCCCCAG
>Ga0310697_10003201_pt1 | contig 16679 bp, 15 predicted proteins | sample 172DNAGHGlowgp2_FD_203883 | JGI IMG/M metagenome (GOLD analysis project Ga0310697, IMG submission 203883) | Sheep rumen microbial communities from Palmerston North, Manawatu-Wanganui, New Zealand - 1728 DNA GHGlow gp2 (v2) (version 2) | ecosystem: Host-associated > Mammals > Digestive system >... | reverse complement strand
TCAGCTCATTCACCACGCAACCTGAAGAGATTACGCTCTGATGCCCCTGCCTATCATCAAGCAATCCACCAACAAAATCTGCTACATGATCCTGCCCGAAGGAATCAAGGGCGATTTGTATGATGGGTTGAAAGGATTGTCGGAAAAACACGGCATTTCCATTGCTGTGATAGAAGACGTCAACTGGAACGATGACTTGACACCGTGGCCAGCAGTTGGCGTATTCAAGAAGGCGAAACCCTTTGGAGGGAAGGCGGCAGCATTTCTCGAAAGACTGACCAATGAGATTATCCCTGAAACAGAAAGGGAATTAGGCATAGAGGATGCCGAGAGAACCCTCTTGGGTGTTTCGTTGTCGGGTTTGTTTGCGATATGGTCGGCGTTCAATACCGACACGTTCGCCAACATTATCAGCATCTCTGGGTCGCTGTGGTACGATGGCTTAGTCGAGTGGATGAAGGAGCAATCGCCATCGCCTCAGTTGAAAAAGGTTTGTATGCTTTTGGGCGAAAAAGAGAAGAATGCCAAAGAGAAAAGGATGGCGACAGTGGAGGAGAGAACCCTTGACGTCGCCAACATACTGAAGGCAAGAAGCCGAGCTGCCATTACGTTTGACCTTGTGGAAGGGACGCATTTCTCGCCTGCGCTTCCGAGGATGGAGCAGGCAATGATGGCTTTAGATGAATAGAAATTGAAGAGAGTGAAAAAAGAAAACCGATATAACTCGTTGTTATATCGGTTTTTGCGGAGAGAAAGGGATTCGAACCCTTGGAACGCAAAGCGTTCAACGGTTTTCGAGACCGCCCCGATCGACCACTCCGGCATCTCTCCTGGGTTTTCGGTTGTGGATTTTCTCCACCTTGCGGAGACAGAGGGATTCGAACCCCCGAAGCCTTTCGGCTTAACGGTTTTCAAGACCGCCGCTATCGACCACTCAGCCATATCTCCGCTGCAAAAGTACAACATTTTTCAATCGGTTGAGAATTTTCGCGAAAAAAAACTTTTTTCCATCGAAAAACCCTATCTTTGCAAAACTGTAAAAACTGCGTTCTAATGAAGGCCTATCGCTTCGTTTTTTGTCTGCTTATGCTTTGTGCATCAGTGTTTTGCGCCTGCACGAAGCAAAAGTCGGCTTTTGTCGAAGCGAATGCCCCACGCCATTTCAAGGAGCTGAAGACGATAGAAAGCTTGCTTGAATCCAACCCGGGAATGGCTTTGGATAGCGTGAATGTGCTGAAAGAGGAGACACTGGGAACGCTTTTGACCGATGCCGACGGCAACGAGTTGCGCCTTCGCGAGGTGCAGGCGCAATACAAGAACCGTTGTCTGACCGAAAATAGTCCTGACCTGTCCCCGGTGATTGCCTTCTACGACAGCCTGGCTGCGTTGTTCCCTGACGATGCCGACCTCCAATACCTTCTTGCCAACACCTATTATTATAGAGGCGTTCAATTGGCCTTCGCCAACGATGACGTGAATGCATTTACACATTACTTGAAGGCGATGCAGGTGATGCGCCAGCGAGAGGATTGGAACGGTATGCCTTATGTCCCGCGTTTCATCGCTTTGACCTATACGCGATTGTCCGAAATCCTTTATCGGTATGGATTGTCCGATGCGGCTTTGGAGACATGTCGCAATGCCGATGCGTTTTATGATTCCGACAGCGACCATGCGGCCATGATGCGTTTTGAGGCGGCCATACACCAGTCGAAGAAAGACTATGACAAGGCATTGGCATTATTCCATGAGGCGGAAGAACTGCAGACGACGGGGTCGGGAGCGATAGAACTCTCCTTCGGTGCCAAACTCTTTGACCTTCAGCAATATGATTCTGCCGTGCCGCATCTTGAACAGGCCTATATTACAGGTGACCGCTTTGCCCGCGTCGACGCCGCGTCCAAATTGGCCGAGATCTATCGCGACAAAGGCATGGATGAGGAGGAACTGCACTACACCCGCTCCTATGTCGAGAACTCGATGCTGGAGACGCGCATGGCGGCAAAGAAGATGGAAATAGAGTATCTTTATGCGGAGGCCCAAAACGCCCCGACAGAAGAAGCTGAAAATGAGACAAAAGATGCCCCTTGGGTGATTTGGATTCTTGTTCTCGTGGCGGTGATCGTCTTTATGGCCTTTGTTATTGTTCTTAATAGAAAGAGAATCAATCATATAGAAAATAAAATTGTCTCCATCGAACAAAAACACGAGCAGGAGAACGCCGTAAAAGACCAGGAATTGGAGCAGATGTCGCAACAACTGAATGCCACGCGCGAACAACTCGAATATGCCGGAAAGATGGATTTCGAAGAGGCTTGGAATGGCTTTCTGGAGAGCCCTATCGTACAGAAGATCAAACGGTCAGTGGAAGGCAAGGATATCATGATCAAGAGCGTGGGCTCGTATCAGAACCTGAAACTGAAGGAGATGGACTATATCGGGCTGGTACAGGAAGCCAACCGTTGCTTCCCCGACTTCTCGTCGCGTTTCTTGAAACAGTATCCCGACCTCAACATCGCCGACCTGCGCCATTGCTGTCTTGGACTCTTGGGCATGAATGATGCCGAGATAGCAGTGCTCGAAGGCATCTCCTACAGCGGCGCTAACCGACGTACCAACAAGATTCTGGCCTCCATGTCCTCGGGAGAAAATCTGGAACTGGCCATGATAACCTACTTAAGAAATGTATTTTAAAATATTGAAAATCAAAATAATAGAAAGAATTTATTGATAACTGTTGATAAATTATGGATGAAAAAATGAAAAAGTTGAATAGTATGTGTATATTTTTGCCCCGTCAAAACAAAAAATCAAACATCATGAACACATCTGCATTTTTGAGAAAAACAGTGTTGACCATGGCTGTCGTTTTGCTTGCATTTGCAGGCCAAGCCCAAACGAAGCGGTTGAAACCTTATCTTTCAACGACGACTTATTGCGCTCCTGGCGTGTCGCCTTATGTGGAGAACGCCATCGCCTTTGAGTGCCGGACGGCGACCTACAAGCAGTTTGAACCAGGCAAGTTCAAGGCCACGGTGGAGGTCCAGACCATTTTCCGTCAGGGCGAGAAAATCTGCGCCTATTCAAAAATTGCTTTGGACAGTCCAGTGGTGACCGACACATCGAAACTGGATGGCGCCTTTATCGACCAACAGCGTTTTGCCTTGCCCAATGGCGATTACGAAATGGAAATCAGCATCACCGACATGAACAGTGGCGATGCTTTGCCAGTGGGTAAGACCAATGTTGAACTGAAGTATCCTGACAACACACCATCGGTGTCCGACATCCTGTTGTATGACTCCTATAGCAAGGCGGCAAAACCCTCAAGTTGCACCAAGAGTGGCATGAACTTCCTTCCAAGGGTTTATCCCTTCTACGGGCCCCAGACCGACAAGCTGCATTTCTATGCCGAAGTCTATAACAGCGACAAGCTCTATGAGGAAGGCAAGTTCCTTGTCAACTATTACATTGAGACCCGTGAATCGTCGACGCGTATGCAGAACTTTTTCTTCAACAAGCGTCTCGATGTGGGCAAAGTGAACGTCTTGCTTCATACCATCGATATCAAGGACTTACCTTCGGGCAACTATTACCTCGTCGTTGAGGTGCGCGACCGCAGCAACGCTTTTATCTGCTCCAACAGCTGCCCGTTCCAACGCAGCAATCCTAGCGTGAGCTACGACATGGGTGACATTACTGGTGTGAACATCGCCAACACCTTTATCAGCGAGATCACCGAACTCGACTCCTTGCGTCGCTATATCCGCTATCTAGACCCGGTATGCAGCGAGACGGAGCGCGACTACGCCTCCAGCCTTGTGCGCACTGACGATGTGAAGACCATGCAACAATTCCTGTTCAATTTCTGGAGCACTCGTGCGCCGATGAACCCCAAACAGGCCTTCAACGATTATCTGGCCGCCGTGAAGAGGGTCAATATGTCGTTCAAGACCACTTCAACAGCTGGTTACCGCACCGACCGGGGTTATGTGTTCCTCAAATATGGCCAACCTGACAAAATCGTCGACCAACCCGATGAGCCGGGTGCTTATCCCTACCAGATTTGGCATTATTACGAGGTGGCCCACCAGCGTAACAAGCGTTTCGTCTTCATGGCTATGGACCGCTCCACCAACGACTATCACTTGATTCATTCCGATATGGTTGGCGAAGTCAACAACCCGCGTTGGCAGCTCGAAATCTATGGTCGCATCTATGGACAAGGCTACGACCAGGGTGTGGACCAGACCGAGTACGAGAAGGGTTGGGGCTCGCATGCCGGCGATTTGTATGATAACCCGAGATAAACCATGAAAAAGATCGGATTTCCTATACTGAAGATTTGGGCTGACTTCCAGTCAGTCCAACCCTTTTGGTGGCTATATCTGAAGTCCGACCTCGCCTATTTTCTGGTCTACCATGTCGCGCATTACCGTCGGAAAGTGGTCAGGCAAAACCTGTTGCGTTCGTTCCCTGAGAAGGATGTTAAAGCCATCCAAACCATCGAGCGTCACTTCTACCGCAACCTCTGCGACCTCTTTGTGGAGGCGCCCAAGATGACGCGCATGGGGCCAGAAGGCTATAGAAACCGCATCACCATTACAAATCCTGAAATTGTGCAACAGCTGTACGAGCGAAAGAAGAACGTCTTCTATGCCATACCCCATTCAGGTAACTGGGAGTGGTTTGGAAAAATGATCCCTGAAATGACTCCTCACAATGGACTGGCCATATACAAGAGAGTGAAAAATGCTGCTTTCGAGCAACTTATGCTGTATATGCGCACCAAGGACTGTGACCTGGAAATGATAGAGTCCAACTCGGTTTTGCGACGTTTGATGCAGCTACGCGACAAGCAGAACGCTGTGCTGATGATGGCCGACCAGACCTCGCATGGGCTGGATTCGGATTATTGGAATGTATTCTTGCATCAGGACACCTGTTGGTTTACGGGCATCGAACGCATCGCCAAAAAACTCGACTATGCGGTGGTCTTCGTTGACATGAGAAGGCAGGGCAGGGGACGCTATGTGGTGAGTTTTGAAGTGGTCGCCGATGACCCGAAGTCCGCTGCCGACGGTGAAATCATGGAAAAATACGTTCGTTGTGTCGAACGTTTCATCGAGGCTAACCCCGACAACTGGCTGTGGTCGCACCGACGCTGGAAACACCAAAGACCGCAAACGAAAGAAGCATGAAAGTGGCAGTCGTCATATTGAACTACAACGGGCGAAAATTCCTCGAACAGTTTCTGCCCAATGTCATCGCCAACTGCGACCCGGCGACGACGGAAATCGTCATTGCCGACAACGCTTCCACTGATGACTCGGTGGCCTTCATGCGCCAGCATTTTCCTGACATCCGCTTGATAGAGAACGGCAGCAATGGCGGCTTTGCCACAGGCTATAATCTGGCCCTTCGGCAGGTAGAAGCCCAGTATTATGTGCTGCTCAACTCCGATATTGAGGTGACGCCTCATTGGGTTGAACCCGTCATTGAGTTGATGGACGCCGACCCGCAGATTGCAGCCTGCCAGCCCAAGATTTTGTCGTATTACCACAAGGAACAGTTCGAGTATGCCGGCGCGAGTGGCGGCTTCATCGACAAGTATGGCTATCCTTTCTGTCGTGGGCGGGTGTTCCAAAATCTGGAAGAAGACAAAGGTCAATACGACACGCCGATGGAAGTCTTCTGGGCAACGGGTGCCTGTATGTTCGTACGTGCCGACCTTTACCATCAGGAGGGAGGCTTGGATGACAGCTTCTTTGCCCACATGGAGGAGATAGACCTGTGCTGGCGGCTGAAGAATGCGGGTTATAAGGTGTATTGTTGTCCGCAGTCGAAGGTGTATCACATCGGTGGCGGCACCCTGCCCAAGAGCTCACCGCGCAAGACCTATCTGAACTTCCGTAACAATCTGTCGTTGCTGGTGAAGAACCTGCCTAAGCAGCGTGTGCATCGCATCATTCTCTATCGTATCCTCTTGGACTGGGTGGCGGCTGTGAAGTTCCTTTTCGAGGGTTGCCCCAAGGACTTCGGGATGGTCTACAAGGCGCATTGGGATTTCTATAGAAGGCTGAAATCCTTGCGAGAGAAACGTAAGGAATGCGAACATCAACAAGTGAGTTGCATCTATTGGCGCAACATCGTCTTCGACAATGTGTTTCGGGGTAAGAAGAAGTTTAGCGAGCTGAAAGGAAGCGATTTCACGACAGCGCCTCGATTGCTTTAGCATAGCCTTCCATTCCCAACCCCATGAATCGGCTGACGCACGCCTCTGCCGTATACGAATGATGGCGGTAAGGCTCTCTTTTCGAGATGTCGGATATGTGTACCTCGATGACGGGGATGCCGATGGCGCGGATGCAGTCGGCGAGGGCGATGGAGGTGTGGGCATAGCCGCCTGGGTTCATCACCACGGCATCGTAAAGGCCGTCGGCCTCTTGCAACTTGTCGATTAGCACCCCTTCGTGGTTGGTCTGGAAATAGGCGATTTCGTGTTCGGGGAAACGCTCGCGGAGTTGTGGCAGGTACTCTTCAAACGAAAGACGGCCGTAGATTTCGGGCTCGCGTTTGCCGATGAGGTTGAGGTTGGGACCGTTGAGGATGAGAATTTTCATCTTGAAAGTTTTTGCAAAAATAGTGTTTTTGAGTGTGTAAAATGAAATTTTTTTTTCGGAAAAGTTGGTGTGTATCAATTCTTTTTATATTTTTGTGGCAAAATCAGGCAGCTATGAAGATCATTACATTAGGTAAGACCAACCTGAAGGTGAACAAGAATGGTTTCGGTGCACTTCCCATCCAACGTATCACAGAGAAAGAGGCTGTGTATCTGTTACATAAAGCCTATGACAACGGCATCAATTTTTACGATACGGCGCGTTTCTACACCGATAGTGAGGAGAAGATAGGTGCAGCTTTTGCCGACCGCCGCAAGAAGGTCATCATCGCCTCCAAGACGGGTGCCACGACGGTGGAGGATTTCTGGAAAGACTTGCACACCACGCTAAAGAACCTGAAGACCGACTACTTGGATTTGTATCAGTTCCACAACCCCGATTACTGTCCGCGGCCAGGCGACAAAGAAGGCTTGTACGATGCCATGAAAGTGGCCAAACGACAAGGTAAGGTGCGCTTCATCGGCATCAGCAACCACCGACAGGCCGTGGCTATGGAGGCCATCGAACGTGATTGTTACGACACACTGCAATATCCGTTCTCATACCTGTCGTCGGAAGAGGACCAGAAGATTGTCGAGGCTTGCTTCAAGCATAACATGGGTTTCATCTGCATGAAGGCGATGGCAGGCGGACTTATCACCGATTCCGCCTTGGCTTACGCCTTCCTCAACCAGTTTGACCATGCCTTGCCCATCTGGGGCATCCAGCGCGAGAGCGAGTTGGATGAGTTCCTTTCGTATCAAGACCATGAGCCAGAGTTGTCTTCGACTTCATGGCGCAAGATCGAGAAGGAGCGTGAGGAGTTGTCGGGCGACTTCTGCAGAGGATGCGGCTATTGCATGCCATGTCCCGTGGGTATCGAAATTAACAATTGTGCCCGCATGAGCCTCTTCTTGAAGCGTGCACCATATAGCGTCTATCTCACCGAGGAGTGGGCCGAGAAGATGAAGCTCATCGAGAAGTGCAAGCACTGCAATACCTGCCATGGGAAATGCCCATACGGCCTCGACACGCCGACACTTCTTGAGAAAAACTACGAGGTCTTCAAGGAGTATTGGGCGAAGAAACAGGCTGGTGAATTGTGATTTTTCTCACGCTGAATGCGCAGAAAACGCAGAAATGAAAAACTCCGTTGTTCGATGAGCAGCGGAGTTTTTCGTTTTGTTGGTAGAGACGGTGTGCACACCGTCTCTATAATTTTTTGTGTTATTTCAAGGGGCTGGGTGTGTGGTATTCACGGGCGCCGAGTTCCTTGTCGAGCATGATCATGCCACCGATATGGTCACCGATCATCGTGGCTTGACGCACGAGGTCGCGGGCATTCTCTTCCTCTTCCACCTGCTCGTCGATGAACCAGGCGAGGAAGTTGGCGGCAGCGCGGTCTTTGTCTTCGTCGGCGATGTCGCACAGGTTGTTGATCATTGCGGTCACTTTCTTTTCATGTTCAAGGGTGTCTTCAAAAGCAGCCAGGACGCTCTTCCATTCGGTCTGCACCTTGGCGATGGGGGCTAGGACGACCTTGGCATCTTGTGAATGCATGTAGTTGATCATGATGGCGGCGTGGGCTTGTTCCTCAAGGAACTGCACCTTGTACCAATGGGCGATACCATGGAAGCCCTTGGCGTAGATGTCTTGCGACATGCTCAGATAGAGATAGGCCGACCACATCTCAGCATTGATCTGGTCGTTGATGGCTTTTGCTAATTTCTTGCTAATCATTTTATTTAGTTATTAGTTGTTTAGTTGTTTAGTTGTTTAGTTGGCTTTCAACAGTCAGCAGTCTGCGGTCAGCTTGGTTTAATTAAGTAAGCTGACGGCTGATTGCTGATAGCTGACAGCTACTTATTCAAAATAACGTTTATACAATCCCTCAAAGCCTTTGCCGTGGCGGGCTTCGTCTTTGGCCATTTCGTGGACGGTGTCGTGGATGGCGTCGAGGTTGCGCTCTTTGGCCACGCGGGCGATGCGCATCTTGTCTTCGCAGGCACCGCATTCGGCAATCATGCGCTTGTAGAGGTTGGTCTTGGTGTCCCACACCACATCACCCAACAACTCGGCGAACTTGGCGCAGTGCTCTGCCTCTTCGAAGGCGTAACGCTTGAAGGCCTCGGCAATCTCGGGATAGCCTTCACGGTCGGCTTGACGGCTCATGGCCAGATACATGCCGACCTCGGTGGCTTCTCCCATGAAATGCGCATTCAGGTCTTTGATCATATCCTCGCCAGTGCCTTTGGCGATGCCAACGACATGCTCGGTGACGAAATTCAGGGCCGCACTCTCGTCAACGACTTTCCATTCAACGATTTGCTTGCATTGGGGGCAGCGCTCGGGGGCTTCCTCTCCTTCGTGTACATACCCGCAGATGGGGCAGATGAATTTTTTCTTCATAGATGTTCTTATTATTATGAGTTAGTTTTTTGATAATTGCCAATGCAAAGATATACATTTTCTTTCATATCCCAATCGATGGCGAAAAATAATCTTTGTGTGGATTTGCAAGAGTTTTTTTCTTATTTTTGCATTTTGTTTTCGTGCTAAACCATCCAACCTTATGCTGAACAGAAGATTTTTGAGAGTCAAGGCGTTGCAAGAGATTTACGCCTATCATCAGTCCGATAGTAACGATATTCCGCAGTCAGAACGGCATCTCCTTCAAGGAGTTGACGAGCTGTACAAACTGTTTATTTATCAAGTGACCTTTTGGACCGAAGTGAGGCAGTTCGCCATTCGTCGCATCGAGGAGAACAAGCAGAAGCATTTCCCCACCGAGGAAGACCTGAATCCCAATATGAAATTTGTCAACAATAGGATTCTTACGGCATTGGAGGACAACAAGCATTTGGAGTTGTTGAGGCAACAATACAAAATTGACTGGACTGACTCCCGCGAGGACTTTATCCGAAATATGTTTGTAAAAATGACAGAGCTTCCTGAATATCAGGAGTATATGTCGAATGGTAAGAACTCGTTTGGCGATGACAAGAAGTTTTTGGTCTCCGTGATCGAGAATTACATGGCCGAGGATGGCTTGTTGTATGATTATTATTCGGACCGCGACCTGTCGTTCAACAGCGACTACCAGATTGCCATCTATTTGCTTTGGAAGTTCGTCAATGAGATGCCTTCTAGTTTCGATGCAGAGACCCCAATGCCTCCTGTTTACCATTCCGAGAAAGATGATAAGGCATTTGTTACCCAATTGTTTGAGAAGACTATCCTTCATGCCGATGAATACATGGAACTGGTGAAAGCCAACATCTCCAATTGGGATTACGACCGCTTGGCCTTAATGGATATCATCTTGATTTTCATGGCACTGACAGAGTTTACCCAGTTTCATGACATTCCCGTGAAAGTGACTATTAACGAGTATATCGAAATCTCAAAACTATATAGTACGAATGAGAGCCGTCGATTCGTGAATGGTATGCTCGACCGTCTTTCGACGGTAATGAAAGAAGAAGGGAAAATCGTCAAGACGGGTTTGGGGCTGTTAGACAAATAAATATGGATGAAAACAATAATACGAAGTGGTCCCCGTTATCCTAAAAATGTGAAAAAATGAAACGAAAGTTTTACGTTATATGGACTTTGCTGCTGGCTTTTGTCGCCTTGCAAGCCAATGCGCAGGTGACCGACGGTCTTTATCGTGCTTTGACGGATGCCAACTCGGCCCGTGTGGTGGCTTTGGGCGGTGTCCCTTTGCCAGTACATGATGGTGACCTCCAGACTGCCGTGTTCAACCCTTCGGCTATTTCACCTGAGATGAACAACCAGATGACGGTGTCGTATGTGGGTGACTTCAAGATGGGCACCAATTTTGCTACGGCACAATACAGCCATACGTTCGAGAACCTGGGCAGTTTTGCGGCTTCTGTGCAATATTACAACTACGGGAAAATGCAGTATGCCTCCGAGAGCAGTACCACTGATGGCAGTACCTTCAATGTTTCGGACTATGCTGTCACCATGGGCTGGGGTCGTGAGCTGACCGACAAGTGGAGCATTGGTGCCAACCTGAAATATGCAGGAGTGCAGTACGAAGCTGGGCGCGCTGGCGCTTTGGGTGTGGATGTGGCCGCCACATATTGGTCTTATTCCAACTGGGCTTTCACCCTTGCGGCGCGCAACATCGGCCGTCAGATCTATTGCAAGGAGTTGAATGTGGAGAACAAGTGGCTTCCGTTCTCGATGGATTTCATGGCCTCCAAGAAACTTGACCACCTGCCGCTGACCATTGTTTTTGGCTACAAGGACATCCAGCGTTGGAACAAACTCTATAAAGACCCGCTTGATCTGGAAGGCTACTATGACCCCATTACAGGCGAATATAACGAGCCTTCGAAAGCTGCCAAGTTCTTCACCAATCTGGGTTGTCACTTGCTGGTTGGTGGTGAGCTGGCCATAGGCAAGAACCTGTTCTTGAGAGCCTCCTACAATTACGAGACCTACCGTAATATGGGCGTGCCTGAAAAGCGTAGCCTGGTGGGTTTCTCGGCAGGCTTTGGCATCAAGATCAAGGCCTTCCAAGTCGATTATGCTCGTTCGCGTAACAACATCGTGGGCTCACCGAATTTCCTGACCTTGCGTGTAGACCTTAGTAAACTATGAAAATGTGGAATGCTGAATGCGGAATGTTGAATGTGGGATAATCCCATCATTCATCATTCATCATTCATCATTCATCATTCAACAATATGTATCTCCACGAACTCAAACTGACGAATTTCAAGAACTGCGAGGCGGCCGACCTGCTGCTTTCGGAGAACGTCAATTGTTTCGTGGGCCTCAATGGGGCTGGGAAGACCAACATCCTCGATTCCATTTATTACCTCTCGTTTTGCAAGAGTTTCTTTGGCGCTACCGACAAGCAGAATATCCGTCATGAGCAGGATTTCTTTGCTATACATGGTGTGTATTCGCACGACGGGAAGGACGACGAGTTGGTGTCGTGCGTCCAGAAACGCGACCAAAAGAAATCGTTCCGATTCAACAAAAAGGAATACGACCGTCTCAGCGACCATATCGGCAAGTTCCCTTTGGTGATGATCTCGCCATACGACCGTGACCTTATTAATGAAGGTAGTGACCTGCGCCGTAAGTTCATCGATGGTGTCATTTCGCAGTTCGACCCTTTGTATCTCAACGCCTTGTTGAAATACAACCGGGCTTTGCTGCAACGCAACATGCAGTTGAAACAATTCGCCGAAAGCCGTACCTTTGACCGTGACTTGCTTCGTTTATGGGACGACCAGTTGGCACATCATGCTGACGACATTCATGCGAAACGCCATCGGTTTTTGGAAGATTTTCTGCCTATTTTCCAGCATTATTATGAGATTGTCTCGGGCGGCACGGAGAAGGTGAATGTCATCTATCAGTCTCGGTTGGACGAGAAGCCCTTACACGAATTGTTGGCGGAGAGTCTGCAACAGGACCGTTATTCTGGCTATACTAATGTGGGCATCCATAAGGATGACTTGGACTTTGCCTTGGATGGCCACCCGTTGAAACGATTTGGATCGCAAGGACAACAGAAGTCATTCGTTGTTTCGATACGTTTGGCCCAGTTCGAATTCAACTACCAGAAAATCGGGTACAAGCCTATCTTGCTGCTTGACGACATCTTCGATAAGTTGGACGACCAACGCGTGATGAAGCTCGTCCGTTTGGTGGGCGACGACCATTTTGGTCAGGTGTTCATTACCGACACACAGCGGGGTAGGATAGAGCAATTGTTTGAGAACACAGACATCGATCACAAGATCTTTGAGGTGGTAAAAGGTAGTGTGAAAGAGATTGGAGGTGGCGATGGTGTACTTTGACGTAAAGCCGCTTGGCGATCTTCTCAAGGAGTTTTTCGAACAGCACCGAGGATCTGATTATTTTGACGGAGTCACAGTCGTCAACTCATGGCCTAAAGTGGTAGGTCCCTTCATCGCCTCGCATACCATTGACTTGTCCATCAAAAATGGAGTGTTGTTTGTTCGTGTCGACAGCGACGCGCTTCGTCATGAGCTCAATTACTCCAAGTCATTGTTGAAGAAGAGCTTGAATGACATGGTGGGAAAGGAGACGGTTCAGGAGATTGTGCTGAACTGAATTACCTTTTGCAAATCAGCTTAAACTCACAATACTTGCATTTGTCGTCATCCTCGGCTTGCACGAAAGGTATGTCCGTTTCAAGCATTTCGTCGGCCACGGCTTCGAGCATGGCTTCCATGTCGGTAATGAACGAACGGTCTTCCAAGAAGTCGGCATTGGCATCGGTGTCATCGTCCTTTGGCAGGGCTTTGGTGAGGCCAAACTCGATGGTGTGGGCGTACTTCAGGCCATGGATGGCGCCTTCCACGGGCTCTTGGGTGTGATGCTCTTTGAGATACATGTATTTGTATAGCAGCAGTTGCAGCGCCTTGTCGGGAATCGTTCGCAAGTAGTCGAGGTCGCTTTCGCTGTGGTGACGGACGGGTAACTTGAGATCAGCATTGTCGACATGGCCGGTTTTGTAATCAATGACGCGGATGACGCCACCATAACTATCGATACGATCGGCCCGTCCGCTGAAGACATAGTCGCCTTGGCTGGTTTCCAAGCTGGCTTTCAGCTCTCCTTCTGTCTCTAGGATGATTAAGTCGCCGTGTTCCAGTTGCTTGGATGTATAGTCCAGATAGTTTTTCAGTTGCTGCTCGATGGTGACATGGTTGAGGTAGTTGAAGCCCACGTCAGGGAAACCCTTGGGGAAATCTTTAGCAATGGCTTCTGCTAGCTTTTTTTCCCATTGGGTTTTGATTTTCTTGTCAAACAATTCTTTGTTGATAATCACCTGGCTTCCGTTATGGGGCAGATAGTCGGCAAATAGTAACTCGAGAGTGTCATGGATGACTGTGCCTATATCGTTGACACCCACGTCTTCCTCCACGCTGTCGTCCTTGATTTGGACGATATAGCGTAAGTAATATTTCAAGGGGCAGTTGAGGTAGGTTGACAGTGCAGACGGCGAGAGGCCTTTCTCTCCAATTAGGTAGTGGAGCCGGTCTAAAGCCTCTGTTTTCTGTGCACTGATGGGGGTGGATTCTGGAGCGGACTTGGATTCGTTCTCAAAAGATTCTTCCACTATTTTGATATTGGCGTTTTTGGCTAGTTCATGCTTGATTTGCAAGATGAAACGGCTGGCTTCTCCGCCAGAGGATTCTCCCAAGTTGTTATAATACAGGTAGATGTATTTTCCATTTTGAAGTAGGCGGTAGAAATTGTAGGCCACTACTGCCTGACTCTCGGCATGGTTGGGTAGTCCACTCGCCCGGCGGATGAATTGTGGGATGAAGCTGCCTCGCGACTTGTCGGGCGGCAGGATGCCTTCGTTGACGCTGAGCAAGTGCAACCGCTCAAATCCAAGGTTGCGGGTTTCCAACAAACCCATAATCTGTAAGCCTTCTGTGCTTTCGCTCTTTAGTTTGATGGTGGCTCCCGAAACCAACAGACGGTATAGAATCTCTACACTTTGTAGGTCTTTGACATAGTTGGTGTTTTGTTCTGCAATTTGCATCAGACGACTGACGTATTTTCCTGTCTCGCTCACTTGGTTGATAAGGAAATTGGGTCTCGAGTCGCTCTCATTGGCCAGGAGTGTCTGGGTGAGGAAGGCCAAAAGGTGGTCGAGGGTCGTCAGCAGCGCCTTGGGTGTATGGTTGGATAGTCCTGTGAGTATGATGCGTAGGAATTCATGGATTCCGATGATGGGTTTCAGCTCATCGAGGTCCTTTTCTTCAAAGATGAACTTGCCCGAGTTTACTGCATCAGTTTTCCATCGGTTGAAACTGGCAGTTTCCACTTTTGGGAAGACGATTTTCACGATCTCGAGGTCCATGAGGTTGAAAATGGGCCAGATGTACCATCCTTCAATCGCATGCTCGCTGGTGTTGCGCCTGATTTTGTCGTGGTGGCACAGCGATAAAAATGCTTTAACGAGTTGATTGACAGGCGTGTTGGCCATTGGGTAGCCCATCGAGATTTTGAAATTGGTGTAGGTGCCATTGTCGGGGATGGCGTTGAACACGGGAATGAGTAGGTTTTCGTCGGCGAGGACGACAGCTTGCATGGCGTCGTTGGTCTCTTGTAGTTTGGCTTGTAAGGCTTTGGCTTGTAGGGTGCAGCCACTTGCACTGATGATGTGGATGGTCTTTTGTTCTGAGCGCAATTGGTCGGTAATGCCGTTTTTTAGCCATTCAGGGTGCTTGGCTTGGTAGAATCGGGCGAAATGCCCCGCTTCGTTATTGGGGTCGTCAAGATAATAGCAGTCATAGTCGAAAAGGATCTCGGCTTTGCCGTTTCTGACGAGGGTGTTGATGATGCGCTCTTCGGTGGCTGTCATGGCGTTGAAGCCGGCGAAGAGGATCTTGCCTTCGCCCACTTTTTCGAGTAGCTCGTCTTCGGAAAGTTCCGACAATTGACGGGTAATCATGCCATAATAGCCCTTGCCTTGCGAGGCCAGCCGTTCGCGCAGGTGGGAATAATAGTCATGGAGCGAAAGGAAGAATTGCAGGTATTTCTTCTCCTTTTCCTTGCTTTTTTCTTCGTCAAAATCCCATATTTCCAAACGTTTGTGTTCTAGGACATAGCTGAACACGCCTTTTGCATCGATTCCATATTGGTCGATTTCATCAAAGTCCTTTGCCATTTGTGCTGCTTGGCTGCCAAAGACCTTTAAGTCGCTCTCTTGTTTTGTGTTCAGTTGTGCGTCAATGTCGATCAATTCAAACAACAGGTCGATGTCGTCAACGAGGTTGATGCCGCTCCATTGGACGATGGCTTCTTCGAAGGAAATCATCTGCGGTAGCCAAAGTGTTTGTTCGCAACCCTTTTTGAAGGCGGTTCGCAAATAGGAGGCTGCTCTCTTGTTGGGAAAGACCACAGTTAGCCCTTCATTTTGAAGGTCATAGTTGTTCTGGATATGTTTTGCCAGTTTGGCAATAAAGGTGTCTTGGCTCATGTCAAAAGCGGTTAAGGTAGTTTTCTGCGATTTTTAATTGTTCAGGTTTGCCTAGGTCGAACCAAAAGTGGGGATGAATAGGTTGAGAGAGGATGTGCTTGTTTTTTGCCAGTTTAAGGTATAAGTCGATGATACTCTGTGGCTTCAATTCGAAATCAGAAAAAAGGTCGCTGCGGAAAATGTGCATCCCGCTGAAAGCCATTTCCTTGTACTCGCCGAAACTGTCGTAAACCCACTTGAAGTTGCCGTCGGCTTTGTTGCGCCAGCCGATGAGTTGACCGTCGTCGCGGAAAAGCAGCTTGCGATTGGTCTCGCGGTCTTGGGTGAGTAGCCAAGCATCATCCTTAGAATCAATGAATTGCTCGCTTAATTGATTGAGATTTACGTCACTGATGATGTCGACATTATGCACCAAAACCGCTTTTGCGCCTTTGAAAAACGGTGTGGCTTTGATGATGCCGCCGCCAGTATCCATCAGTTGGTCGCGCTCATCGGAAATCTGAATATAAGCATCGAAACGCTGGTGCATCACGAAGTCAATGATTTGCTCGCCGAAGTGGTGCACGTTGATGACGATGCGGCTGAAGCCTTGCGCAACCAGGTTTTCGATGCAATGCTGCAACAAGGGCTTGCCGTTCAGCTCGACCAAAGCTTTGGGCTTGTCATGGGTCAAGTCTTTGAGGCGTGTGCCGAGCCCTGCGGCCAAAATCATGGCTACAATATCGTTGTTCATGCGTTGCGTTCCTCCGTGATTTTACGTTCTATATGGTTCAGTTTCAAGTTGATGTCTGGATAGGTTGTCTTCAGCCATTCGTAGATGGTTTGTGCGAAGAAGACGCTTCTGTGTTGTCCGCCCGTGCAGCCAAACGAAATCATCAGGTTGCTGAAATGCCGCTCGATGTAATTGTCGACGCTTTGGCAAACAATGGCTTTCACATGGTCTAAAAAAATGTGGACTTGCGGTTTTGCCATCAGATAGTCAATCACTTCCCAATCGCGGCCTGTCT
>Ga0310697_10003200_pt1 | contig 16691 bp, 17 predicted proteins | sample 172DNAGHGlowgp2_FD_203883 | JGI IMG/M metagenome (GOLD analysis project Ga0310697, IMG submission 203883) | Sheep rumen microbial communities from Palmerston North, Manawatu-Wanganui, New Zealand - 1728 DNA GHGlow gp2 (v2) (version 2) | ecosystem: Host-associated > Mammals > Digestive system >... | reverse complement strand
TTGCGGAAGACAAACATCAGGCCCACAATCATCAGCACCATCACGCCGATGATGACCCAGAAAGCCGTGGTGCTCGTCGTGAACGGGAAATCCACATTCATGCCGAAGAGGCTGGCCACCACCGTCAGCGGAAGCATGATGGTCGAGAAATAGGTCAGCACACGCATAATATCGTTGGTGCGGTTGGTCAGCAACGAGTCGAACGTCTGCGACAAGCCCTCGATCAACTCGCCGAAATCCTCGATGGAGTCGAACATCTTCTGGTACTGGTCCAGAATGTTGCCCCAGTAGTCTTCCATGTCCAGCACCTCGGGGTCGACAAAGCCCTTGATGCCGCCGCTCTCGAACATGTGGAGCACGCGCAGCTGAGGCTTGAAAGTGGTGTTGAGCAGAATGGTGTTGCGCCGCGTAACGGAAATCTGCTCGATAATGGAGCGCGCGCGCTTGTTGAAAATGTCGTAGTTGATGAGGTCCACCTCGGCGCCCACGCGCTGCACCAACGTATTGGTTTCCAGCATCAGGCGGTTGAGAATGTGGTAGAGCAGTTGGTCGCTCGAGGCCATCATCTCCTGCGTCTCCTCGTCGTCCTCCTGCAGGTCTTCCTGAATCTCCTCGAAGAACTTTTTCACCACCCAGTGCGCCTTGCCCACGGTGATGATGAAATCGCGCCCCCAGAAGATTTTCACCTCCCGGATACGGATAAACTTGTTCCCCTTGTCGAAATAGGGGAAGTGGAGGATGAGGAAATAATAGTCGTCATACTCGTCTATCTTCGGCCGCTGGTTGGTGCCGCGGCAGTCCTCGATATCCAAGGGGTGGAAATGGTATTCATCCAACAGCAGATTGTAGTCGTCCTCACTCGGATTGGTGATGTCAAGCCATCGGATTGACTTGTACTGTATCGTTTCAATCATATAGCACCTCCTTGGTAATCAAGATTCTACATTCGAGTAAACTTATTGGTTCAATTTGCAAAGATACAAAAAAGAATCCATATTCCAACTTTTTTTTAACGTCCCCTTGCAACTTTACCACTCTACGACTCTACCCCTCTACAACTCTACCCCTCTACGACTCTACAACTCTACGACTCTACAACTCTACGACCCTACGACTCTACGACTCTATACCCCCTCAAACACCCACCAAAGAGGACCCTTCTCATATAGTTCCTATATACTTCTCATATAGTTCTTATATACTAAATATAAGAAGTATATGAGAAGTATATGAGAACGATATAAGAACAATATAAGAACAATATAAGAAATGTCCTATTATGTACCTCTCGGGTAGGTGTCGGGGTGTTGATAAAAATATTTTGCGGGATGGAAATTTTTACCTATTTTTGTACAATTGCATCCGGCGATGGCTGGAGCATAAGATATTGATAATAATAAAAATACAAAAAGACAAGATATGGAAATCACAGGCAAATTGATTCAGCTTCTGCCCGAAGTGTCGGGCGAATCGGCCCGCGGCCCCTGGGTGCGTGGGGGTTTTGTTATCGAGACCGACGGCGAGTATCCGCGCAAGGTGGCCTTCACGGCTTTCGGCGAGGAGCGTGTGGCCATGGCCAAGAATATCCCGATGGGCACCCCTGTGCAGGTGACCTTCAACCCTGAGAGCCGCGAGTTCAACGAGAAGTGGTACACGGACCTGCGTGCTTCGCGCATACAGCCTTTCGTGCCGGGCCAGATGCCCGGCGCCCCCGCCGCAGGCTATGCCTGGGCCGGCGCCCCGGCCGCCGCTGCCGCACAGCAGCCTGCCGCCCCGGCAGCCGCTCCGGCAGCTCCGGCCGCCCAGCAGCCCGGTTTTGCCGCTGCGCCCCCGCAGATGGCCTCCTCGCCCGACGACGACCTGCCGTTCTAGGCGACGCAAGCCGATTCCCGAGGGATGAAACAAAGCGAAGGGTTTAATGCAAGACAGAACGATGGACAAGACTGAAGTTCGGAAGATGATGCGCGAGCGCAAGCGTGCCGTGCCGCCGGAGGAGAAACTCCGCCGGAGCCGCGTCATACAGCAGCGCCTGGAGCAGACCCCGCAGTTCGCCGCGGCGAAGGTGGTGCTGCTCTACTGGTCGATGGCCGACGAGGTGCAGACGCACGAGATGGTGGAGCAGTGGTACCGGCAGAAGACCGTGCTGCTGCCCTGCGTGGACGGCGACGACCTGCGGCTGCGGCAGTACACGGGCCCTGAGTGCATGGTCAGCGGCGAGCAGTTCGGCATCGGCGAGCCCACGGGCGAGGAATGGACCGACCTCGCGGCGGTGGAGCTCATCGCCGTGCCGGGCGTGGCGTTCGACCGCGAGGGCAACCGCATGGGCCGCGGCCGCGGATTCTACGACCGCCTGCTGAAGTCGACGCCCAACGCCACCAAGATCGGCCTGGCCTACGACTTCCAGATGATGGACGCCATCCCTACCGAGCCTCACGATGTAAAGATGAACCTTGTAATAACCGATTGACGAGCCATGCCGATGTTCTACACCCCCAAGCCGCGCCAGTTCCGCTACCAGCCGCGATTCTACGACCCCGAGAAGGAGAAGTGGGAGGCGCTGAAACAGAAGTACGCCGACGAGCGCATGCTGCGCGAGCTGGAGCAAGAGGCGCAGGACTTCGCGGACGCTCCGGAGGTGCCGGAAGGCACGGCTGTGGAGGACGGCGAGCTGGCCTATTTCCAGCAGCGCGTGCGCGAACTGGACCGCGAGGAGAAACGCGGCGGCAAGGGTCTTACGTGGAAGGACCTCTTCCGCAAACGCGAGATGCCCACCTTCAACTACCAGCCCCGCTTCGCCTCCGACACGGCCGTCACCGACACCAAGGACGGCGCCGAGCGCATGCACAACTTCAAGCAACGCTCGTCGAAAATCAAGCGCCGCTTCGACGTGACCGACAAGGACTACATGAAACCCATCCCCGCCACCCGCATCATGCTCTACACCCTGCTGGTGTGCCTGCTATTGTATTGGATTATATTCTAAGAACAATGACTATAGAAGTACTGAAATCGAAAATCCACCGAGTGACGGTCACCGAGGCCGACCTCGACTATATCGGCAGCATCACGATAGACGAAGCGTTGATGGAAGCCGCCAACATTATTGAGAACGAGAAAGTTGACATATACAACATCACCAACGGCGAGCGTTTCTCGACCTATGCCATCAAGGGCGAACGCGGCAGCGGCGTCATCTGCCTCAACGGTGCCGCGGCGCACAAGGCCCCCGTGGGCAGCCTGGTCATCATTGCCAGCTATGCCAGCATGGACTTCGAGGAGGCCAAACACTGGACCCCGACGGTGATATTCCCCAAGAACAACCGGCTGTGAACCAGAATGTAGACAAGAAAAACAGATGGAAAGACGTCCTGCGCATGGTCGTCTTTCTGGGCATTGGCTTTTTCTTCATCTACTGGTTCCTGCTGAAACTCGATGCGGAGCAGAAGGCCGCCATCTGGCTGTCGTTCAGCAAAGCCGACTACCTCTGGGTGCTGGTCTGTGTGGCGTGCAGCCTGCTGAGCCACTTGTTGCGTGCCCTGCGCTGGAAGCTCCTGTTCAAACCCATTGGTTTCCATCCCCGGCTGAACAACACGTTCGGGTCGGTGGTGGTGGCCTACCTGGGCAACCTGGCGTTCCCGCGTGCGGGCGAGGTGATGCGCTGCGCCACTCTCCGCACCAGCGAGGACATCCCGATGGAGAAATCGCTGGGCACGGTGGTCACCGAGCGCATTATCGACCTGCTGGCGTTCGCGGTCATCGTGGTTATCGGCATGCTGGCCATGTTCGGCGAGGCCAAGGACTGGCTCTACAACACCCTGTCGGAGAAATACAACAACCTGCCCAACATGGCCATGATTCTCGGCGTGGGGGCGGCATTGGCCGTTTTGGCCTTCGTGGCCTACAAGCTGTTCTGGAAGAAGCTGTTGCATATCGGCATCTTCAAGAAGGTCAACGACTTGGTGACCGGCATGGTGGACGGTGTGAAAAGTGTATTCCACATGGGTCGCCGCAACACGCTGCTGTTCCTGCTCTACAGCGCGTCGATATACCTGCTCTACATCCTGGGCGGACTGATAATCTTCCAGGCCTTCCGCGACACATCGTGGCTGGGCATGCAGGCCGCGTTTGTGGTCTACCTCTTCGGATCGGTGGGCATGACGTTCTCGCAGGGCGGCATAGGGGTGTACCCCGTGCTGGTCCAGCTGGCGCTGGCCATCTACGGCATCAGCATGGAGGTGGGCACCGCCTGCGGATGGCTCCTGTGGGGCTCGCAGCAGGCCGCGGTGATACTGGTCGGCGGCTGCTACATCGCCTACTTCAGCATCAAGAAAAGAAAGAAAACAAATTAAGAAAGGAAAGAAATATGGAAAAAACACGCTGTTTGATCATCGGTTCGGGCCCTGCGGGCTACACCACAGGCATTTATACCGGTCGCGCCGACCTGAAGCCCATCCTCTACGAGGGCGAGCAGCCCGGCGGCCAGCTGACCATCACCACCGAGATTGAGAACTTTCCCGGCTACCCCGAGGGCATCAGCGGCACGGCCATGATGGACGACCTGCGCCGTCAGGCCGAGCGTTTCGGCACCGATGTGCGTAGCGGATACATCGTCGACATCGACCTCAGCCAGCGTCCCTTCCATGCCAAGGACGACCACGGAGTGGAAATCGAGGCCGAAACCGTGGTCATCGCCACCGGCGCCAGCGCCAAATGGATCGGCCTGGAGAGCGAGAAAGAGTTCTACGGACAGGGCGTTTCGGCCTGTGCCACCTGCGACGGTTACTTCTATAAAAACCAGGTGGTTGCCGTCATCGGCGGCGGCGACACCGCCTGCGAGGAGGCCAACTACCTGACCACCCTCTGCTCGAAGGTCTACCTGGTGCACCGCCGCGACGAACTGCGTGCCTCCAAGGCCATGCAGCACCGCGTGCTCACCAACCCCAAAATCGAGATGTGCTGGAACTCGCGTCCCAGCCGCATCCTCGGCAACGACATGGACGGCGTCACCGGCATCGAGCTGGAGGACACCAAGACCGGCGCCAAGAGCGAGAAGGAGGTGACGGGTGTCTTCGTGGCCATCGGCCACAAACCCAACACCGATTTCCTCAAAGGGCAGGTCGAGCTGGACGAGCAGGGCTACATCAAGGTGCAGAACCCCTCCAGCGCCACCAATATTCCCGGTGTGTTCGCCGCCGGCGATGTTTGCGACCCCAACTACCGCCAGGCCATCGTGGCCGCCGGCAAGGGCTGCGTGGCAGCCATGGATGTGGAACGTTTCCTGCAAAACAACTGATTGCAAGGCATGAAGGCTACGACAGATGCGGGGCAGGGACTGCGGCGCTGGATGGTGCTGCTGGCATGCCTGTTTGTCGTAGCGGCGGCCGAAGGACAGGTAAGGCAGATTCCCGGCACCGCGGCCAGCAGAGGTGGCCTAGGCACCTTCTCGTCCGGAAGAGGCAACGTCGGCAATCAAGGGCTTGGGTTGAACAACAACACATTCGGCAACGACAGCTCCTTCGCCGACACCTCGGCCACAAAGGGGCTCGTATACGCCAAAGAGACTCCCGACTCGGTGCTGCGGAGCAAGGTGTTTTTCTTCCATTATGTACCACACAATGTGAAGATTGACGAGGTGTGGAACCCCACCCTCGACCCGACGGGAGTGCAATTCAGCGACCCCTTGGACGCCTTCAACGGCAACTACTATCTGGGTCAAGGCACCATCGGCCATCCCCACATGACCGTCATTCCCACCTTCGCCGACGGACTGTCCTACAGCCTTCAGAGCGAAGGTCAGGATGGCTACCTGAAGACCCCCGAAAGCATCCGGATGTACCAGACGCTGACGCCGTACACACTGCTGTCGTACAACAACACCCTGAACAAGGATTACCTTGTGCATGTGGCACATACGCAGAACATCATCCCGGGATGGAACGTCTCGTTCGACTATCAGCTGATCTGTCCGGAAGGCAACCTCTCCGGTTCGGGAGCCAAGAACCACTACCTGGATGTCACCACCAACTACTTCTCGCGCGACTCGCGTCTGCAGGTGCAGGCCGGATTCATCTGGCAATCGCTGCGGATGGATGAGAACGGCGGCCTGAGCAACGACAGCTACTTCACCGGCAACCAGACGAGCAACCTCGGAGGGCTTCCCGTGGTACTCTACAATTCGCAGTCCAGAAGCCTGCACCACGACGCTTTCGTACACGCCACCTACAACCTTGTCCAGCAGGTTGAAAAATACCGCCATCGCTACGAAATGTCGGCGCGATACGACACCATCAACGCCGACAGCGTGAATATGGTGGTGGACACCATCGAGTATGTGGACACCATTCCTGTTGGCACACCGCACGTCATCAATGCCGGTGTGTTCGGAGTGGAAATGGACTATGCACGTTGGAAAAGAGCGGTCTACCTGTCCAACTTCTCCGACTCCCTCCTTTGGAGCAATACCAGCGCCACCCTCTTCTGGACCAACGACGCCTATCCCGACCACCGCTGGCACAATCCGTTGAAAATCACCCTGGGTATCACGCCCCGAAGGCTCGACGCCATCGTCACCACCGACACCACGGCCGGCCCCGACACGCTGGTGACGTCCGCCATCGTCAACCCCTTTGCCAAAATCGAGATGGCACTAGGACGCTTCAACCTCCAGGCCAAAGGCGAACTGGACAACACCCCCCTCGGCCTGCACAGCAACCTGCAAGAGCCTGATTACCATGCCGCCGCCACCCTGCGGTTCGATTTCGACAGCAATGGAAACTCCGGCATCGAGCTCCTGGGCGCCCTGTCGAGGCAAACCCCTGAGATACGCATGCTCCACGTAAGCAACTATGTCCTCGACCCCATCCGTTCGCAGCACTACAACCTGCACCTCTTCCACAGCAGCGACAGCGGTTTCTTCCGTCTCTTCGACCTCAGTGCCAGCATGACGCACATGAGCCACAACGTATGGTACGACAGTGCATTGAATGTCTGCAGCGGTTCCGACGACTTCTGGTACTACCAGGCCGCCCTCACGCTGAACCTGCAATGGGGATGGTTCCACGTCGACATGCAACAGTTCCTCCAGCACAGCACCGACAAGGTCCAGCTGGACATGCCGATATGGGCCAGCAAGAACTCCATCTACGCCGACTTCACCCTCTTCCGCCGCGCCCTGCGCATGCAGGTGGGCGTCGACATCCGCTACTACACCGCCTTCGCCCCCGATGCCTACGACCCTGCCACCGGCCTCTTTTTCCAACAGGACACCGAGACCGGCGACTACCTTTGGGGCGACGCCTTCATCAACCTGCAGGTGAAACGCGCCAGCATCTACGTCAAAGCCGGCCACATCAACGCCCTGTGGGAGAGCACACCGCGCTATTTTCTCCTCCCCCACTACCCCGGCAACCGTTTCGGCCTCTTCTGGGGCTTGACGTGGAATTTCTTCGACTGATTTCTTTTTGCATTCTCGCACAATAAAACCAATACTTTGTCGTTTTAACATACAAGAAACGACAAAGTATGAAACGACTGATATTTGCTACCAACAACAAGCACAAGGTGCAGGAAGTGCGCGCAGCGCTGCAAGGCCATGTGGAGGTCGTAAGCCTGGCCGAGGCTGGCCTCGCCGGCGAGATTCCCGAGACAGCCGACACCCTGCAAGGCAATGCGTTGCAGAAAGCCCAGTGGGTATGGGAACGCACTCATACAGATTGTTTTGCCGACGACACAGGCCTCGAAGTCGACGCTCTCGGAGGCGCCCCCGGAGTCTATTCCGCACGCTATGCCGGCGAACACTGCTCCTTCGACGACAACATCGACAAACTCCTCGCCGCCCTGAAATGGAAAACCGACCGCAAAGCCGATTTCCGCACGGTCATTTGCCTGATTGAGAACGGCGAACCGCGCTATTTCGAAGGCCGTGTCGACGGACACATCCTCACCGAACGCCACGGTGCCGAAGGCTTTGGCTACGACCCCGTCTTCATGCCCGACCGTTTCGCCGTGAGTTTCGCCGAGATGCCTCTCGACGTCAAGAACAGCATCAGCCACCGCGGCCTGGCCGTAGCCAAACTGAAAGAATACCTGGAGGCAAAATGAAACGCGTATATCCTCTGACCATACAAAGCGGCATGTCGCAAAGCGAGAGTTATATCCTCATGCTCTGCGAACCCAACAGCAACTCCCAAATACCTATTTTCATCGGTGCCTACGAGGCCCAAGGCATCCTCTTGGCTAAGGAAACAGTAAAAACAAGACGTCCCATGACACATGAACTAATGGTTCATGTAATGGACAGCTACGGCTTATACCTCAGAGAAGTAACCATCGACAAAGTACAGGAAGGAATCTTCTATTCCACCCTCCATATGACCGACGGATTCAACGAGAAAAACTTCGACAGCCGCACCTCCGACGCCATCACACTGGCGCTCCTTTGCGACTGCCCCATCATGGTAGCCGACGAGGTGCTCGAGGAGACCAGCGTCAAAATGGACAACCCTCCCTTCAAAGCAACTCCCTCAGACCCTAAAGAAGAGATTGCACGCCTCGAGGAGGAACTCCTGGCCTGCGAAGAACGCGAGGAGTACGAACGCGCCGCCGAAATACACCAAAGAATAGAACAACTAAAGAGAAATCAGTAATATAACCACTCTCATGCAACGTTACCGCCCATACGTACTCCCCGTGGCCATCGTGCTCGGACTGCTGCTCCACCGCTGGTGCGCCATGTTCTCTTTCCTCGTTCCTTTCATCATTTTCTGTATCCTGCTGCTCACCTTTACCGCCGTCGACCTGCGCCGTCTGCGCATGACCATGCTCGACCTCTGGCTCATCCTGTTCCAGATTGTGGTCAGCACCTCCTGCTACCTGGCAATCACCCTCTTGGGTGGCAGCCACATTGTCGCCGAAGGCGTGCTCATCGGGGTGCTCTGCCCCGTGGCCTCGTCGGTTGCCGTGGTGGCCTGCATACTGGGCGCCAACCGCGAAACGGTGACCACCTACACCATCGTCGGCAACCTTATGGTGGCCGTGGTAGCCCCCGTGGCCTTCACCCTCATCGGCGACCATCCGGAGATGGGTCTCTGGAACAGCTTCCTACTGATGACCAGCAAGATAGCCTCCACGCTAGCCCTGCCTTTCTTCCTGGCTGCACTGCTGCAGTTCATACTGCCCAGCGTCAACAACTTCATCGCCCGCTACAAGGGCCTGGGCTTCTACCTCTGGGCCGTGGCGCTGCTCTTCACCCTCGGCCAAACCATCGACTACATCTTCCTCAACGGCGAAGGCAACTGGGCCTCGATAGCCTGGCTCGGAGGCCTCTCGCTCCTGTTCTGCATCATCCAGTTCGGCTTCGGCCGTTGGCTCGGACGCCGCTACGGCGACGTCATCGGCGGAGGCCAGCTCCTGGGCCAAAAGAACTCGGCCATGGGCATCTGGATGGCCAACACCTTCCTGACGCCCCTGTCGTCGGTCTTCCTGGCCTTCTACAGCGTCTACCAAAACCTCTTTAACGCCTGGCAAATGGCACAAATGAAAAAGAAATGATCAAAGCAGCATTTTTCGACATCGACGGCACCTTGCTCAGCTTCGAGACCCACCGCGTCTCGCCGGGCACGGTGCGCGCCTTCGACCGCCTCCACCGCGCCGGAGTGCGCACCTTCCTCTCCACCGGCCGCCCCGACGTGCTCATTCCCGACATGCCCGTCACCTTCGAGGCCAAAATCACCATGAACGGCGGACTGGTCTTCACGCTCCCGTCCGAGACCGCCCCCTCGCAGACCCTGCTGAACAATCCCATCCTTGACAGCGAACTTCAAGTATGGCTTGATATGGCAAAAGACAAAAACCTGTGCACCATGGTGTTCACCGACAAGTCCATGCTCCTCGCCAATCCCAACGAAGTGGGCCTCAAACTGCGCAACCAGCTGGAATTCGAAATGCCCCCCGTGGTGGACATCGAACGCATGCGTGGCGAAACGGTCTACCAAATCATCGCCATCATGCCGGGCGAAATGGACGCTGCCGTGGCCGAACTCCTGCCCCACTGCCGCCTGCCCCGCTGGCACCCCTACTTCACCGACATCGTGGCCCACGACAACAGCAAGGCCCACGGCATGGAAGCCATCTGCCGTCACTACGGCATCCGCCAGGAGGAGACCCTCGCCTTCGGCGACGGCGCCAACGACATCGAGATGCTCGAATGGGCCGGCATCGGCGTGGCCATGGGCAACGCCGCCGACCATGTCAAAGCGCATGCCGATCGCGTAACCACCGACGTGGACCACGAAGGCATCGAAAACGCTGTAAACCAACTGCTATGAAAACCCTGGAAGAACAACTGGACGAAACCCTGCACCTGCTCGACAGCTACCAGGACCTGGCCACCGACCAGGAAGAGGACGACAGCTTCGTGGCCCGCGGCAACGGATTCTGCGACCGCAAGTACAGCGACGACTTCCTGCAGCTGCAGATAGCCCAACTCACGGCGCGCGCCGCCGACATTCGAAAACAAATGGAAAACCATTGAACCATGTTATACGAAATTGCACTCATACTGGTCGTTATAGGCGCCTTGGTGGTTGTCATCTCCGAAAACCGCAAGCCCTACATTTCCATTTTCTGGATCCTCTTCATCACCCTCCTGCCCGGCGTGGGACTGGTGTTCTACCTCCTGCTGGGCAAGGACTACCGCAGTCGACGCGTCATCAAACCCGAAGAGATGGCACGCTTCGACGCCCTGCGTGACAAATCCGTGGGAAACAACATCGTAGACCACCTGCCGGAAGAAAAATACGAGAAACTGGCCAGCATGATGCGCGGCGCCAACGACACCCCGGTGCTCAACGCCAACAGCGTGCGCATCTTCACCGACTTCACCCCCATGTTCCAGTCGATGCTCGACGACATTTCGCGTGCCAAAAGCTTCGTACACATACAGTTCTACATCGTCGAGGACGACGAGGTAGGCCGCCAGCTGAGCAGCCTGCTCATCCGCAAGGCCCAGGAGGGCGTCGACGTACGCCTGATGTTCGACAGCTGGGCCAACCTCTTTGTCAAAGGCAGATACTACGATCACATGCGCCGTGGCGGAGTGAAAGTGCAATCGTTTCAGAAACTTATACCCTCCATGTTCACGCGCGACGTGAACTGCCGTACCCACCGCAAAATCGTGGTCATCGACGGCCACACCGGCTACACCGGCGGCATGAACATCGCCCGCCGCTACCGCGACGGCATCAACCACGGCGTGTGGCGCGACACCCACATCCGCCTCCAAGGCCCCGCCGTGGCCCAGCTGGAGCTCTCCATCCTCGCCGACTGGCGCTTCTGCACCAAGGAGATGCTCGACGAACCCCGCTTCTTCCCTCCCGTCCCTATGCCCGAAGCGAGAGCCGACAACTCTCTGGCACAGATTGTTACCTCCGGACCCATGGACGAGTGGAACACCGTCATGCAGGGCATGGTGCAGGCCATTGCCCAAAGCCGCCGCTACCTCTACCTACAAACCCCCTATTTCATTCCCACCCAACCTATCCTCATGGGGCTGCGCAACGCCGCCCTGGCCGGGGTCGACGTGCGCCTGATGCTGCCCGCCAACGCTGACCGCGGTGCCATAACGCTCTATGCATCAAAGTCCTACTTCCGCGACCTGCTGCCCGCCGGAGTGAAGATATACCTCTATAACAAAGGCTACCTGCATGCAAAAACCATGGTTTGCGACGACGACTTCGTCACCATCGGCTCCACCAACATCGACCCCCGCAGCCTGGAGCAGAACTTCGAGGTCAACACCTTCCTCTACGACAGCAACCTGGCCCGTCGCCAGCGCGACATCTTCTTCGACGACATGAAGGACTGCACGCTTGTCGACCCCGACCTCTGGCACAAACGTCCGCGCATGGAAAAATTCCTCGAATCCAGCGCCAGGATTTTCACTCCCATTTTATAAACAAGTTTTTGACAAAAACACCTATCCCCGGACTGCCACCCGATAGGAATCTTGTCCATGAGAGGAGGCTACCCCCCCCTGTTTTCACCCTATCAACTCCCACCATGGTAGGAGTTGGGTAGGAGTTGGTAGGGAGTTGGTAAGGACTTGGTAAGGACATGATACTGATTATATGTTAGTTAGTTAAATCAAAGTACCCTATAAAACAGAAAACCAACCACTTAGCGCTGTTTTTGGGGTGCGAAGCGGTTGGTTTCTGTTGAGCGGACGCCGACATGTAAACGCTGAATCCGGGCGTCCGAATTTGACATTTTTTCCTTTAGTCGATGGTCAGGATAAGGCCGAATTTGATGGGGTAGAGTTCCTGCACCGAGGAGCGGAAGGTGCTCATGGTGGGCAGCTGGAAGTAGAGGCCGATGTTCTCGTAGCTGAGGGTGGCGCGGAGGTCCAGTTTGTAGGGGTTGATGTATTTGTTGACACTCTGGTCGCGTTCGGTGCGGTCCTCGAGGTCGGTGTCGTACTCGCGACGCAGGCCGGTGTGGCTGCCGCCCCAGTGGATGCCCGGGAGAGCGCTGAGGGTGAGGCTCCAGTCGTGCCAGAGGTCGAAGCGGAAGGTCAGCGGGACAACGACATAGCGCGTGTTGATCCACGAGGAGCAGCTCTGGTCGCCGCCGTCGGCGAAAGCGTAGGGGTCGGTGGAGGTGTTGAGGGTCACCTCGTTGGCTTCGAACTTGTACTTGTCCCACTCCAGGCCGAGGCCGACGTAGAAGCCGAAATGGCGCGTGCCGACGAGGGGGTAGTCGACGGAGAGCTGGATGTTGTTGAAACTGGTGCGGACAGCGGCGTCGCCGTCGACACCTTCGAAGCCGTTGAACATCGAGGTGCCCCAGTTGTGGAAGCCCCAAGCAAAGTGGAGGGCCACGTCGCGATGGCGCCAGACGGAGCGGCTCTTCTGCTGGCCGTCGTAGGAGTAACTGCGGTTGGGTTGCCGCGAGCGCATGGCGTTCTTCACGCTGTCGCCCTGCTGTTTGACGCGCGACCTTTGATCCCTGATGTACTGGGAATAGGCGGTGTCGCCGCCGACGTTCTCGACGGTGTCGCTGAAGCAGTAGTTCCAGTTGACGACGCAGTTTGAGCACTGGCGCACCGTTTGCGACCGCGAGCTCATGCCGGGTTCGTATCGTTCCTGGAAACAGTCGATGGTGATGTGGGCGTAGTCCTCGGGCAGGACCTCGAAGCCGAACTGCATCATGCGCACCTCGGAGTGGATCTGCGAGTAGTCCTCGGCCTGGAGCGAGATGTTGACCGCCCAGACGGAGTCGGCCAGCGAGCCGCTGAAAAGTGCACTGGCATAGTCCTTTGTGTGCACCGTCAGCTTCGGGCGCTTGCCGAAACTGCCCACGAAGGTCAGGTTGGAATAGTCCTCGGCCACAAAGGCGATGGAGCGTCCTTCGGGCAGCAGGAGGGTGAGGTCGGTGCTGGAGCCGGGGATGGTCAGGCGGCCTTTCTTCACGGTAGCCACCTGGTACTGCTTATAGGTTTGCAGCATCATGGGGCCGCTGGTGGGCTTCACCATGAGGCGCGAGTATTCGCTGAGGCGTATCTCGCTCACCTCGTCGGGTACCTGCTGCGTGTAGGTCTGCTGGGCTTGGGAAATTTGAAAATTGAAAATCGAAATTATGGCTAATAACAAGGTCTTTTTCATAAGGCATTGGTTTTAAAGAATGATACCAAATTTGACGGGGAACAGTTCGTCGCAGCTGCCCTTGAAGGCCGGGAGCATCGAGGCCTGGAAGTAGAGGCCCAGGGAGCGGTACTGCAGGGAGATGCGGGCGTCGAGCTTGTAGGGTCGTATGTAGGGGTTGATGCTGTAGTCCTTGATATTCACCTCGTCGTCGCCGCTGGTGATGTCGCGGCGCAGGCCGGTGTGGCTGCCGCTCCAGTGCAGGCCGGGGATGGCGGCGAGGCCCAGCTTCCAGTGGCGGCCGAGGTTGAATTTCACCTCGATGGGCAGGATGACGTAGCGCGTCAGCAGGCGGCTTTCGCTGTTGACCACGGTGCCGTTGGTCAGGTGGTAGGGCTCGGCGGTGAGGTCGAAGTGGATGTCGCCGCGATGGAATTTGTATTTGTCCCACTCCAGGCCCAGGCCGGCGTAGAGGGCCACATGCTTGGAATAGACCACGGGGTAGTTGACTGTCAGCAGGATATGGTTGAACGAGGTGCGCACGGCGGCGTCGCCGTCCATGCCGGCGAGGCCGTTGAGGCGGTCGGTACCCCAGTTGTGGAAGCCCCAGGCGAAGTCGAGGTTGGTGCCCCAGGAGTAGCGCTTGCTGCTGCTGAGTTTGATTTTGCGCACAATGTCGGAGAGGGCATCGGCGTCGAGGTCGCTGAAACTTCCGAGGTCGAGGGCGTCGTCGGCGGTGCTCCAGAAGTTTTCCTCCTCTTCGGGGTCGAGGATGAGTCTTTCTCCGTTTTGAATCCTGTGGCCGATGTGGATGGAGGCGTAGAGGGTGTTACTGAAATTCAACCTGGTGCCGTCGGCGTCTCCTATCAGCTCGATAACGAAGGCTTTGAGGCGAGAGTAGTCTTTAACGGCGAAATCGAGGTTGCGCATCTTCAGGCGGCTATGGGCGTTGAGGCGCGAGACATCGGCGAGGGACACCACCATGCAGTCGGCATAGAGGGTGTCGAAACTGTTTTTGGCGATGATGGTCGAGGCATCGTCGCCCACCAGTTCCAGTGTGCCGGGGAAGTGGAAGGAGCCCTGGAGGGTCACCTCGCTGTTGCCTGTGGCCTCGATGCGGGTGACGGTGCCGGGATTGAGGCGGATGTGCACGGTGCGGTCGAGGCGGGAGAAGGTCATCACACTGCCGCTAACGTTGATGGCGGCGCCCTTGTCCATCTTGCCCGTTTCGTAGCTGCTGCGGCTGTCGGGGACAATGAGGGCGTTGCAGTCGTTGAAAACCAGGGTGCGCACAGCATCGGGCAGGGCAATCTGTTCGCTGTCCGGTTCTTCCACCGTCGGGACGGGCTGGGCCGTTTGCGGCTGCGCCATGGCGGCGAAAGGCAGCAGGAGGGCCAATGCGAGGATAAATCGGTTGTGTTTCATAATGTAATGGTTTTATTTACGATTGTTTTTCTTGTTGTCGATGCGTTGGCGGAGGGGTGCAACCACGGCCTCCTCGAGCTGGTTGCGGTCGGGCAGGGTGCGGCTGACGAGGCGGCCGAGGGGGTGCTCGTTGAGGGCCTCGTGGTAGGCGTCGTTGGCAGCCAGCAGCATGTCGCCCCAGTCGGCGGAGCGGTCGTAGACGATGAGGTTCCAGGTCTCGATGGGTGCGGCCTCGGCGGGGTCGTCCTCGAAGGCGATGAGCATGTCGGTCTCGATGGGGGCCGGGGCGACGGGGGTTGAGGTATCTGTTTCGATAGAGGGGATAGAGGCGATAGAAGGGATAGAAGGGATAAAGGGGATAGAAGGTACGGGCCTGGGGGTGGGCTGGACGACAGGCTGTTGTGGCAGTTGTTGCTGCTTTTGTAGGGGTTCCGCAACTGAGCGGTTCTCGGCCACGAAGAGGGGCACCTCCATCTTGTCCATGATGCCCATGCGCATGGCTGGCAGCATCAGCAGGAGCACCACGGCGGCGGCAGCGCCGAAGCGCAGCATGGCGGACCAGAGGGGCTTGGGGCGGTGCAACGGTGTTGCACGATACCTGACGCTTTCGTCTTTTTCCAGCCTCGGCGCCTCGTTGTAGAGTGCCAGCTCCCCGGCGGCGTCGGGATGGCTGGCGAGCCAGGTCTCGACGGCGGCGCGCTCTTCGGCGTTCAGGTCGCCTTCGGCATAGCGCAGGAGCCACAGTTCGTAGTTGTTATTGTCTATTGTTGTCATATCCCATAAGTTTCAGTTGTTTACGCATCGCCACGCGGGCGCGGAAAAGGTAGACCTGCACCTGGCTGTCGCTGAGCGAGAGGGTCTCCCCTATCTCCTGGTAACTGTAGCCTTCGACGTCGCGCAGCTGGAGGATGGCCCTCTGCACCTCGGGCAGCGCCTGCAGGCTGCGCTCGATGGCCTCGCGGAGGTCGAAGCGGAGGTCGGGGTCCTGGTAGCCCGGCGCGAGTGCCTGCGTGGCCTCGGCATGCTGCTGCACCACCTTGGAGTGCCTAAGGGTCTGCATCAGCGAGCGGTAGGCGGCGCTGAGGAGGTAGCCCTTGCCTTTGTCGCGCGGCACCTCGTCGCGGTGATTCCAGAGGGCAGCCAGGGCTTCCTGCACGGCGTCTTCGCAGTCGCTCCGGCTTCCGCCGCAACGCAAGGCGAAGCGCATCGCATCGTCGGCCCACAGGGCCACACCGTTGTTATATTCCTTGGCTGTCAAAAGGTCTTTTCTTGTCCGTTTACATACAATAATTGCGTAAAGGGGGTAAAATATTACAATTGATAACGCATTATTTAACAAAAAAGTATTTCCAACTTATCCGACACGCATATTAACTGAGTCATAAGATAATGGGTTGCAAACAATTAATAAGACACAGTGCTATGATTATGAAGCTTTTTTGTCAAAGAAAATATTTTTTGTATTTTTGCAGTCACAAACCGAAAGGAATGGTTTGTCGAGAAAGAAGCATTTTATGCTCCTTATTCCTCAGATGTAAAACTGGACACTTTACATAAGGGGAGTTCTATAAATTAAATATCTAAACCCGTTGGCGGAATTAAACCAGTGCATATTTAACTCTGCCAATC
>Ga0310697_10003198_pt1 | contig 16698 bp, 10 predicted proteins | sample 172DNAGHGlowgp2_FD_203883 | JGI IMG/M metagenome (GOLD analysis project Ga0310697, IMG submission 203883) | Sheep rumen microbial communities from Palmerston North, Manawatu-Wanganui, New Zealand - 1728 DNA GHGlow gp2 (v2) (version 2) | ecosystem: Host-associated > Mammals > Digestive system >... | reverse complement strand
ATAATGAAGAACAAGAGGATGATTTTTTAATGAAATATGTTGCTCAAGATTTGGGTGTTAAGAAAATGGCTTTGCTTTACCCCAATTCAACCGCAGGTCAAGCTTTTTATAAATATTCTAAACAATACATAGATGCAAACGGGATTCAAGTCGTTGCAGATATCGCATATGATGTTCAATCAACAAATGTTCAAAGGGAGAATGCCGTAAAGGTAATGAATAGTAAGCCTGAAATAATATGTGCTAGAGGTTTTGGACCTTCATTAGATGCATTACTAAGACATATTAAAGAATTGGGATATACAGGTAGGGTTGTTGGAGACCTTTCTCTTTCAGTTCCTTCTGCAATAAAAAATACCAATGGAATTTTAAATGGAGCCTATATTGTTGCCTCAGATCTGGATTTAAAATCGGAGAATAAAGTTATCACAATATATGCAGAAAAATATACATCAAAATTCAATATTACTCCTTGTTTTTGGGACGCTATTGCATATGATAGTTTTATGTATTTATTTTATGGCATGAAAGAGAGTGCAGAAAAATCAACAACATTTAGGGATGCTATATTCTCAATCAAGCCTCAGGATTTGTTATTAGGAGAAAATTGGTTTGAAAAAGGAAATGATGTTGTTTTTAAGATGCACATCTTCGAAATGAATGATGGTAACATGACATTTGTAAAATAAAATATAATATGTGTGACTTGAACATCGCTCAAGATGGGCCACGAAAGCCAGTTCATCTAAATATTATTGACATAAAATCTCTTGAAAAATCAATTCAAGACTACATGTCTAAGATTTCTGAGGTGGACATAAAACAACTCATGTATACTTCTTCACCTGAGGATTTTGTCGATGCATTTAGGAAAGGATTTGATTTTGCAGAGCATAATTTTCTTGAAAATGGCAACGGGATTCTTTGTTATGATTTAATGATTTGTCAAAATCCATTAGATGAGCAGAAAAAGCAATTGTTTTATACTTTCTTTTCACAAGATTCAGTATATGAAAAAAAATTAAGGTTGGCAAAAATCTATCAATATTATTTGGATTTCTATCCAGAATATCATATTGATACGATGTTGCAAATTTGTTATACCGAAAACTGTGATGATATAAAAGAAGGCTTTTATTTAAAATTCGAGGACGCAGGATGCAAAATGTTTTCACTAGGAAATTCTGAAGAAAATGACAAAGAGTTGAAATCATTTGATTTGAATGGTAATAGACTTAGTGATTGTGAGCCTTATATTCCGGACATGTCAAACATAGATGAAGATGGTATTATTGAAAAAGTCATTGGGAAATTTGAAAAATATATTGACGATAATACGAAACGAACAGTTGATGAGAAAAGTGAATATGTAGATTATGTTAGTGCTTTCCTTGACAAAAAGACTCCCATTGGTAAGGATAGAGATAGGAATGTCTCTCTTAAACAAATACAAAATAATGCATACCGCATCTCATTAATCAATGAACTGGCAGTTCCTGGTATTAAATGTTTGTATTTTATTCCCATTTCGTTCCCTAATCATAAACAAATTGGCCATTTTGTATTGTCTACAGATGGGACAGATTTAAAACGAGATAAGGAATATATTAAAAAATTCAAGGTTTTGTCTTTTGTTTTAATGTTTCCTTTATCCCAAGTAAATGTGTCTTCTATATTCATGAAAAAAGCATATAATGAGTCTGTTAAATCTGCTAAAGCTGCCATCATGTCCCGTAACATGAGTCATAATTTAGGTAGCCATGTGATGGCCTATCTTAAAAATGATTTACGAAATGTACCTTCCATTTTCTCAAGTAGTGTATTACACCAACTATTCCCCGATCACATCAAAGAAGAGGCTTCAAAGGTTTCTAGTGAGGTAGAGCTTCCTTTCTTAGTTGGTTTGGGAAACTTTATTGGTTATCTTCAAGAGCGACAGGATTATATTGCAACTATTGCCAGTTCTTATATTCCTTCTTTTTCCCCTGTTAATTTCAAGGATTCTGTATATGATGAATTAAATCCAGATTTACGTTTTGAACGGCATCACGGAAATAATCCCAACAATCATAATAGGCCCCAAAATATTCTACTTAGTTATATTGCAAAGTCCGAGAAGTTGTCTCGTATAAAGACTGGCAATGCGAATGATCATGATATATTATTAGGGTTCAAACACAAGGGAAAAATCTTTGGTTTAGATCCCCTGACAAATAATAGTAGTGATGAGTCTTTGACCCCAATGAGAATTGTGAATTTTGCACTGCCTGGAGGTATTGTAGGTCGCCAAGCAATTTTTTCAATAGTAGAAAACATCATCAGAAATGCAGCAAAGCATAATAATGTTCAAGGTAATTTGAGTTTAATATTTGAGGTCATTGATGGAGAAGAATTGAAGGCAAATCCTGATACTTTTGAAAGTTGTATATCTAGTAAATCCATCAGAAGCCTTTATAAAGATTCTGTTGACATAGAAGACCTTATAATTTTGACAATTACAGACAATCAGAAATGTCAAAATTCGACAATAGACAAACTTAGGACAGCTCTTCGTCAGCCATATATTGGAGAGAATGCAGAAACAAATAAGGGCGTGAAGGAAATCCGTATTTCTGCCACGTGGCTAAGAGGCGAAGACGATGAAACTCAGTTTGCGCAATGTCCTATGGACGATAACGAACAAATTACAAGTAACAAAAAAGCACCTACAGTTGTTATAGAAAAATCGAAAGAAGGTCATCTCCGATATTCAATATGTCTTAGAAAAACGTATGAATTTGCACTAGTCTTTGATGAAAAGAAGAAAGACGATACAAAATTTGAAAATAGATTCCAATTAAAATATGGCAGCTATAAATCTATTCCTGCGAGCATGATAGTTTCTTCTGACACGTGCTTTGAATATATTATTGCAGAAAACACATCTGTTTTTAATGATATTCGACCTTACGTAACTAATCGTTGTGTCAATGTGGAAGATATTGTTACAGACGAATCAGTAAAGATTACTCCAGCGATGATTTACGAAGCCTATACAGGGATAAACGATGAATCTCCATGCATTGTTATTGATGATGACAAAGTTGAAGAAATTCATTTTAAAGACAAAATAAAAAGAGAGATGCCTTCTCAAGGGAATAGGTTGTTCTTATATAGAAGTCATCATTTCAGCGACAAAGACTTTGGTGCTTATTGGATAGACCGAGCAAACAGGAAATACCCTGATAATATCGCCTGTATTGACGGTATTACAGGAGACAATTCGTCTGACCGACTAGTTCGGAGAGAAAAACTCAATAAAAAATGGTATATTGGTCATCTATATGCCATGCAATCTCGGGTAGCTGTTTTTGATGAACGATTATTCCAAATAGTACATGGTTTAGATGAGTCTCAAATGACACTTGGCTCATATTTAGTATCGAAACTATCGAATTTGTGTATGGAAGGCAAGTGGCCCAATAAAAAATTGAATGAAACACAATTAGAAAAACTAGCCATTAACGAGCTAAATATTCAAAAATTCTCTGATATTGATACGTTTGTTGAGCTCTATAGTGTATGCCTAGAAGCACCCGATAGAAGAGATGAAGCAAAACAACTATCAAATAGGAGAAAGATGGTGAATTTCTTAGAGCCGTTCTGCTTCAAATATAAAGAGCATGTTGAGGGACACCAACATTTGACAGCAGCCTATGCCGAAAAAGGTGTAGACGTATACACCATTATTCCCCTTGGTAATAGAGAATGCCTCATAGTGGGTAGCTCAAGTTATGATTACAAATATGAATCCAATGTAGAGACTGGTGATACACCTGTTTATAATTTTAGTTTTGAGCCTATTGCACATATCTGGCGTGACGAAAAGAAAGCCTTTCACATTGAACCACTGAACAATTACAGCCTAAAGAAGTTTAAATATGTATCAATTCATCAAGGTCTCATAGACAAAATGTATACGGAATTTGGTATAGAGGACAAAGATGAAGCTAGCAAAAAGGCCTTGATGCATACACTTTACAATGGAATAATGGCAGGAATGGATATAGAGAATAATGATTCTTTTATGCCTCGACTGACTATCCACTCAGGACGAGGGCATATCACAAGAAAGGACATGCCGAACAACCAACCTTTCCTTCAGTATTCTGCTATTGAACATGCAGTGCTGGATTGTAAATATGCTTTAGTAGAATTATTGGATTTTGCAAAATTCAAAAAGTCATGAAAACAGTTTACTTTATTTCATCTAGATCTTGCTCATCAGACGAAGAGAAATATAAAAATCATTTACTTTATATTCCCAATATGTCCCAAGATGGTTATATCTATTTGGACAAAACCGATTATTGGGGGCAAATCAAATCTTTTGCCAGTGATGAGAACAAGATAAATGAGATTGAAGACAAAGTCATTCGTAGGCTGTTAAGAATAAGTCAGAATTCAAGTAGTCTTGATGATAGTTTTATTCAATTAATTGAAGAGAATAGGGCCAGATTAGTTGAAACTGGAATTATATGCTCTGATGTTCCTCAACCGTTTAAAGTGGTTTATAAGTTGAATACATTAGATGCTGATAAACAGTGGGAATGGGTGTTGTTTTCTGTGCACGAAATCTGCGATTCTGATAACCAGGCAGATGTTGACAAAATTCGACCTCTGTGGTGTAATCTGTTGATTCAGTATATCCTTGACAAAATCCCCGAGACAGAAAACATTCATTTGTTCCTTCATGACAAAGATATTGAAGGATTTGATGGCCAGACTCAGCAATTAATTGATGGAATTGAAAAATGTAAGGCAAAAGGTCTGATTAGTACCGATGTAGAAAAAGCTATTGGGAAAAGGCATTTGACCATTACTTTTTTTAAGCACTCTAGAACTTCTTGTGTTATGGATGTAATTGGATCAAATACAAGAAAAATTGAAGATCGAATCAAAGAATTGCAAGATGATTTTGAGGTCGCATTTAAAAATATGAAAGGTCTTAACGAATTAAAGCGCCTTGCTAATGATAGGAAAAATGAAATAGAGAAAAAAAAGAAAGAAGAAAACAATCAAGCAAAATAAGGATAAGATGCATAAGCAAGTATTATATTTTTCCGTGTGGCCAGAGCATCAAAAGGATTTTGCAGATATGGCCGAGAAAGAAGCAAAGAAATGTGACTTTCAGATTGTTGAAGACGAGTCATTCTCATGTGCATTAGATTTGCTTTTGTTTCTAGATGGCCATCATGACATATTAAGACGATTGTATGTAATTGTTGACTATCTACCATTTCTCTCTGATGAATTTAATTATGAAATCGAGGCAGAAGCCATTGGTAGGGCTATTTTAGGATATCCTGAGGTGTATTTCCTTTTTGATGAAAGTCTGGTTCGGAAATATAATTCGAGCATTGATTATTCTCTCTTTTTATTCGCGAAAAACCATTCCCTCTCTAAAGGACTTGTACGTCGGCACCATCTTTTTGATGCAAAAGATACAAGTAACGCTTTTGCTGCATTGACAAGTCAAAAATCCAACTTGTTTGATGGAACAAATCTAAGATATTGTCTAAAATGCTATTTGTATGATGCTGTTTTGAATGTTGAACGTCATAATTTTGAGCGAATTCAATCTTCTCGTAGAGACAATTTAGCCCTATGCGTTGAAGAGGAAAGGACTCAAAACCGTTTTAATAGCTATTCTTTATTTGCTAATGGTTTTAGAGTTTGGCCAATCATGACAGCCAGTGAACTAAAAGATTACAATGAACACTTCGTACAAGATAATTCTAGTCTAAAAGTTATATTCCGAGATTTTGATTTACAATTTCCTGATGCAAATCCTGAAAATAATGGCCTTAAAATAGAAAACGCTAAAAAAGATGAGAACTTGATTGATTATATTCGAGGTGCAAAATATTGGGATAAAAAGGAAAGCTGGTCTGCTCTAGAAGAAGATTGTAACCTCAATGAAGATTGTCACAATCATTTTTGGAATAAATTGACACGTATTCCTCGACATTTCATTTCTAAAGGAATTGATCATGTCGACCTAATTACTAGCGAACGCAAATATTTAAATGAACGTTGCAATAGTAATTGTACTATTGAAAACAATATTAAGTATGGCCTTTTCTCTAATAACGTAGGGCATCAATACTTGCGAGGAATGTATAAACCCATTACTGGCATTTATTATTCGTTTCAATGTTTCGACATAATTAGGAAACGCTATAATGAGAGTGTATGTTGGGATGGATTTGAAGAAAAAGTTAAGAAGATTGAGAGAAAGCAAAAGAAAAGAAACATTCTCAGACAAACAAAAGATCTTAATAATGATGAAATAGAATTGCAAAAGAAGTATTATATCTTGACTGCTCGAAAAGAACATCATCATGGCGTACCTCTTAATATTTACGATTTGACAAAAGGAATGATAGATCGAGCTCGTAAATACCAAGACAATGGTAAATTCGTAATATCAGCTATAGTTGCTCAAGAAGTAATAGAAATACTTAACGGATTTCATGAATCATTAATGCTTAAAGCATACCATATTTATGCTGTCAGCGAAAATGCAATATGCATGAACATATTGGGAGGCAATGAGTTATGGCTTCAGAAAGATGCATATTTCAGAGTTAATAAGATAGAGCATGACCTTAAGCGCATGTTGGCTAGACCTAACGAAAACGATGACCGTAAAAGTCTTCATGCAAATATTGTAAATCAGATTTTTAGCAATTGCCGGCAATTCTGTAAGCAGAAAGAGCACTTCACATCCGAAGCAATTTTTATAAGTGCCATGGGACGTTGGAATGAAGGTTATGAGATAATTGACATCTATTACGAGATATGTGTTATAGTTAAAAAAATAATAAAAGAGTGGCAATCTTTTAAGGAAATCATTTGGAAGTGGAATAATGAAAAAAAATAAAGTAATCATGGGAAATAAGAATCAACAATACAATCGTAATCTATGGGAAATGATTGTTGAGTGGTTTGAAAGCCACACGGCATTTAGTTTGTCTATAGAACATCACAAAAATTTTTGGTTCATATGGGAGGTCCTATTGGTCTTGGCTTTTGGGCTTATTCTATTATTCCCCGTATTAGAGTGGTATTATCGAGTTCCGTTGATAATTATAACGGGATTGGTATTATGGAGCCATCTAATGAATCTTTGCAAACTAATTGGTATAGGAACAATCATTTTCTCAATAGTATACATTGGCTTGGTAGTTTTTTTTATGTTTCTATCACCTATATCTGGTTGGCAATACAGCAAATGGTTATTTCGAATAATGCTCTTTTTGCTGATGTTACTCATCATTCTACGTCCCATGAATGCTGTCTATGGTCTTATGGGAACAAGCGGCTCAATTCGGATTTTCTTTTTTAACTTCGTTATTATTAGCTTGATATTCTCGTCTATATATTATTTCGGATTCTTTAAGGACGCTGGTATCTCTTATGACGTAAATCAGCCTCATATTGATTATCAGAAGTATGCAGTTACGGCTAAGGCGGATACAACCAAGACAGATTCTCCAGTTATCAATGTCTCAATAAAAAGAGATACTGTTTATGTGGAGCACAAGTTAGATACCACATCTTATACAGAAACAATCATTCAGACACACGTCACAAGAGATACTCTTCCTGCCTTTCATTATCAACCTATCGATTTCTGGCAGGTATGGCGAAGCACTATCCTAACAACCTTGACACAAGAATCTGCAGATTTGCTGGCCATCGCTACCGTGTATAATGAGGCAATGGAGAGTACCGATGTAGGTCTTGATAAGGAAAAGAGTGAACTCTTTGAATGGATTCTCATCTTCCACATCATTATCTCCTGGATCTTCTTCGGTGTGTTCATCTCACTCCTCTATAATAAGTTCCGTTACGAATCATAGTGGTATGAAAGTTTTTTTTCAATGAAACCCAAGAGAATCATACTAATCAGACATGGTGAATCACAGGCGAATGTGGACAAGTATCTGTTCGGCAGGGTGCCTGATTATACCATCGAGCTGACGGAGAAGGGGCGGATGCAGGCACAAGAGGCCGGGCAACGGCTGAAGGAGCTGGTAGGAGAGGAGTCGCTTTATTTCTATGTCTCTCCCTTTTGGCGGGCTCGGTCGACATTCGAAGGGGTGGCTGCTTCGTTCCCCCAAACTCAGTTCCGGTACAGCGAGGAACCGCGACTGCGGGAGCAGGAGTGGGGCTACTTGCGCTGTCAGGAAGACTTCGATAAGATATGCCGCGAACGCCGTGAATACGGTACTTTCTATTACCGCATACCGGGCGGGGAGGCGGGCTCGGATGTCTACGACCGTATCAATGACCTTCTTGGAAGCCTGTACCGTGATTTCGCCAAACAGGAATTCCCTCAGAACTGCGTCCTCGTCACTCACGGTTTGACCATCCGCCTCTTCGTAATGCGTTTCTTCCATCTGACGGTGGAAGAATTCGAGCGAATGCTTGCTCCTAAGAACTGCGACTTGGTGATCTTGGAGTTGCAGGAGAACGGCCATTACCGCCTGACAACGGAAATGCAGTATTCTGAAGAACCGCTGCGATATTCAAGGCCATTAAGAATAAGTCGTTAAGTTTTTGATTTTGGTGATTATGGACAGACAACATCATCATATAAAGATACTTCCAGAATACTTCAAGGCAATAGAATCTGGAGAGAAAACCTTCGAGGTAAGGTTCAACGATAGGAATTATCATGTTCATGACATCCTGCATCTGCGAGAATGGCAGAATGGTATGTATACCGGAAATGAGATGGCAGTAGAGGTGACCTATCTACTGGATAATCCCGACTCTTGTAAAGAGGGCTTCGTCATTATGGCAATAAAGAAAACCAACATGCACATTTAATCGTAATACTCTATCTTCCGGGTAACATAATAGTGCCCGTCTTCCAGGTAGAAGTCTTGGCGCGTCCAGTTGCCGTGCGCGTCGTAGACATACTCGTTGCGGCGGATGATGTCGCGGCGCTCGGTTTTCCAGAGGCCGTCGTCGTAGTCAAGTGAGGACTCAACATTGTGCAGATGGGCGGCGACGACGTTCCCGTGGTCGTTGAGCTTGCTTGAACGGTAGTTGATTTTCTTTTCACAGTACGATGTCTGTATCGTGATGAAGTAATTTATATCTTTACGGTAGGTGAAACGCATCGTCTCACCCCACCTGTGGTGTCTGATGGTCTTCTTCGCCAATATACCATTACCATTATATTCCCTAGTTTCCTCCGTCATCACTTTCCCCGACTCGTCGACGACTGTTGATTGTGTAAGTTTTCCGTCTTTATCGTATGCAAACGTCTCCACGCTCGACATAATGTAACTATCTGTCAGTTTCCGGTAGTAATATGATGTCTTGCGGCTCATCAGTCCTCTGTCTCCAAATTCGGCAACAATCATATTCCCCCTACCGTCGCGCTTGCTCCACTCGGTTTGGCGCACCAGTTGTCCCTCGTCGTCGTATTTATTCTCAAAGGTGCATTCAAAGTCTTCGTTTTTGCCGGAACACCCCTCATAATGGTATTCTTCGTGCGTCAAATGATGGTGTTCGTCGAAGGCTGCCTGATATTCTCCGCATTCATAAATCACAATACTGTCGCTGAGGACATCGTGATAGACTTCGCTTTCTAATGCGCCGAAAGGAGTGTAGTTGCGGTCGGAGCGGTGCGGTCCGTTGTTGACAAAGACTGGAATATTGCTGATGGCCGTTTCCTCTCCACTTCCCTGATCTACACGGAACACGCGTGTCTCCACCATGCGAGGTGTCCCGTTAAGTTTTTCATTATTATAGGGTTTGTACATATTGCTTTCTATGGTTTACAGAGTGCAAAAATACGAAATAAATCTTAATCTTCATAGTGCCGATTCGCAAAAAATGACAGATTGCCGCAAATTATTTATTATTAATCAATATTTTTTGTACATTTGCACTAGTGTTCAAAAGTGTTTGTGTGATGAGAATTGTTTGATTATGATTGTTTTGTATAAATGGAAACGGCTGTCCGCGAAATGAAGAGATGGGTCATACTATTGCTGCTGATGTTCAGCTTTGCAATGCAGGGCTGGGCTGAGGACTCTTATCCGGCGCGATGCCGTGTGACGACGGACCTCAATGTGCGCAGCGTCCCCATGAAAAATTCCTCCAAGATAGGATTGTTGCACAAGAACGAATACATCACCGTGGAATACACCACGGGCTGGAGCAACGACCTATGGGGTGCCATCGACTACGGCGCACAGCGGGGCTATGTGTCGATGCGCTATGTCCGCTACGTCGCTCCCGTGGCCAAAGCCGCCACCCAGGTGTCCTCGCCGCCCGAAAAAGAGCAGAGCGCCATAGGCAAGTTCTTCTCGGGGTTGTGGAGTGTCATCAAGACGATACTGATTGTCATCGGCGTGCTGCTGGTGATTGCATTGTGGGAATACATCATCGAGCTGGCCGTCTATGCGGGCATGTTTGCCGGAGGCGGTGCGCTGCTGTTTGTCATCTTCGGTGGCAGCGGGAGCACGGGAGCTATCGTGGGATTGGTGGTGGCGGCACTGTTGGGGCTGAACCTGCTATTGAACCGGCTGGACCTCGACTTCAGCGGTGTAGGTGTGGGAGGAGTGCTGCGTGCCGTGTCGATGGGGGCCTACTACGTCGTGTCGTTCCCCATCTACTTCCTCAACCGGACGGAGCATTTTCTGGTGTCGCCCTGGCGCTACTTCTTCATGAGGAACTGGGCCGCAGACCGCGCCAAGCCCACATGGCGTGCGGTGACGGAGGTCATCACGGTGGCGATGTATATCGTCACAACGCCCCTGCGATTGGCCAATGCAGTGATATACAACATTTTCATTCATTGCATCACGGGCATCTATGACCTGTTGCTGGAGGTTCTGGCCCCATCGGACTACGACGAGGGCGGCAAAGGGGTGTGGCCCTGGATATACATGCTTCCGTGGAGGGTGTTGAAATACCCCCTGTGGCATGGGACACTCCTGGTGGTGGAAAGTGCCATCTGGACGGTGGTGGACATCTTCGTTCCGGCCCTTACCTACTACCACGGGACGAACCTCAACGCGGGCAATGCCATCACGAGCGACCCGCACCGCAACCGCTACCTGCAGAACACTTCGGAGTGGTCGTCGGGCACATTCCTGGCCAGTTCGACGCCGAACTGCAGCTGGGCGGGACGGGGAGTGTACTTTGCCATCCAACGGTCGCTGGCGATGGCCTACAGCGGTGACAACCGCTCAGGCATTGGCGGCGACGCCGTGATGATAGCCTGCCGCGTGTCCATGGGGCGCATCATCAGCTATGCGCTGATGCCCGACTGGTACTACAACCAGACGGGACAGGGAGGCAACCATGACCAGATCAACATCTTTGCCGATGCCAACGGGTACACCGCCGGGGAATGGTACAACCCCAGGGGCGTGTGGGAATACTGCCTTTTCGACTGGCAGAACCGCTACAACCACCCGTGGCGCATACGGCCCATCTATGTGCTCAACCTGCGCACCGGCCGAGCCCAGCACATCACCGGAGGCATGCAGCACTGGCTCTTCGACCACGAAGTGATGGAGGACCTCTTCGGGTGAGGAACGAATTGGTTTTGATTGAGGAAACGTATCTGTGATTTGTGGCAGGAGGGGTGCGGCAAAGGGGTGAGACTGGGCCGTAAGAAAACGTATACTACTTACAAACAGCGTTTTATAAAAAAAGTTGCAAAATTAATAAAAAATGCGTACCTTTGCACATTGAATTTATTTTTATACACTAAACTAAAAGACATGATAAAAAAATTACTGACCGCACTTCTGATGGTGGTTGCCACTCCCTTGATTGTATGGGGACAGGAGTCGAGTTTGGAGGCCTTGAAAGCCGATTACCCCCAACTGATGAAGAAGTTCGGCAAGGAGCTGGAGAGCCAGCGGGCGGATTACATCTTCGCCATCGATGTGTCCGGCACGATGGGCAAATACCGTGAGACGGTGGTGCCGGCACTGGTCGAATTCTTCCGTTCGCTCCAGGAAGGCGACTATGTGTCCATCATCAAATTCGGAGGCGAGGCCACCAACGAGGTGGGCAGTGCCGGCAAGATAGGCGGCGAGACGGTGAAGAACCTGACGACCTATGCGCAGCACCTGTACGACAAACCCACAACGCAGGCAGAGAAGGCCAAATACTACAACAATACGGACCTGGACAATATGCTGCACTACCTGGCCGACGACATGAAGCAGCTCGACCGGAGCCAGCTGAAGTTCGTCTTCATCATCACCGACTTCGAGCACGACCCCGCCGCAGCCCGTCGCGGCCACGAAGACTGGGACGGCGTCGCACGGAGACTCGCCACCGAGCAGTCCGGCAACGACGTGTTTGTATTCGCCCTGCAACTGCCGGGCAACGCCAAAGACCTCGAGCGCGTGCGCAGCGTCTTCCCGAAGTCGATGAGCTTCAGCCATGTGCCCATCACCAGCGGCAGTGCCCTGTCCGCATGGTTCACGCAGCGCAAGAACGCCATCCTGCTGGACAAATTCTACGCCCTGATAGCCCACAAGATCGCCCCTGCGGAATTCACCGCTACACCGAAGTTGAACATCGACGGACGACTGACGCTGGAAGTGGACTGGAAAGCCAATCCCGTGTATGACCAGCTGCGGTTGGACACCATCGCGACGGCAGCCCAAGGCTTCACCTTCGCCAGCAAACTGCCTAAAAGCACCACCAGCCAGCAGACCACACTCACGGCAGGCAAGCTGCGTTACCACGACATCGGCCTGCTGAAGCCCCGGTTCAAACGGGTGAATGGAGACATCACGGCCCGCGCCAGCTTCGACGTGCCCTACGAGGCAGAACTGGCCAAGCTGGGGTTCGAGGCGCCACAGATGCAGGCCGGAGGGACGGTGAGCCATCTGGTTTTCTGCTATCCCCTCCCCTTGTGGCTCTTCTGCCTCATTATAGCCCTCATCATACTGTACATCATACTGGTGATTCGCGCCTTTATGCGCAACGGTTCGGACCACTACCGCATCAACGACCGTTTCGAAGTGACCAGTAACGGAATGTCGGTGACGGAAAAGAAGAGAGCCAACCGGATGGAAAAAGTGGACTTCGGCAAGGGAGCCTCGTTCCTGCCCGTGGCAGACTGCAACTGGGCGCTACAGATAGAAGTGAAGCGCTACAACCCCTTCCTCTTCCCCCTCAAACACCCCGTGTACGTCGTAAGCCTCACCAAAGGCTCATCATTCAAAATCGGTGCGAAATACGGTGCCCACCAGCACCCGAAAGTCGCCCGCTTCTCGCACATCACCATCGACACCGATCGCATCCGCTGGATACAGTAGGGGTTAAGGGTTAAGGGTTAAGGGTTAAGGGTTAAGGGTTAAGAAAACACTTTTTTTAGATAATCTGAAAAATTCGAAAAAACAATAAAAAATATAACATCATGGCAGAGAAACACATCTTTATCGGTTTGGGTGGATCGGGCGTGAACACCGTCTCCCTCATCAAGTACAAAGTTTACGAACGCACCCATGGCACCGAGATGAAAAGCCGGTTGCAGGTGATGAACAACACCTACCGCTTCATCTTTGTCGACACCGACAGCCGCGACGTCGCCAATGCCAACGAACGGTATCACGACCTCTACGAGGGTGGCAAGATAGACTTCATCAACAAGACGGAGCTGATCAATCTGGGCGACATCAACCCTTATATCAGCTACAATGAAGCCAAGCTCAACCCCGAGCTGAAGATCAACCGCCGCATTGTGGAAGGATGCCCCTCGTTGGTGGCCGAGATCATGGAGAACCGAGACCTCTCCTTCGGTGCCGGCGCCCTCCGCCAGAAATCGCGCATCGCCTTTGCCCGCAAAGTGGACAAATTCAAGGACAAACTGCTGTCCTACATCAATGAGCTGAACCAGGATGAGACGGACAGCGAGAAGAACGTGATCCACTACTGGGTGGTGTCGAGCAGCAACGGTGGCACGGGCAGCGGCACAGTGCAGGATGTGCTCTACATGGTGAACATGATCCACCGCACCCATGTCGACAAGGGTAACCCCAAGGTGGGGCTCATCCTCTACATGCCCCGCATCTACATGAACCTCAATCCCGACAACGAGAAATATCCGCGCAACGCCTATGCCTTGATGAAAGAGGTGGAGGCCTTCCAGAAGTGGTCGAAGGAGAATCCGAAGAACCTCCTTTTCCATCGCATGGCCGTCATCGATGACTACACGCTGTTCGACGAGAGCATGGCCTACCGCCCGTTTGAGTTCTGCATTCCCATCGACTTCCACACCGAGCGCAACAGCAACATGGGCGATATCAACAAGATGTACTCCAACACTGCCGAGCTGATATTCTATATCCACAGTGGCGCGGGTGCCAGCGGATTCAAATCGGTGCGAGACAACTATGAGGAAGGCGATATCATTGCCGATACCTCGAGTTTTCTCATCCCGATGGGATACATGGCGCTGCGCAAACCCGAAGAGCAATTTGAGAACTATGTGGCCCTGCGTGCCAGATACGAGATGCTTCGCTACGGCATCCTGGGCTCCTCGGTGGAGTCGGTCGACGAACGCAAACGCATCATGATGTCGCTCTTCAATACCGTGATCAAGGGAAACCTCTTTGAGAAAGGTGCTTCCAAGAACTCCTATTTCCTCACCATCAGCACCCTCGCCAAGGAAAAACTCGACGAAGACATGCCCGAAAACGCTATCCGCGACGACGATAACGAAGTCATGACCACCCTTCCTCCCAATGTCTCCATTGAAGAGGCCCGCAGCATAATCGGCGCCATCGAAGCCACCATCAAACGCCATGGCGAGGAGAAAAACAAGACCCGCAAAGCCATCGAGCAGGCACTCTGGGATTGGACTGAGGACAACTGCCGCCGCTATGGTCTGAAGTATGTCTTGGACATTCTTCAGGAACTCGATGCCTACTGCACCGACCTCTACATGGCCTACACCACCGATATGAACACCGCCATCCTCGGTAACCTCAGCGCCAGCCAAAAGGCCCTGGTCGAGAGCCGCGACACCATCGAGGGCGAACTGGACGATCTGTACAACAAAGCCGTCACCCTCACCTTCAAGGAAAGGATATCAAAAGCCAACGCCAAGGATGTGTCGGCATTCCACTCCCGTTTGAAAAGATGGGTTACCGCCAGCGTGGATGTGCTCCTGGCCGAGGAGGCTTTCGACATGATGCGCGAGCTGTCCTATGGAGACCGCGGCATCATCGACCGCATTGTCACCCACGTGCGCAAACTCATTGCCGAAGGCACCTCAGTGCTCGACGGCGAGCAAGGAGCGGCGCTGGGCTACAAGAAACTGGCCAAGCAGTTCTACACCGCCAAATTGGATGTGACGTCGGTCTACCTGCCCGACATCACGGAATACGTGGACGGTTATGGCTGGCGCGAGGACAACAACCTCTTCTCCGAATGGTATGGCCGAGTCGTCGGACACACCACAGACTTCGTGCCTGGCGAGGGCTATGCCCCCATGCGCAACGGAGACCCCGCCGTATCGCTGGAGGCCCTCTTCAGCAAGATGATCAGCTTCTACGGCGAACAGATGATCCAAGAGAAGTATATCGTCGACGAGCAGAGCCACCTGTTCATCAACACCAGCAAGACCGACTTCAAGCGCGTAATCGAGGACCTGCTGGAATACACCGTAGGCACGGTAAAACAGTTACTCCATCAGAACGGGACCGTCACCAGCCTATGGTACAATAAGACGCTGGCCAACTTCTTCTCCGAACTCAACAACGAAGCCCGACACGACATACAGCAAAAGACGCAGCCCGCAGTCTTCTTCCCCTACAGCAAAGCCATGCGGAGCGGACGCATCATCGACCGTTCCTTCTGCGTTGGTCCCAAAGAGGTGGTGGGCGACGTGTTCCTGGAGACATCGACCTCCGGCAAGGTCCAGGAAATCAACAGCGATGACTCCTCGGTAATGTATAAAATCATTACCGCGATGGGCCTCTCATTCGACTACTACGACATGTACCAGAGCATCAAAATCGAGTACGAAAACAGCCAGAACAAAATGTTCTATCATTTCCATCAGGCCTTTGCCGCTGCCGGTGGCAATGCCGACAACATCGTGCTGCCCAGGGAAATCAAACCCGAGTTGGTGGTATTCACCAAATACCTCATCCTCAACCAACTCCGCCAGGCCTTCTCTCACATTATGCGCAAGGGTACAGAGTCCTACAATGCCGACCACTACACTGACACCCCAGTGGTGTTCAACGGCATGATAGCCAAGTTCGCCACCCCCGCAGCCTTGGCCATGGTGGACAACGAGCTGATAGAGCTGAAGATTACCGACGGCGACAGTGTGTTCTACCACACAGTGGCCATCGACCGTCCGGAGCACGAGATGACGGAGCTGGTGGCAGGATTCTCCGAGTACTACACCACCGGACGGTTCGCCACGCTGATTTCGGAACTGGTCAAAAACATCAACTTCTTGGAGTCGGACCTGCTGCGCCAAAAGTATCAGGAAGCCACCCACACACTGAAGAACGAGCTGAACGCCAAGTGGGAAAATGCCGGCAAAAAGGAGAGAGAGACCATTGGCGACATCCTGCGCGTACTGAACGACAGACTCAACACGGTGGCCAAATTCCTGTCGAACAAGTATCAGGGATAAAGTCA
>Ga0310697_10003197_pt1 | contig 16701 bp, 9 predicted proteins | sample 172DNAGHGlowgp2_FD_203883 | JGI IMG/M metagenome (GOLD analysis project Ga0310697, IMG submission 203883) | Sheep rumen microbial communities from Palmerston North, Manawatu-Wanganui, New Zealand - 1728 DNA GHGlow gp2 (v2) (version 2) | ecosystem: Host-associated > Mammals > Digestive system >... | reverse complement strand
ATCTATGTCATCGACCCCGACACCTGCGTTGGTTGCGGTACTTGCGCCGGCGCTTGCCCGAACGAAGCAATCGTTGAAGACTAATCGAAAGAAATGACAACACATTAAAGAAGAAAAAGCCTGCCAAAAACAGGCTTTTTCTATTTTTTTGTCAGTTTTGAGAAGTTTGGCAAAGAATTTGCTATCTTTGCCTCGTTCTTTGAAAGAAAATCTTTTCAACAAATAACCTAATTACTAACTAAAATCATTTAAAGATGAAGAAATTAGCATTAGCACTTGTGTGCCTCGTCAGCGTTGCTTTCTTTGCAAGCTGCGAACAACCGGTCGCAAACCCGGAACCTTCCATCGCCGTTATGACTGGCGAAAACTATGTGTATGATGGCCAAACCATCGACCTTTATCAGGATTACAACCTCGGTTTCCGCGCTGCTTCCAACAGCCAGACCATGAAAGAGTTGGCCACGTTCAAACTCGAAGCCAAGATCTATGACATGGATGAAAACAACAGACCCGAAGTTATCGACACCACCATCGCCATCAGCGGCAATGAGTATGTGTACGAAGAGGCTGTGAGATTCGAATTAGATAGAGATCAGGTCGGTAAGGTTGAATATACCGCTACCGTTATCGACGTCGATGGTAAGCTGAACAGCACCACCTTGACCGTCAACCTCAACTTGGCCGAAGAGCCTTTGACAATTGTTGATTTTGAGTGGTATCGCCTTGGCAACCAAGTCACCGGCCTTGAAGAGTACGGCCTCAAATGGGAACAGAACGCCAAGTCACCTTTCGCACAAATCAAGCCCATGGATGGCGTGGTTCTTTACAAGTTTGACCCTGAGGTTTGGAATAGAGTGACCTTACCGAGTGAAAAAGTTGCCGTGTTCTCTGATGGCGCCGTGACCACCTCTGTGTACAGCAATGTGGACGTGAACCAAAGCGCTATGTACGACGATGTCATTGGCACCCGCACGACTGACGGTGTGTACCATCTCATCCATGTGACGAGCAGCAGAATTCTTGCTTATCAAGCCCCTTATGGCACCCCGTGCTACATCTATGGCCAAGCCAAGTAAGAAAATCCCAGATTTCATAATCTGAACAAAAAAAAGGAGCGTCGATTGACGCTCCTTTTTTTGTTGTCACTCCGCAAAAGCGTGACTGATCTTTCGGTTAATTTGCAGCAGCCGCTTTTCGTCGAGTTTGACGACGGCGCGGTCATAGGTCATCAGGCCGTTCAGCTCGGTCTCACAGTCGGTGGTCTGCGTGTAGACCGCTGCCGAGAAGCCTTGGAAGGCCATCCTGTAAAGCATCTCTGCATATTCCATGTAGGTGTCGGTCACCTTTTCCTCGGTGTCAAACTCCACATAACCCCAGCCTTGGTCTTTCACCCAGGTGTGGCCTTCCACCTTGCGCCCGATGCCGCCATATTCGCCGAGCACCGTGGCACGCGTCGGGTCGTAGAGTCTCAACTTCGGCTCAGGATAGTTGTGCAGATCGAGGATGTCGCCACACTGATAGAAGTTGCCGCCCGAGGCCGGGTTGACCAATCGCGTAGGATCGAGTTTCTTGGTCATCTCCGTGATTTCAGGGGTCTTAAATTGTCCCCAAGCCTCGTTGAACGGCACCCACACGCCAATGCATGGCACCGACTTTAGGCTGTTGATAATCTCCGTCCATTCCTTGATATAACACTCCTCCGACTCCACCGAGCGCAGGCTCTCGGGCCCCTGGTAATATTGCGTCCGCTGCCACTGTGGGCTACGGCCGCCGCTAGGCATGTCCTGCCACACGATGATGCCGAGGCGGTCGCAATGGTAGTACCAACGCGCCGGTTCCACCTTCACGTGTTTGCGAATCATATTAAAGCCGAGGTCTTTGGTCTTCTGGATATCGTAGGCCAACGCCTCGTCGGTGGGAGCGGTATAAAGACCATCGGGCCACCAACCTTGGTCGAGAGGACCATAGTGGAAAATAGGCAGGCCATTCAAGGTCAAACGGTAGATACCGTTACTGTCGCGCTGTGTGCCGAAGCTACGCATGGCGAAATAGCTTTCCACCTCGTCAATCACCTTGCCCTTGCGCAACACCTTCACCTTCATGTCGTACAGGAAAGGATGGTCGGGCGTCCAACGCAAGAAATCCTCGGGCATGCTCACCTCGACGGTTTGTCCGTTGATGGCCTTGCCCGAAGCGACTAGATTGCCTTCATACGAGACTTCAACTTGATAGAGATCGTCCCTCGTCGGGTTGGAAAAGGCCACCGCAACGCTCACCGAAGCCTTGTCGAAATCGGGCGTGGTGACGAGGTTTTGGATGTAATCTTCAGGTACGAACTCAAGCCACACGGTCTGCCAGATGCCCGTCACTGAGGTATAAAAGATGCCTTCGGGCTTCAGCACCTGTTTTCCATGCGGGATGTAGCTGCTGTCGGTCGGGTCCCACACGCGCACCACCATCGAGTTTTGCTTGCCTTGCAGGGCCTGAGTGATGTCAAAGGTGAAAGGTGCATAACCACCAGTGTGCGAGCCTACTTTGATGTCGTTCACCCACACATCGGTCATCCAGTCGACGGCACCGAAATGCAAGAGGATGCGACCGCCTCTCCAGTTGGCTGGAACGGCGAAGGTCTTTTGGTACCACAGGGCTTTGTCCGGCCCCACTTCCTTCTGCACGCCCGACAGCGACGACTCGATGCAGAACGGCACGAGGATGTCGCCATCAAAATTCTGAGGTGTCTTCTCCCCTTTCGCTGTGATGGCATACTGCCATAAGCCGTTGAGGTTTTTCCATTCGGGGCGCACCATCATGGGACGCGGGTATTCGGGAAGGACATTCTCAGGCGACACTTGGGCAGCCCAACGGGTTTTGATTTTGTCGCCAGCGGGAGCATATTGCGCCGTGGCAATGTTGGCTAGTAACATTGATAAAAGTACGAGTTTGATTTTCATGTAGGTAACGTATTTATGGCGGCCCTTCGACAGACTCAGGGGCCTGAGATTACTCATTATTCATTTCCTTCATAAAAGCCTCACATGCTGAAAGCAGGCTTTGAAGAGCGCAATGCATGAGGATGTAAATGTCGGGCGTGGCATCCAGCACTTGTTCATAGCACATCCACACCGAAGCACCTTTTTCCTTGCCATCCTCATAGTCATACAACACCGCCTTCACCACCTTGTAGTTCCAGTTGATGTTGTTGCAGGCCATGAGCGCTTTGGCGAAGTTGTCATCGGTCACATCGAAGATGCCTGGCAGGGTGAGTCGGAAAAACATCGGGTCGTCGACATCGTTCCAAAACAAGAAATTCCAGCCCTCGTAGGTGAAATTCAGGCCCAACTCGTTCTTGGTCGCGACAATGCCTTGCGACTGCAGATACTTCGACACCAACCCTTTAACATTCATAGCGTTCAGCTTTTGTTGAATCCAATGCGTGTCTTTGTGGAATAGGTCGGGTTCTTGTATTTCAACACGTCGACGAGGATCTTTTGTGAAATCGGCACGTCGTTGTATGCGGCAGTCATAGCGGCTTCGTTAACAGCCTCCGTGATGTCGCCAGCATTGAAGTCGTCCGACATCTTGGCCAACTCGTCGAAATCAAGTTCTTCACAGGGACGGTCTTTCAGGTGATCCATGAAGATGTCCTTGCGAGCCTCGAAGTCGGGCTGCGGCACGAAGAAAACGCGATCGAAGCAGCCCACGCGCATAATGGCCTGGTCGATGAGGTCAGGTCGATTGGTGGTGGCCACCACAAGTATGCCTTTCTCCGAGCAGTGGTTCAGCATTCCGAAGAAAGCCGTGATTTGAGGCGTAATATTACCTTCCTCCGAGACGGGATTTGGATTGGGAGCAACAAACTCCAGCTCGTCGAAGCAAAGCACGAACGGTGCCTTGATTTCAGCAGCATCGAATATGCGCTGCAGATTGTCAAGAACGCCTTCCTGATAGATATGGCCCATCTCCACGCCCTTGATGATGGAATAGTTGAATCCCAACTCCTCCGCAAAGCTTTCAAGGACGAGACTCTTGCCGCATCCGGGAGGACCATAGAGCAACACGCCGTTTATGGCCGGCAGCTTATACTTCTGAGCTTTCTCAGGGTTTTGCAAGGCAAACAGCACCTCCTTACGCAGCTGCTCCTTCAACTCGTCGCGACCCGTCACATTGTCGAAACCGCTACCCGAGCCTTTCTTGAAGGTAATCACTGGCCCCGTGTTGACCTGGTCGTGATCTTCTGTTTGTGGGGCATTTGTCTCGTTTTCCTCCATCCTCTTCGCCAGTTCGGGCCTCACCTGTTGTATCAAGTCTTGAGCGAACTCCGCAGCCGACCCGAAACGGTCTTCCGGCTTTTTGGCCAAGGCCTTCATCAAGATTGCCTTCATGTAATCAGGCAGTTTCACTTCATCAGTTTCCAAGACGAGATCCTGCTTCCTCGCTTTCTTTACCGCATCGGCAATCTTCTTCTTGTCGCCGTCAAGTGTTCTCAGATCCAAGTCCTCCCATGGCGCCTTGCCGAACATCAGGAAATAAAGGAGTGCACCTGTCGAGAAGATGTCGCTCTTCACCGTGTAGACCGCACGGAAAGTCTCCGGAGCTCGGAAGTAAGGCATCAGGTCCTCGTCGGCGAAAGTCGGTCGCCCCTTAACCATGTAAGAGATATGGCCGAGGTCAATAATGGTGGGCATGAGCATGCCGTCATCCAACTCTTGCAACATGATATTCGACGGACGTATATCATTGTGTATCAAAGCACGAGAATGGATAAACGACAGGCCACTCAACACACAAAGGGTGATTTGAACGGCATCTTCGAGGTCGAAGCGGCCATCCTTTCGGACGGCATCCAAAAGCGACATGCCTCGATAGAACTCTGTGACCAGATAATGATATACCTTGTTGCCTTTCTTCACCTCACCGTTGTCGACGTATCGCACTACGTTGGCGTAATCGTCGGAATTGAGTTCCTTGCAGAGTTGAATTTCGTAGACCTCCTTGCCCTCGAAGAGCTGTTCGCGAGGGATGCTTTGAAGTTCATAGATCTTCATGAAATACATCATATCGTCAGGGCCGAGCGCCGAATATGACTCAGCCACAGCCCCTTTCTTTATGAACGAGTTGATGACATACTTGCCAATCTTCTCCCCTTTTTTGAATGTTTGCATAGCGAAAAATTTATTGGGCAAAGTTCACCATTTAATTTGAAACAAACAAGAGTCGAGGCCATTTTTTCTCCAAAAAACAAAAAAGGACCGCTTTCGCAGCCCTTTTTTGTTTTCACGGACAAGTCGCTTTATGCGTCGATGTTGGCGTAAGTGGCGTTTTGCTCGATGAACTCGCGGCGCGGAGCCACTTCGTCGCCCATCAGCATGGAGAAGATATGGTCGGCCTCCATGGCGTTCTCGATGGTCACCTGACGTAAGGTGCGATGCGCCGGGTCCATGGTGGTCTCCCAAAGCTGCTCGGGATTCATCTCACCCAGACCTTTGTAGCGCTGCACGTCGTAGCCACTCACCGTGCCGTTCTTGGTCAGCTCGGCCATGCTGGCGAAGCGTTCCTCGTCGGTCCAGCAGTAGCGGATCGGCTTGGTGCCGCGCTTGATGAGGTACAAAGGCGGCGTGGCGCAATACACATAGCCGTTCTCGATCAACTCGCGCATATAGCGGAAGAAGAAAGTGAGAATCAGCGTGGTGATGTGGCTACCATCGACATCGGCATCGGTCATGATGATGACTTTATGATAACGCAGTTTCTCGAGGTTCAAGGCCTTGCTGTCTTCCTCGGTGCCGATGGTGACACCCAGTGCGGTATAGATGTTCTTGATTTCCTCGCTGTCGAACACGCGGTGCTCCATGGCTTTCTCGACGTTCAAGATCTTACCGCGCAGGGGAAGGATGGCCTGGAAATTACGGTCACGGCCTTGCTTGGCGGAACCGCCTGCGGAGTCACCCTCAACGAGGTAAAGCTCAGTCTTGGCAGGGTCGCGCTCCGAGCAGTCGGCCAGTTTGCCCGGCAGGCTGAAGCCCGAAAGGGCTCCCTTGCGCTGAACCTTCTCGCGGGCGTTGCGTGCCGCTTGACGGGCTTGGGCGGCCAAAGTCACCTTGTCGAAGATGGTCTTGGCTTCCTTGGGATGCTCTTCGAGATAGTCGGAGAGTTGCTGGCCCACGATGGAGTTGACGATACCCATCACCTCGTCGTTGCCGAGCTTGGTCTTGGTCTGACCTTCGAATTGCGGCTCCGGCACCTTCACCGAGATGACAGCCGTCAGGCCTTCGCGGAAGTCGTCGGGCGAAATCTTCACCTTCAGTTTCTCCAGCTTCTCCAGCAGGCCGCTCTTCTCTGCGTAGGCGTTGAATGAGCGTGTGAGGCCCGAGCGGAAGCCTTGCAGGTGCGTACCACCTTCGATGGTGTTGATATTATTGACATACGAGTGCAGGTTTTCCTTATACTCGTTGTTGTATTCCAATGCGATTTCGACCGGCACTCCGTTGCGTTCGCCAGAGATGGAGATCGGTTCAGGGATGAGTTTCTCGCGGTTGGCGTCGAGGTAGGCAATGAAGTCGATGAGGCCATTCTCGGAGTAGAACGTCTCGCTGCGGAACTCGCCGTTTTCCATCTTCTCGCGCTCGTCGGTGAGCGTGATGGTGATGCCGTGGTTGAGGTAAGCCAGCTCGCGCATACGGTTGGCGAGGGTGCTATAGTCGTATTCCGTCGTTTGGAAGATGCTGCCGTCGGGAGTGAAGGTGATGCGGGTGCCGTTTTGGTCGGTCGTGCCCACCACTTTCACGTCGTACAGCGGCTTGCCGCACTCATATTCCTGTTTGAAGATCTGGCCTTCGCGGTAGACCTCGGCGGTGAGATGGGTCGAAAGAGCGTTGACGCAGCTGACGCCCACGCCGTGCAGACCACCGGAGACCTTGTAGGAGCCTTTGTCGAACTTACCGCCAGCGTGAAGCACGGTCAGCACGACTTCGAGGGCCGAGCGGTGTTCCTTCGGGTGCATGCCTGTAGGAATACCACGGCCATTGTCGAGGACGCTGATGGAGTTGCCGGGCAGGATACGAACATCGATCTTGTCGCAATAGCCCGCCATGGCTTCGTCGATGGAGTTGTCGACCACCTCATATACCAAATGGTGCAAGCCACGGAAATGGACGTCGCCGATATACATGGCCGGACGTTTGCGCACGGCCTCCAAGCCTTCGAGGACCTGGATCTTACTGGCACCATATTCTTCGCTTGCCAATTCTCTTTTTTCTTCTTCAGTCATTTCGTGTTTTTTAGTGTTTTTCAAATTAAGATGCAAAAGTAAGGGATTTTTCGGTACGATACCCAAAAAAGTTGAAAAATTTGGTTTTTGGCAAAAAAACGGCTCTATTAGGCTAAAAATAGGCAAATTTTGGAAACACCTCATTATCTCGCGTACGCAGGAAAGAAAAAGCCCCATCCGCAGGAAGGGGCTTTTTAGACCGATAGAGAGGTTTTGTAGGCATGTCATACCGAACGGAGCAGCCCATAGATACACTCCCTCCTTCGTCGGTCGGTATGACATGGGCTGCGGAGCGAGTGTATCAATGCCTTCAAAACTCAGAATTTCAACTTCACGCCAGCAAAGAGTTGGATGCCTGTGACGGGATAATTGTAGTATAGCTGGTACTTTTGATGCGCCACGTTATCCAAAAGCGCGAAGGCCGTGATTTGGTCGTTCACCTTATAATCGGCACCGATACTGAGGTCGAAGACGTCTTTCAGCTTTTGTGTTGAATAGGTCAAACTATAGTCACCAAACTCAGGCACTTTGGCATAACGACCACCTTGATAAAGGAATGTGGTGTTGAACGACAGCTTGTCATTGAAGTCGTAGGTCACTTTCAGCTTGCCTTCCGTTGTGGGACGATACCATGCATATTCCTCGTTTTTCGCCTTGCAACTGTTGTAGGCGAAGCCCATGTCGGCGGTGAGGCTATTGCGTAGCTTCACGCGAACATCGGCCAGGACAGTCACCAACTGGGTCTGGTCGCACACCAAGTCATAGCTGTTCCAAATCGGGATTTCAAAGCCTTCGGGGACGGGGAAAACCATGTTGACAGGGCACCGCATATAAAGCGGGTCGTTGTCGGTAATGCGATAGCGCACACCCAGATGCACGTCCACGATGTCGACGATATTGGTACGAATGCCGCCGTCGAAGCCGAGTTTCACATTAGGAGTACACAACGAAGGGTTGATGTCGGGAGAGATGAAGGGGTTGTCACCGACGAGGTCACTGAAGCGCATCAGCTTACGTCCTCCATTCAAGCCTGCGTAGAACTCGAGTTTGTTGTTCAAGATGTACAGGCTGGCGCTGACGTCAGGACGGACGGCCAAAAACTTGTCCTCATCCGTGTATTTGGTGGTGCCGTCCAATCGCACACCAAGATGCAAACGATAAAACTCATCACTCATCTCGAAGAACGGCGTGACCGCAAACAGGACACGAGAGACGTTAAACGGATTCTCGCCTTGGCCCATGCAATAGTCGTATTGCAAGCCCAAATCGGCGCCCACCTTTTGTGGATGGTTCTTGTCACCCCAGAAGTTATCGACATAAGTAAGGGTATAGCCCAAGTCAATGGCATGCTCCCTGTTGAACAGATAATAATAGTCGAGACGGGCGTCATGGCCAAACTCGCCAATACGAGTCGTCGTGGAGGTCAAACCGAGATGTCCGCCAATGGTAATGTAGGTCTGGCGCGGGCAGGCCTCTTCAATTTGCTCTTCAGTCAAGGGCGAGGGCATTTCGGACATGTTCATGCCATAAAAATGATACATGTCGTTCTTGTAGTACACGCCGCCATCCAACTGGAAGCCGTCGAACTTGCTCGTCGTAAGGTTGACCTCGAAGGCGTTGTTCATGTAGCCCGAAGGCGCGTAGTCCTTAATGTTGAGCCACGAGGAGTTATGCTTCACGCCCAAGCCGAGGCCGAGGGTCTTAGTCAGCATGGAGTTGTGCTTGTAGAGGAACACGGGCGAGATCCTCGTGCCGATGCCGGACATGAGGAAGTTCTTGGTCGGGGTGACAAGCTGGTCTTTCTTGGCAGCGAAAGCCGTTGGGGCAATCTTATCGAGGTCGAGGGCAAACTTCTGCTTTGCATCCTTAGGTGTGACCTCCGTGCTGGGGAATGCATAGGATGGCTGTGGCGTCTCGGGCTGCAGTTGCAGCTTGCTTACCTTGTTTACTTTGGGGCGGTATTTGCCTTCCACCGTGACTTGCTCGTCGTGTTGGGCGAAGGCGGCGAGACTCATTAGAGTGAGGGTGAGGATGGTGATTATCTTCTTCATTGTTCTGCGTTTTGTCGGGGACTGAAGTCGCCCGTTGTGTTCAGGTCGTCCTTTCAGGACTCATTCGGGTTCTATAGGTTCGATGCCGTTGCTGGTGCTCACTTTGGGTTCCTTGCGTTCCACCTCGGCGAGCTTGGCGCGGGCTTCTTGTTTCAGGTCGTCGCCCTTATAGTTGTCAATGACGCTACGCAGTGTCTCCTTGGCCTGGAAGTAGTTTTCTTTCGCCACGTAGACGTCGGCCAATGCGATGAACGACTTGGCTACCCAGTAGTCGTATTTCGAGAAGTTGTCGGAGATGTTGAAGACCTTGTTTTCTGCCTCGTCGTACTGCTTCAGTTTGATGGAAGCCACAGCGGAGTAGTAGGCGCTCTCGGCGCCATACACCGACTTGTCGTTGCGAGCGCTCTTGTCGAGTTTCTCAATGGCAGCGTTGTAGTTACCTTTCTCGTAGTACGACTTACCTACAATGTGGTTGATCTGGTTCACCTGTTCGTCGGTGAGGTCGCGCGACTGGCGCAAGCTCTCTCCCATCTCGATAGCCTTGTCGTACTTGCCCATGAAGAAGTTACTCTTCATGCTGCCTTCGAGCGCCTCGAGGCGGCGGAGCGGCTCCTCGGTGATGCGCGACAGGCGTTCGTAGTATTCTCCTGCCTTACTGTAGTTGCCCCTTTCATATTCGATGCGGGCCATCTTCAGCAGAGCATTGTCGGTGTAGTCGTTGTCGGGTTGCGACAATATATAATTAAGGTGTGTGATAACCTGTTCTTCCGTCCCTACCCTCTCGGCACATTCGAGGCCGTAATAATGTGCCTTCAGCAAATAGGCACCCTTGCGGAAGTTGTCGAAATAGTACTGCAACGCTGTCTGCGCCTTCTGGTACTGACCGTCGAGGAAGAAGCCTTCGGCGTTGGCGAAAGCCAAGGAATCCTGCTGCGTCACCTTCACCTGGCCGCCGTTGGCGTTGACATAGCCGAAGTACTCATCCAGGTTGTTCTGTTCCATATAGATGCTACGGATGATGCTCAGGGCCTCGCGCGACTCGTCGGTATTGGGATAAGATGCCACGAGGTTCTTCAAGGTGGTCAGGGCTTGGTCGTATTGGTTGTTGTTGTAATAAATCATGCCAACCTTCATCATCGCCTGACGCGTGTAGCTCGAGCGCGGGCGGTCCTTGATGAGGCGGTTGAAGCTAGAGATAGCGGAGCGCTTGTCGCCATGCACGAGATAGGTGTTGCCAATCTCAAACAAGGCCTGCTCGTAGTAGGGCGTGCTTGGATAGGCTTGAAGCATGTCGTTCAGCATGGTAATCTTCTGGTTCACGTTGCCCTTGGCACCGTAGCAGAGCCCTTGTTGATAGAGTGCATAGTCGGCATTACGTTTGCCGATGCGGGTGGCAAGGTCGTAATAGTTGATGGCCTTATCGTAGCTGCGTTCCATGAAGAAGCAGTCGCCGAGACGGATGTAAGCGTCGGTCTTGAGGTCGTTCTGCCTATCGGGGGCGAGACGGATGAAGGTCCTGAAATGCTCGGCGGCGACATCATAGTCAGGCTTTTGGTAGTAGATGTAGCCCAAGTCGTAATCGGCGAGGCTGTATTCCGGCAGACCCGAAGCGGCGCTCATCTCCTTGAACTGCTTCAGATACTTGCATGCATTGGTATGGTCGCCCATCTGGTAGGCCGACTCGCCCATCCAGAAACAAGCCTCAGCCTTGTTGGTGGCCGACTGCTTGCTGTTCATGAACTTGGAGAAATATGTCTGTGCCTTGTCGTAGTTGCCTTTTTGGAAGTTGTCGACGCCCGTGGCATAGAGCAGTTCATTATATACGGTCTGTAATTCGGGCGTCTTTTTCCTCATGGCTTCGAGACGGTCGAGAGCCTTATCATTCTCTTTTGCATTAAGCAGCAGGTAGATGGACATTTCCTCAGCTTCAGCCTTACGCTGCGACTTTGGATGCTCGGCGATGTAGTTGTCGAGCAGTCCCACAGCCTCGTTGAAGGGGTCGGCACCTGGGATGAGGCTCAAGCGGGCGTAGTCGAACAGCGCTTCTTCGGCGAGTTCCTTGTCGAAACCAGCAGCATAGGCGTTATAAAAAGCGCTACGGGCGTATTTCGGCTCGTCGGTCTTGGCATAGCACGAAGCCAGATAATACGAGGCGTATTGTGAAAGGAGGTCGGAGTTGCCTGCCACCTTCTGCAAGTCAATGATAGCTGTTTTGTAGTCACCCTTCATCATCTTGCTGACACCCATCTGATAATAAGCTTCGCGCGAGATGCCACGCGTTAAATTCTTCATATAGATTTGGTAGAATTCCAAGGCCTTGTCATAGTCCTTCTGCTGGAAATAGGCGTCGGCGACAATCTGTGCCATCTCGCCTTTACGTTTTTTGTCGGCCTTGCGAACATACTCTGGCCCCTCCTCAATCACCGACTCATAATCGCCTTTCAGGTAAGCAATTTGCATAATATACGACGGCACCACGTTGGCATAGTCCTTATGCGTGCGAAGGCGGCGGAAGTTGTCCAAGGCCTCAGTGTATCTTTCCTTGACATATTGGATGTGGGCATAATAATAGCGCGCCGCATCCTTGTATTTGCCTTCGTTCATCATCAGGCCATGAAAGAGCGGCATAGCCCTGTCCAAGTCGTTCGACTGGAAATAGGCATAGCCCATGTTGAACTGCATTTGCTGTGCCTCGTCGGTGGTAAGCGCCATGGCATCGGTTTTTTCGTAGATGGCCAAAGCTTCCTTATATTTCTTGTTTTGAAACAGGATGTTGGCGTACAAGAATTTGGCGTGACGCGCCCAGGTGCTACCAGGGTTGTCGTTCACAAACTTCATCACCTTTGCAGGGCCGTCGGCCTGACCAAGGTATAGCGAACTCACCGCCTCGTAATACTGGGCATCGACGCAGCGCTGCGACTTGGCGTCGGCGGCTTGAAGACGGAATTCGGTGAAGGTGGATAGGGCTGCGCCGTATTCCTGGTTCTGGAACAGCAGCACACCTTGGTTGAAAAGGGCCTCCGGGTCGTAGTTTTCAATATGCTTTTGGGCTGACGCAGAGATTGTTATAGACAAGGCAATTCCCATCATCAAACCTAGTTTATGTCGCAATTTCATAGTTCAAAATTTTTCACGAAAATACGGTTTTCTACTTTATGTTCAGCAAAAAAGGTCAAAAATCATTCCGAACGATGCTATGAAAACGGATTTCACAAGGTTTTATTATCGGTTTTTGGTCGTCGGCTCGCAAAAAAACACTATCTTTGCCGTCGGATTCGGGTTCTTTCAGCCGAAGATTAATAGGGAATCCTGTGAGAATCAGGAGCTATGCCCGTAGCTGTAAGTTCAACGAAGGTCCACAGCACCTATGTCACTGATATTCGTTATCGGGAAGACGCCGCGGACTTGAACAAGCCAGAAGACCTGCCCGTTTCCATATATTCGCAGCTTTCGGGAACAAGAGCTAGGGAATCATAGGGGAACACATTGCTTTCCCGTCTTTCCATTTTGTCCTCTTGCTGCTGTTTTTGAAGTTGAACAAGTAACAACTGTGTTTATGAAGAAACAGTATCAAGCAGTTACGGCCGAAGAGGCCGTCAAAGTCATCAAGTCGGGCGACCATGTCCACATCAGTTCGGTGTCGAACGTGCCACAATGTCTCGTCAAAGCCTTATGTGACAGAGGCCGCGCCGGCGAACTCAAAAACGTTTACATCCATCATCTGCACACCGAGGGCGCCGCACCTTACGTCAATCCCGAATTTGAGGGCATCTTCCAGCACAACGCCTTCTTCGTGGGCGCCAATGTGCGCGAAAGCGTGCAGAAAGGCCTGGCCGATTATATCCCCGTTTTCCTTGGTGAGACCTCCAAGCTCTATCGCGAACGTTACATCAAATGCAACGTGGCGATGATCCAGGTGTGTCCGCCCGACAAGTTCGGTTACGTGTCGTTAGGCTCATCCGTCGACGCCACCTTGGCAGCCATGGAAAGTGCCGAGTTTGTCATCGCCGTGGTCAACAAGCATGTGCCGCGCACCTTCGGCGATGCGTTGGTCCACATCAGCAGGATCAACATCTTTGTTGAAGACGACACCCCCTTGCTCACCGTCGACATGCCCGAGCCCAATGAAGTGGAGAAAACCATCGGACGCTATTGCGCCGAATTGATCGAAGATGGTGCCTGCCTGCAGATGGGCATTGGCTCCATCCCGAACGCCATCCTTTCGTGCCTCCACAACCACAAAGATATCGGCATCCACACCGAGATGTTCTCCGACGGCATCCTGCCTCTGGTGAAAGAAGGAGTCATCACGGGCAACAACAAGAAGCTCAACAAAGGCAAGATCGTATCCACCTTCGTGATGGGTTCGCAGAAAATATACAATTTCATCGACGGCAACCATGAAGTGCTGCTGATGGACGTGGAATACACCAACGACCCCTTCATCATCGCACAACAGCCCAAGATGACCTCCATCAACTCGGGCATCCAGATTGACCTGTCGGGACAGGTATGTGCCGACTCCTTGGGCGAGCGCATCTATTCCGGCGTGGGCGGCCAGATCGACTATGTCTACGGTGCCTCACGTTCCAAAGGCGGCAAGGCCATCATCGCCATGCCTTCCACCACACGTAAGGGCATCAACAAAATCGTGCCTACCTTGGATTTAGGCTCAGGTGCAGTCACTACGCGCAATCATATCCACTGGTTTGTGACCGAATATGGCGCAGTGAACCTCTATGGACGCTCCTTGCAAGAGAGGGCCAAACTCATCATCTCAGTGGCGCATCCTCAGTTCCAGGAGATGCTCGACGAGGCTGCCTTCAAGCGTTTCGGACCACATTTCCATTATCTATGGAATAATATCATCTAATATACACGTGACTTCGGGACGCGTGACGCAGGACGGGGTTGGTCTCGTGTCTCGTAGTCCCGAGTCTCGTGTCAAAAAAAGAAAACCGTGTTCTCTCAAATCAACTTTGTAGAAATCTTTGGCGCCTTCATCGTCATGGCTGCCATCATTGACATCTTCGGCTCCATCCCCATCTTCATGAGCATGAAGGAGCAGAACAAGACCATCAAGGCGGGGCAAGCCTGTCTGACAGCCTTGGCCTTGTTTTTGGCTTTCTTCTTTGCCGGTGACGCTTTGCTGAAACTCTTCGGCATCGACAAGGAATCGTTTGCCGTGGCAGGCGCATTCGTGTTATTCATCCTCGCCGTGGAGATGATCCTTGGTCGCGAAATCATCAAGAACGAGGGAGGCAAAAGCGGTGCCAGCATCGTCCCCATCGCCTTCCCGTTGATTGCAGGTCCTGGTGCGTTGACCGCTCTGCTTTCGTTGCGCGCCGACTATGCCGTTGTCAACATCATCATCGCCTTGTTGCTCAACATCCTGTTGGACTACATCGTCATCAGTCAGTTGGATCGAATCCACAAACTCTTGGGCGATAACCTGATTTTCATTTTGCGGAAATTCTTTGGTGTCATCCTTTTAGCCATTGCTGTGAATATGTTTGTAAATAATATCCTCGTGATTATTGCGAGTGTACCGAAATAATTCTTTTTCAATCAAATACATTAACCTAAAACTTAATATTATGTATTCAATCAAAACATTTAAAAAACCATTGCTTCTAATGCTATTTATGGCGGTAATCATGCCATGGAAAGTGAATGCACAGGAAACGTTGACTGTTTGTGACGGAAGTACGACCAGCACAAATGCCCCTATTAAAAACGGCGGAGGCTCGCAAAGCGAATTCATTTATCCTGCCACTATGTTAGAAGATATGGACGGAGGAACTATTTCTTCCATAAAGTTTTTCTCATCGACGACTAGTACTTCATACTCCAACACAGTTACTGTATTTGTAGAGGAAGTATCGGAGACAACCGAAATGACTTCAGCATGGCGTTATAACCAGAGTACTGCCACAAAGGTTTATGAAGGCACAACTCTAACAGTAACAAACGGTGAAATGATGATAACTTTCAGCACACCTTTCGATTACAATGGAGGAAACCTCTGTTTCAATTTTTGGAGCGCTAGTTCCACACCGTCTGTCCCCTATTATGGTGTAAACCCAGGATACGCTTCCTGTGGTTATGATTATTATATCACACCCCCTGTCAATAAGCCGTTCAGCACAGCACAATTTTTACCTAAAGCTGAATTCACATTCGAAGCGGCTTCAGTAAGTTGCGCCAAGCCAAAAAACTTTAATGCGACCAATATCACAGCTCATGAAGCGACTTTGACTTGGACGGCGGGTGCCGAAGGCCAAAGCAACTGGGACGTTTTTGTGACTACGGATGCCACCGTTGTCCCCGACGAGAACACCGAACCCACATATCAGGTTACTGAATGCAGCAAGACTTTAAGCGGACTTACGGGTGAAACCACTTATTATGCCTACGTCCGCAGCGTCTGCGGCGGCACCGACGGAAACAGCACCTGGGCAAAGAAAGTGTTCACGACCACGGTGGCTTGCCCAGTCCCCTCTTTGACAGTACTTGTAGATACCCGAACGGCTTATTCCGTTGACCTTCAATGGACAGGCAATGCCGCTGCAGACCAGTTTGAAGTGGCCTATTCCACAACATCCAACTTTGATCCCAATGGAACCGAGGCCAACGGTGTTTACCACCGTACTGTGGAGGTGACCACAGCCAGCTCTCACACATGGACTTTAGACGGCTTAAACCCCGAAACTACTTATAGAATGCGTGTGCGTGCTAACTGCGGAGGCGATGATGGCAGCAGCTCGTGGAGCGACCAAAAGAGTGTAACCACCTTGCCCACATGTGTTGCCCCGTCAAGCTTATCTGCCACAGCAACCGCTACCAGCATTACCCTCAATTGGACGGCAGGCGCACAAGGCCAAGACGCATGGGACATCCGTTACAAGAAAAGCACCGATAGCGAATACACCTATATTCACCTCGACAACCACGCCACAACAAGCCATACCATTGAAAACTTTAGCCCAGCGACAGCCTACAACGTGAACGTGCGAGCCTATTGCAGCGAAACCGACCAAAGCAAATGGGGATACAGCGCCTACAACCAGAACTCCGACCTTTCCGTCACCACGGAATGTGGAGCCTTGACAATGCCCTACTCTTGCGACTTTGAAGGTGCTTTGGAAACCTCGCAATCTTCCAATTATCCCATGCCCAAATGCTGGACACGCAAGGAGTATCGTGGCGGATACGAAGGCAGCTACAAGTATTATCCCTCGGTTAGGGAGGCTTCTTATTCCTATCCTTACGCCCACGGAGGCAACGGCGTGAGCGCCACTTCCGGAAAGAGTATGCATTTCTACAAGCCCAACGCTTCAACGGACGAAGCCGCCATTTTGCCCGAAGTGGACGCACAATACA
>Ga0310697_10003195_pt1 | contig 16704 bp, 10 predicted proteins | sample 172DNAGHGlowgp2_FD_203883 | JGI IMG/M metagenome (GOLD analysis project Ga0310697, IMG submission 203883) | Sheep rumen microbial communities from Palmerston North, Manawatu-Wanganui, New Zealand - 1728 DNA GHGlow gp2 (v2) (version 2) | ecosystem: Host-associated > Mammals > Digestive system >... | reverse complement strand
CCATCATCTGTGGATTCATCCTGGCTGGCGTCCGTAAGAAGGTGAACGTCTACGACGCCTTCATCGAGGGCGCCAAGGACGGCTTTACTACTGCTGTCCGCATCATTCCCTATCTGGTGGCTATCCTCGTTGGAATCGGCGTGTTCCGTGCCTCAGGTGCGATGGATATGCTCATTGGCGGCATGCGCTGGTGCGTAGAACTGACGGGTATGAACGGTCAGTGGGTCGACGCTATGCCTACGGCGCTGATGAAACCCCTTTCGGGTTCGGGTGCCCGCGGTATGATGGTCGACGCCATGACGAATTACGGGGCAGACTCGTTCGTGGGACGTCTGTCGTGTGTCTTCCAAGGTTCGACGGACACCACGTTCTACATTCTGGCCGTCTACTTCGGTTCGGTGGGCATCAAGAACACCCGCCACGCCGTGAGCTGCGGCTTGCTGGCCGATCTGGCAGGCGTCATTGCAGCCATCGCGATATGTTATTTCTTTTTTGGGTGATGTCGGAATAACGGAATTACGGAATAACGGAATAACGAAACAATGGGAAAGCTAACTACCATCTTCAAGGATACCGCCATTTACGGCCTGTCGAGCATCATTGGCCGTTTTCTGAACTATCTGCTCGTGCCGCTTTATACGGCCCAGCTCTCTGCCGCCAGCGGTGGTTATGGCATTATTACCAACATCTATGCCTATGTGGCGCTGGCGATGGTGCTGCTGACGTTCGGCATGGAGACCACCTATTTCCGTTTCACCAACAAGACGCACACCGACTCGCAGACCGTCTATGGCACCACGCTGATTACGGTGGGGTCGCTGTCGCTGGTGTTTGCCGCGTTGGTACTGCTGTTCCTGTCGCCCGTCAGCCAGCTGATGGGCTACGGCGAACATCCTGACTATGTGGGTGTGATGGCGGTGACGGTGGCCATCGACGCTTTCCTGTGCATTCCTTTCGCCCATCTGCGCCAAGAGAAGAAGGCCTTGAAGTTTGCCGCCCTGAAACTGCTGAACATTGTGGTCAGCATCGTGTTGAACGTCATCTATTTCCACTACATGGACGGCAAGGACGTAGGCTACGCGTTCTATATCAACCTGGTGTGTACGGCTATGCTGGCCGTTTGCCTCGTTACGGAGTATACGGGTTTCCGCTGGAAGCTCGACACGCAGCTGCTGCGCTCGATGCTCAGCTATTCGTGGCCCATCCTGATTCTGGGCTTGGCGGGTATCCTGAACCAGACGGCCGACAAGATGCTGTTCCCCTATATCTATAAGGATAGCGACATGTTGACCCAGCTGGGCATCTATGGTGCCTGCTCGAAGATAGCGATGATTATGGCGATGATTACGCAGGCCTTCCGCTTTGCCTACGAGCCCATCGTCTTCGCTGGCGTCAAGGACAAAGACCAGCACGAGATGTACGCCAAGGCCATGAAGTATTTCATCATCTTCACGCTGTTGGCCTTCCTCATCGTAGTGGGTTATATGGACGTCCTGAAATACATTGTCCGCAATCAGGACTACTGGGTAGGCTTGAAAGTCGTACCCATCGTGATGGCCGCAGAGATTATGATGGGCGTCTACTTCAACCTGTCGTTCTGGTATAAGGTGATTGACAAGACCATCTGGGGAGCCATCTTCTCGGGCATCGGTTGTGCGGTGCTGCTGGTGGTCAACGTCGTCTTCGTGCCCCGCTACGGCTATATGGCTTGTGCGTGGGGAGGATTCGCCGGATACGGAGTGGCGATGCTCATCTCCTATATTGTTGGGCAGAAGTACTACCCCATCAACTATCCGCTGAAGGAAATAGCGCTTTACGTCGTGCTGGCCCTTGTGCTGTACGGACTGATGTATGTGGCCAGCGACTGGCCCACGCTGCTCTCGCTGGCGTTCAACACGCTGTTGCTCGTGGTGTTTACAGCGGTTATCGTCAAGCGCGACCTGCCGTTGGAGCATCTGCCCTTCATCGGGCATCGTTTCCGTCGTCCCAAATATAAAGTTCATTAAAATTAGTATCATATGAAAAAAATCCTAGTATCACTAGTATGCCTAGTATCTCTAGTTAATGTGGCACGTGCCGACGAAGGCATGTGGACACTGTACAACCTGCCTACTGCCGTCTACGACCAGATGAAGCAGTATGGCTTCGAGTTACCGATGGAGCAACTCTACCAGAGCGACAATGCGGTGAAGAATGCCGTTGTCAACTTTGGCGGTTTCTGCACAGGAGTCGTCGTGTCGCCCGACGGACTGGTGTTTACCAACCACCATTGTGGTTTCGATGCCATCCGCCAGCACTCTACCGTTGAGCACGACTACATGCTGAACGGCTTCATCTCGAAGTCCTATGAAGAGGAGTTGCCCAACGAAGACCTGTTCGTCAGTTTCATGATTGACCAGAAGGACGTGACCGACCAGATTTTTCCTCATGTGAAGGGTCTCTCGCGTAACAAGCAGGCAGACTATGTGGACAGCCTGGAGAATGCCTGGCAGAAGGAAATCCGTAAGCAGGACTCTACGCTGCGTGTGGAAGTAAAGCCTTTCTACGAGGGCAACAAGTACTATATGACGACCTATCGCGACTTCGAGGACGTGCGCCTGGTGTTTGCCGTTCCCAAGTCGATGGGTAAGTTTGGTGGCGAGACGGACAACTGGATGTGGCCCCGCCAGACGTGCGACTATAGCGTGTTCCGCATCTATGCCGACCCCAAGACGAACGGTCCTGCCAAGTATTCGAAGGACAATGTGCCCTATCACCCCAAGTCGTGGGCTCCCGTCTCGATGCAGGGCTATAAGCCTGGCGACTTCTGTATGATTATGGGTTATCCAGGAAGCACGAGTCGCTATCTGTCGTCGTATGGCATTCAGGAGCGTCGTGATGCCTTGAATACTCCCCGTGTTCAGGTTCGTGAGGTGAAGCAGGAGGTGATGTTGCGCCACATGCGTGCTTCGGAGGCTGTGCGCATCATGTACGAGTCGAAGTATGCCCACTCGAGCAACTATTGGAAGAACTCCATCGGTATGAACAAGTGTATCGACTCGATAGGACTCATCCAGCAGAAGCAGCAGTTCGAGGCCCAGATTCGCCAGTGGCAGGATTCTACGGGCTATCTGAAGGGCGAGCTCGACTTCGACAAATTGGCAAAACTCTATCAGCAGCGCATGAAGTTGACCCGTCTGCGCACCATTTTCCGAGAGACCTTCTACACATTCGACGACGAGATCTCGACGCGTGCCTGGAAATGTAACTGGGGCATTCAGGTTCATGGTCCGAAGGGCAAGCCCAAGAAGCAGTATTACCTGTTCGACGACAACAGCAAGGAGTGGGACGAAGCTACCGACTGCGAACTCCTCGCCACGCTGATTCGTAACTATCGCCAGCAGGTCGACAAGGACTATCTGCCCGATTTCTATGAGACTATCGATAAGCAGTTTGCTGGCAACTATGACGCCTATGTCAAAGCCCTGTATGAGAAGTCGATTCTGATGAAGAGCGGCAAGCCCATCTATTTCAACAAGAAGAGCTACAACAAGGATTTGGGCGTGCAGTATGGCATCTCGATTAGCGAGATTATGGCCAAGATTAATGCTGACCTGAGCGAGTTCAGAGATGATATTGCCGAGCAGGAGCGACTGTTGTGTGCCGCTGTGCTGCGCATGGAACAGGATATGCCCAACTATTCGGATGCCAACTTCACCCTGCGCATGACCTACGGACAGATAGGCGAATACACGCTGGGCGGACGTCCTTCAGGCTATTACACCACAGCCCGCTCGTTGTGGGAGAAGATGCAGAAGGCCGACGAGAACTTCGAGTATTTCGCTGAGCCCGTGATGCACGAACTGCTCTCGAGCAAGGACTTCGGACCTTATGCCGACTCGCTGACGGGTACCATGCAGCTGTGCTTCCTGTCGAACAACGATATCACAGGTGGTAACTCAGGTTCACCTATCTTTAACGGCAAAGGCGAGTTGTTAGGACTGGCCTTCGACGGCAACTGGGACTCTTTGTCTTCCGACATCTTCTTTGATCGCCAACTGGCCCGCACCATCAATGTCGACGTGCGCTACATGTTGTTCATGATGGACCGCTGGGGACACGCCGATAGACTTTTAAAGGAAATCAACGCGAAGTAAAAATAGTGAAGGTAGGGTTTGGCCCTACCTTCTTTTTTCTTATTTCTTCTTGCGAGGTTTGCGAATGGCCCAGCCTTCTTCGCTGAAGTCAGGAATCTCGCCTTTCAACTCTTTGCTGGTTTTGTCCTTCTTGGGCTTTTTGTCAGTATGTGGCTTACCGCTCTTCGACTTCATGCCGTTGGGATTCAGGAATTGCATCCATTCGTCCTTTTGGTAAATCCTGACGTCGTTGGGGGATTTGTTTTCTTTGTTAGGGCGAGTCGGTCGGGTAGGTTTTGAAGGTCGGGTAGGGCGAGAAGATCTAGACGGAGCGGTCTCTGCGGCGTCGTTGCAACGCACTTCGCGATTCTTGTAACGCTGCCCGTTGACGTATTTGATGACACGTTGTGCGTCTTCCTCAGGCACTTCGAAATAACTGATGGTAGTCAGCAGGTCGATGTGGCCTACTTCAACATGTCCCCTTACGTTCTTGTTGAGGAACTGCATCAGTTCGCCAGGATAGAAACCATCCTTCTTGCCCAGATTGATGAACAACTTGCGATAGCCTGCTGAGGCAGCAAACGACTGACCTTTCTCGCGCTTGCTGCGTTCTTTGCGCTCCTTGCCGTCTTCGCCCCGTTTGTTGCTGACGGGCTCAATCTCGGGTGCATCCGCATAGTAAGCCAGGAAACGGCCAAACTCCAGCGAGACAATTTTTTTAATCAAGTCGTCCTTGTCGATATATTCGAAATAGCGGCTGATGTCCTGCATGAAGGGGGCAATCTGCTCCTCGTCGACGTCGCTCTTCACAATCTGGTCCATCACCTTATAGAGTTGCTTCTTGCAGATTTCCTCGGCCGAGGGGATAGTGCCTTGTTCGAACTCCTTGCCAATCTCTTTTTCAATATTGCGAATCTTATGCTTTTCGCGTGAGTGGACAATGCTGAGCGACGTGCCTTTCTTGCCAGCACGACCCGTACGACCCGAGCGGTGGGTATAGTTTTCAATATCGTCAGGCAGACCATAGTTGATAACGTGCGTCAGGTCGTCGACGTCCAATCCGCGTGCTGCCACATCTGTGGCCACCAGCAGCTGAACGGTATGCTGACGGAACTTCTGCATGGTCAGGTCGCGTTGCTGTTGCGAGAGGTCGCCGTGCAGCGACTCTGCATTGTAACCATCGCGTATCAGTTTGTCGGCCACTTCCTGTGTCTCGAGTTTCGTCCGACAGAAGATGATGGCGAAGATGCGTGGATTGTAGTCCACCAGTCGTTTCAGCGCCAGATACTTGTCCTTCGCATTCACCATATAGTAGATGTGGTTTACGTGCTCAGCCCCTTCGTTGCGCGAACCCACCACAATCTCCTTGTAGTCGTGCAGATAGCCCTTGGCAATGCGCTCTATCTCCTTGCTCATGGTGGCCGAGAAGAGCAGGGTGTTCCTGTCTTCAGGCACGCCGTCCAAGATGGCGTCGATACTCTCCGAGAAACCCATGTTCAGCATCTCGTCAGCTTCGTCGAGCACCACATTATGCACGTCGTCCAATTGGGCTACACCACGCTTCATCAGGTCGATGAGTCGTCCTGGTGTCGCCACGATGATTTGTACGCCTTTCCGCAAAGCACGAATCTGCTGTTCGATGCTGGCTCCACCATAGACGGCCTCAATATGGATGCCGTCCATGTATTTGGCGAAGTCGCGCATGTCGTCGGCAATCTGCAGACAGAGTTCACGGGTAGGAGCAAGGATGAGGGCATGGGGAAGTCCTCTGCCAATCTCGCCCAGCTGGGGACGGGGTTTTTCGGCAATCCGTTGCAATACGGGAATGCCGAATGCAGCCGTCTTGCCTGTACCCGTCTGGGCCAAGGCAATGACGTCATTTCGATTACCCAGCAGGTAGGGAATCACCTCCTCCTGCACAGGCATGGGCTGTACGAACCCCATCTCTTCGATGGCTTTGCGAATCTCTTCGCAGACACCAAGTTCTTCAAATGTTTTCAAATGAGTAATGTTTTTATTTGATAAGTTGATTCACTGCATTGCGCCAACCCTCATAGAGGTGAGAGGTGAGGGATGAGAGGTGAGTGGTTGGTTGGAAGGTCTGTGTCACCACGCGGAAACCAGTCACTTCGTCGAAACTCTTCCACAGTCCACGGGCAAAGCCGTTCATGATGACTGCTCCGAGGGCTGAGGCATCGTCGACTTCAGTACAAACGACGGGCGTGTCGAGCATGTCTGCCTGGAACTGCATCAGGAACTGGTTCTTCGTCGGTCCGCCATCAGCGGCAATCTCCTTCAGTCGTCCGCCTGTAGCATGAGCCATCACGTCGACCAAGTCCTTAATCTGATAAGCGATAGACTCCAAGGCAGCCCGCAGGAAATGGGCTTTAGTGGTGGCGAAGGTCAGTCCGAAGACGGCACCCTTCACGTCGCTCTGCCACCAGGGAGCCCCCAACCCGGAGAAGGCAGGTACGATATATACGCCACCATTATCAGCAACACTCGTAGCCAACGCCTCCATCTCCGAGGGCTTTCCTATGAGTTGCAGCTGGTCGCAGATCCACTTCAGCGTGGCTCCCGTGCTATAGATGTTACCCTCGAAACCATACCACGTTTTTCCTAATGCCGAGAAGCCTACGCTGGTCACGAGACCTTGGGGAGCAGCTTTCGGCTCTTCACCAATATTCACCATTACACTCGAGCCTGTGCCGTAGGTCACCTTGCCCGAGCCTGGTTCGAAGCACATCTGACCTACAAGGGCTCCATGTGAGTCGCCCAAGACACCAGCTATCTGGATGGGCTCGCTGAACAAGCCCTCGCAGGTAGTCTCACCATAGATGGCGTCGCAGGCTTTGACCTCAGGCATCATCGAACGGGGAATGTCGAACAGCGTCAGCAAGTCGTCGTCCCAGTCGAGTGTATGTATGTTGAACAACATGGTGCGCGATGCGTTGGTCGTATCTGTGGCAAAGGTCTTACCACCCGTCAACTTCCACACGAGCCACGTGTCGATGGTACCCATCAGCAGTTCGCCCTTGTTTGCTGCCTCACGGGCACCTTCGATGTTGTCGAGCAGCCACTTGACACCTGAAGCAGAGAAGTTGGGGTCGATGAGCAGTCCGCTCTTCGTCATCACCATTTCAGCCTTTCCGTCAGCACGAAGCTGACGACACAGTTCTGCACCACGCGTATCCTGCCACACCACCGCATTCGCAATGGGCTTGCCCGTCGCTTTGTTCCAGACAACAGCCGTCTCGCGCTGATTCGTAATGCAGAGGGAGAACTGAGCATTTCTCATTTCTAATTTCTCATTTCTCATTTCGAGCAAAGCTCGGATGGCTTCTATCATATTTTGATAGATTTCCTCAGCATCATGCTCCACCCACCCCGTCTGCGGATAGTACTGTTTGTGGTCTACGTTGGTACGGGCCACCACCTTACACTGTTCGTCAAACAGCAAAGCCTTTGTCGACGACGTGCTTTGGTCTATAGCGATGATTCTCTGAACCATTTCTCGTTTATTTTTTATTTCTTATTTTTTATTTAGAAAGCAGGTCACAGCTTTCGCCACGCCTTCAGCATCCATTCCGTAGTGGTGGAAAATCTCAGCATTCGTGCCATGAACGACGTTCTCGTCAGGAATACCAATGATACGAACAGGGACAGGATTCTCAGAGAGTGTCTCACAGACCATAGCGCCTAGGCCACCAAACTTCGAATGTTCCTCAACGGTGACGATACGACCCGTTTCCTTCGCTGCCTTACGGATAGCCTCCTCGTCGAAAGGCTTGATCCACGAACAGTCGAGCACACGGGCAGAAATGCCTTTCTCCTTCAGTTGCAAGCCAGCCTGCCAAGCGTGGTAGACGGTTTCGCCAGCAGCAACAATGGTCACATCCATACCATCGAGAATCTGAATGGCCTTGCCTGGTACCACCTCAAAATTGTCGTCAGCATAGACATCGGGAACAGCCGCACGTCCCACACGAACGTAGCAGGGCTTGTCGTAGTTCACCAAGAACTTGACCAGTTTCTTGGTAAAGCGCCAGTCGCTGGGCAAACAAACCGTCATACCTGGGAAGGTACGCAACACAGCAATATCATGCAATGAGTGGTGGGTGGCGCCAAGGGCACCATAGGCCACACCGCCCGATACGCCCAAGATGGTTACGGGGTTCTCGGAATAGGCCAAATCGACCTTAACCTGTTCCAGTGAACGTGCCACATAGAAGCAGGCGGGTCCACAACAGAACACCTTCTTGCCCGAATGCGCCAAACCTGCCGAGATTCCTACTGCATCCTGTTCGGCAATGCCACACTCCACAAACTGCTCAGACAGCGCGTTGGCATAGTCGCCCAGCGTCACAGAACCACGGGCATCGGTGGTTACGGCAATAATATCTTTGTCCTCACGTGCCAGTTCCAGCAACGTGTCAGTAAACTGTTTTCTACAAGCAATCATAATTTTTTCGATAATTCGTTATAACGGAATAACGGTATGCCGATATTACGCTTCTAATGTTTTTATTCTCTCTTCAATTTCAGCGACAGCGTCCTTGCACTGCTCTTCGTTCAGCACACCATGATGCCATTTGGCGATGCCTTCCATGAAGCTGACACCCTTGCCCTTCGTGGTGTTCGAGATGAGCAGGTGGGGTTTGCCGTTGGTGTAGTCAATGGCATCAAAGGTCTTGACGATGTCCTCCATCGAGTCGCCATTCATCTCGATGACGTCCCAACCAAAGGCGCCCCAGCGTTCCTTGATGCTGTCGATAGGCATCACATCTTCTGTATCGCCACTAATCTGCAGGTGGTTGCGGTCGATGATGGCCACCAGATTATCCAACTGATACTTGTTACCAGCCATAGCTGCCTCGTAGATAGAGCCCTCGCCCTGTTCGCCATCGCCCATGAGGACATAGGTCTTCCACTGCTTTTGGTCCATCTTGGCGGCAATAGCCATACCGACACCGATACTCAGTCCATGCCCCAGTGCACCAGAATTTATCTCAATGCCTGGCACCTCAATGGTGGGGTGTCCACTCAGAATACTTCCAAACTTACCCAGTGTGTCGAGCACTTCTGGCTTCAGGAAACCCTTTGCTTCCAACGTTACGTAAAGTGCCTCTACACAATGTCCCTTCGACAGCACAAAGCGGTCTCGCTCTGCTGCCTTGGGCTCGGCAGGATTCAAGTTCTTCATCACATGGAAATACAATGCCGTCATCACGTTCAGGCACGACAGGTCGCCACCAATGTGGCCGGCTTTGGCGGCATACACCACCTCAACAAGGCGCTTACGGTCCTTCTCCGCAAGCAATTCCAATTCTTTTACGCTCATAGTCTTTAAGTATATACTTTTATATTAAAGATGTACGAGCGTGCGATTTGTCATCAGTCTGCGACAAAATAATGCGTGTTATCTATAAACGTCCTCTTTCTTCAGTTCTACAATCTTGCCGTAACTGGATAGAGCCTTGAGGTCTGTTGTCTTCTTGTCGCCAATGATGATCCAGACGCGGCTCTGGTTGTTGCCCACGTGTTGCTGATGGAATTGCACAATATCTTGGGCTGTGATAGCAGGCAAGAGACGGGCCGTCTCGTTGTTGGGATCAGACGTATAGCCGTTATTACGCTGGTTGGCCACATATTTGGCAATACCGCGGAACGTGGGATAATCGTTCTGAATGTCGCTGAGCACACTCTGACGGGCCGACTCCAAGTTTTCTTCCTTCATAGGCATCTGACGTAACAGCGAATCGATGGTGGCAACAGCCTCTATTGTCTTGTCGGCCTGAGTACCTGTGGCTGTGATGTAAGCCTGTGGGTCGTTGGGGTGAAGGGCAAGACTGGTGTTGATGCTTTTACCTCTTGTGGAATAGGCCAGCGAACGGAACTCGCGGACATTCTGGAAGAGCACTGACGACATACCGCCCCCGAAGTATTCATTCCATAGTTTCATCGTGGCACGTTCGTTAGCAGTAGGCAGAGCACTGATGGCGTCGTAGCTGACGACAAAGTTCTGGCGCGACTTGGGCACGTCGTAGAAGAAGACGGTGGGCTCGGAGTATTGCTGCAAAGAACGGAAGGTGTCGGCCTTGGGCTTGGTGCATTGCGTAAGAGGGAGTGTTTGTTGCGATTCTCTCGCAACAACCTCAACAGGCTGGCGCCCGCAGTAGAACAGCTCGCAGTCGTACTGTTGCAACTCGCGGAACAGCGCCAACAGCTCGTCGCTCTTCAGCGCCTTGACTTCTTTCTTCGACAGTTGGGTCAGATAAGTCGATTTGTTGCCATACGCCACTCGTTGTAACATAGGAGCAAGCACGTCGTCTTTCTGCTTGCCAAAGCTTTTGCGGTCCACCTTGTCGGCATCCCTAGCCTCGTCGAGGGCATCATCGTCGCCTTTCGCTGCACGCAGGAAATGGGCCAGCAGTTGCAGGGCTGGTTTCAGCTGGCGGTCGGGACCAGTCAGGTTGATGCTGAAGTTCACGTCGCCCTGGGCCACTTCCATCGTGGTGCCGATGCGCTGCCAAGCCTGTTCCAGCTGTTGTTTCTTCAGCGAATCGGTGCCTAGTGCATTGAGATAGGGAGCAAGCACAGCAAGTTTGGGTGTGTGCAGCGTACCATCCTTATAGCGCAGGGTGAACGTAAAGATATCGTTCACAGGGTTCTCCTTATAATATAAGGTGACGTGGTCGTTCAGCTTCTGTGTCGTGACGTCTTTTTGGAAATTAACGGTACGGATGGTGGCTTCCTTGACGGGAATCTGTTCCAACTGCTGGGCGAAAGCCGACTTGGCATCCATGTTCTTCGGCGTAATAGGCTTGTAGCCAGGCTGTTTCAATGTCTCTTTGTCAGGTGTGCCATACTTCTTGCGCAGGGTAATATAGTGAGCGCCATAGTATTTCTTTGCTGCGGCGACGACATCTTCCTTTGTGATCTGCTTGATGTGTTCAATCTTATCGAGCACCTCTTGCCACGAGTGGCCTTTCGAGAAGACATCGACCATCAGTTCCGAACGACTGCCAATGGTTTCCAGATTGCGTTCATTTTCCATCACCATCTCCTGTTTCAGGGCTTCCATTTGCTCTGTGCTAAAGTTTCCGTCCATCACCTGTTGTACCTGCTCCATAATACGTGCTTCGGCAGTTTTCATCTTGCCTAACAGTTTGGGAATGATGACGATAGCCGTACCACCCGCATCGGCAAAAGCCATACTCATGGCAGCTCCCATCATCACCTTGTGCTCGTTCATCAGCGAGTCGATGAGTCCGGCCTTACCGTTCGAGAGCAGGGAGTTGGCTAAGTCGAGGGCATCGGCATCAGGCTCGAAGTCGGTAGGAGCCTTAAACACCAATGCCTCAATACCGATCAACGGAATAGGCAGTTTGATTTCGCATGACTCACCTTCCTGAATATCAGGCATGGGACTATAGCCGCGCTCTGGGACTGGGCCCGTCTGCACACGTCCGAAGGTCTGCTCCAAGAGGATCGTCAGCGTAGAGTCGGGCGTGATGTCGCCACAAAGTATAAGTCCCATGTTCGATGCCACATAGTATTTCTTGAAGAAGGCTGCCATATCCGATAGGCGTGGATTCTTCAGATTCTCTGTCGAGCCAAGAATGGGGTAGGCGTAGGGCTGTGTCTTGAATACGGCACTGAAGACTTTCTCTTGAGCGTCACCAGCCATACCGTCTGCTGAGCGGTTCTTTTCTTCATACACATTCTCCAGCTCTCCTTGGAACCCACGGAACACAGGTGTGATGAGTCGCTCGGAGTTCAGCCAGCACCATTGTTCGATAAACTGTGGCAGGAAGGTGTTGTAATAAAAGGTCTCGTCGTAACCCGTGCCGGCATTCAGGCCACTACCGCCATATTTCGAGATCAAACGGTTGAACTCGTTGGGGATTACATAGTCCGCTGCCTTCAGGCTCAGCTCGTTGATGTGCTGCTGAATCTTAGTACGCTCAGCCTCGTCCTGAGTCTGGCTCAACAGGTCGTACTGCACGGAGATGCTGTCCAGCCAGGGCTTTTCTGCCTGATAATCAACAGTTCCGATACGATCCGTGCCCTTGAACATGATATGCTCAAAATAGTGGGCAATACCCGTATTCGGACAGTCCTTTGCGCCCGCCTTCACCACAACGGCACCAAACACCTTTGGTTGCGAGTGGTCTTCGTTCAACCAAACGGTCATGCCGTTCTTCAGTTTAAACTCCTTGACTTGCAGTTGTCCATAGGCTTCATTGACAACTACGGATGACAAAATGGCTGTTAGAAGAAAAATAATACGTCTCATCGTGCAATTCATAACAATCTGTTTAATGATTATTGGTGCAAAGATAGCAATAATTGGAAAAAACTTCGTAACTTTGCACCCCAAAGAAAGAACTTTAAACAATTATTAAGATTATGGCAAAGAAAGCACTTTTGATGATTCTCGACGGATGGGGAATCGGTAAGCATGGTAAGGGTGATGTGATTTTCAATACTCCCACACCTTATCTCGATTTGTTGACAGCCACTTCGGCTCACTCTCAGCTCATGGCCTCTGGTGAGGACGTTGGTCTGCCCGATGGACAGATGGGTAACTCTGAGGTGGGTCACCTCAATATCGGTGCTGGTCGTATCGTATACCAGGACCTCGTAAAGATCAACCGTGCCTGCAAGGACGGTTCTATCATGGAGAATCCTCAGGTTAAGGCTGCATACAGCTATGCTAAGGAGAACAATAAGAAACTGCACCTGATGGGTCTGACCTCTGATGGTGGCGTTCACTCAAGCCTTGATCACCTCTTCAAACTCATTGAGATAGGTAAGGCTTATGGTCTGAAGAATCAGGTGTTTGTTCATTGCTATATGGATGGTCGTGATACTGACCCCAAGAGTGGTAAAGGCTTTATCCAGCAGGTAAGCGATGTCTGCGCAGCTAACGATGCTGCTATCGCTTCTATCGTTGGTCGTTTCTACGCTATGGACCGTGATAAGCGTTGGGAGCGTGTCAAGGAGGGCTACGACCTGATCGTGAACGGCACAGGTAAGCAGGCTACTGATATGGTTCAGGCCATGCAGGAGAGCTATGACGAGGGCGTAACTGATGAATTCATCAAGCCAATCCACAACGCATCTGTCAATGGTTGTATCGAAGAGGGTGATGTTGTTATCTTCATCAACTTCCGTAACGACCGTGCTAAGGAGATGACTATCGCGCTGACTCAGGAGGATATGCCAGAGCAGGGCATGAAGACTATTCCTGGACTGCAGTACTACTGCATGACTCCATACGATGCTAACTTCAAGGGTGTTCACATCCTGTTCCCCAAGGAGAACGTTGAGGACACACTGGGTGAGTATCTCTCAAAGCAGGGCAAGAAGCAGCTGCACACAGCAGAGACAGAGAAATATGCTCACGTCACCTTCTTCTTCAATGGTGGTCGCGAGGCGCCTTACGAGGGTGAGGATCGTATCCTGGTTCCTTCTCCAAAGGTGGCTACCTACGACCTGAAGCCAGAAATGAGTGCTTACGAGGTAAAGGATAAGCTGGTAGCTGCCATCAACGAGGCTAAGTACGATTTCATCGTAGTTAACTTCGCTAATGGTGATATGGTAGGCCATACAGGTATCTACAATGCTATCGCTAAGGCTGTTTGGGCTGTTGACAACTGCGTTCGTGAGGTTATCGAGGCTGCCAAGGCCAACGACTACGAGGCAATCATCATTGCCGATCACGGAAATGCCGACAACGCCATCAACCCCGATGGAACACCCAACACCGCTCACTCGCTGAACCCCGTTCCTTTCATCTATGTTACCAACAACAACTCGGCTACGGTGAAGGACGGTCGTCTGGCTGACGTGGCTCCTTCTATCCTCCATATCATGGGCTTGGAGCAGCCTTCAGACATGACAGGTGAGAACCTGATTACGGATTAAAACGTAAGATGCAATAAGAAAAAGAAAGGTTTGCCAAGCGGCAAACCTTCTTTTTGTTTAATGGCCTTAGAAACTGCGGAGCCAGGCTTTCAGTTCGAGCATCATTTCGAAGTGGTAGGTAAACGACTGGCGGATGCCAAAGCCGTGTCCACCAGAGGGGTAGATGTGCATCGAGGTAGAAACGCCATGAGCATTGAGCTGCTCGTAGTAGTTCAGGCTGTTAGCGGGAGGCACAGCACGGTCGTCGTGAGCCAGCGCGAGGAAACAGCGAGGGCTATTCTTCGTGATGTGCTGCTCGTTGCAATACTCGTTGACCAGCTTCTGCTTAGGACTTTTTCCTAACAGATTGTCGCGCGAGCCCTGATGGGTGATACCCTGTTCCATCGAGATGACAGGATAGAACAATATTTGGAAGTTAGGCATTGCGTCGCTAGTGGCATGGGTGGCAACAGTAGATGCCAAGTGCCCACCAGCCGAGAAACCCATGATGCCCACGTCGTTGGGGTTAATGTGCCAAGCCTCCGCATTTCTCCTCACCAGGCGCATCGCCTCTTCGGCATCCTCAGCGGGGACGGTATAGTGACCATGAGGCATGCGGTACTTCAACACAATGAGGGCGATACCCTGTTCGTTGAAAAACGGTGCCCACTCGAATCCTTCGTGCTGCATGGCCAGATGGGTGTAACCGCCTCCAGGACAGCACACGATGGCACGTCCTGTGGCCTTCTTTTCGTTGGGCAGAAAGACGGTAACCTTCGCCGTGTCTTTTGCGTCACCACTACTGGTTCGTGGACCGTCAGGCCACAGATTCATTTCGGTGCCCTTTTGGGCTGATGCCATTGTCGATGCGAACATCATGAGGAAAAACAATACTTTTTTCATAAATAAATAGGTTTATTGCTTGCAAAGGTACGAAATAATTCGTATCTTTGCGCCATTAAAGCGATAAAAACTTTTGAACTATGAATAAAAAGATTCTTTCTTTACTCTTCGCAACGTGCCTGACGATGGGAGCTCAGGCCAAGGTGAAACTGCCCCATTTGGTGGGTGACAACATGGTAATTCAGCAACAGACGGACGTCCGTCTGTGGGGTTGGACCAAGCCAGGCAAGAAGGTAATTGCCACTACGTCGTGGAGCAATGAACGTAGTGAGGCGAAGGCCGACAAAGCGGGTCGTTGGCTGTTGACGGTAAAGTCGCCCAAGGCCAGCTATGAGCCATTGTCAATTACCTTCGACGATGGTGATGGACAGGTGACTATCCAGAATGTGCTGGCAGGCGAAGTATGGGTTTGTGCCGGACAGTCGAATATGGAGATGCCTGTCAAAGGTTTTGGTAACTGCCCTGTGCTGAACTACAACCAGGAGGTAATCAATGCCGCAGGTAAAAGGCAGGTGCGCTCTGCTAAGATTCCCAGCATCATGCGCATGACTCCTCAGGAGGATGCTGACACCGAGTGGCGCGAGTGTTCGCCCCAGACCGTTGGCGATTTCTCTGCTACGGTCTATTTCTTCGCCAAGGTTGTCAATCAGGCCCTCGATATTCCCATCGGACTCATCGAGGCTAATAAGGGTGGCAGTCGCGTAGAAAGCTGGCTGACGAAGGAGAATCTAGAGAAATACACTCAGGAGCCTACGGACACGATGGGCATTGTGAACTTCAAGAAGGAGTGGGACTACCATCGTGCATTGGTCTGGGGTAACGGCACATTCAACCCCATTCTGAACTATACCGTCAAGGGCATTCTGTTCTATCAGGGTTGTTCGAATGTGGGCGATCCGGGCAACCAGTATTCAGAACGTCTGAAGTTGTTGGTCGAGCAGTGGCGTTCGCAGTTCAAGTTAGGCGAGATTCCTTTCTATTTCGTGCAGATTGCCCCCTACGATAGTGGCGACAAGCAGGGCACATGGAATGCTTTGTTGCAGGAGCAGCAGTTCCGTGCTTCACAGATTATTCCCAACAGCGGACTGGTTTGTACCAACGATGCCGTCTATCCGTATGAAGGCACTCAGATTCATCCGGCCCAGAAGCAGAAGGTGGGCGAGCGCTTGGCCTTCCTGGCTCTGAACAAGACCTACGGCATGAGTAGTGTCATCTGCGAGAGCCCGTCGTATAAGGATATGAACATCAAGGGCGACACCATCATGCTGCACTTCAACAACGAGTGTGGTGCCATCAGTCGTTTCGAGAATATAGAAGGTTTCGAAGTAGCAGGCAGTGATCGTGTGTTCCATCCTGCAAAAGCAAGTCATTTCTGGCAGCCTGGTGGAGGCTATTGGGACGAGTGCATCGTGGTTTCCAGCCCTGAGGTCAAGGAACCTGTGGCTGTGCGCTACTGCTTCCGCAACTGGCAGTTAGGCAATCTGGCCAATGCTGGCGGACTGCCTTTGTTCCCGTTCAGAACAGACAACTGGTAAATGGAGCATCCTTTAGAAAAGTTCAAATATTGTCCTGTCTGTGGCAGCAGTCATTTTGAGGTCAACAACTTCAAAAGCAAGAAGTGTCAGGACTGCGGGTTTACGTATTATGGAAACCCCTGTTCTGCTACGGCTGCTTTTATTGTCAACGACAAGCAGGAGATGCTGGTGGTGCGACGTGCTAAGGAACCTGCCAAGGGGACGCTCGACCTGCCTGGTGGTTTCGTCGACATGGGCGA
>Ga0310697_10003194_pt1 | contig 16712 bp, 12 predicted proteins | sample 172DNAGHGlowgp2_FD_203883 | JGI IMG/M metagenome (GOLD analysis project Ga0310697, IMG submission 203883) | Sheep rumen microbial communities from Palmerston North, Manawatu-Wanganui, New Zealand - 1728 DNA GHGlow gp2 (v2) (version 2) | ecosystem: Host-associated > Mammals > Digestive system >... | reverse complement strand
CAATGCCTACTTACTTAAATGCTTTAACAGGAAAAGGTGTACATATCGTAACAGTTAACGAATTCTTAGCAAAACGTGACTCAGAATGGATGGGAAACATTTTTAGATTCTTAGGCTTAACTGTTGGTTTAAATATGCGTGAAATGTCACCACAACAAAAAAGAGATGCTTATAATTGTGATGTATTATACTCAACAAACAACGAAATTGGTTTCGACTACTTAAGAGATAACATGGTAGTAAGAGCTCAAGATAGAGTTCAAAGACCATTAAACTTCTGTATTGTCGACGAAGTTGACTCAATCTTAATTGATGAAGCTCGTACACCATTAATTATTTCAGGTGGAAAGATGGATGCTAAAGACTTATATATGTCAGCAGATAGAGCTGTTAAGAGTTTAGATCCAGAAGATTATACAATTGATGAAAAAACTAAGAGTGTATCATTAAATGATAGTGGTTCTGAAAAGATTGAAAAAATCTTCCATTTAAAGAATTTATACGATTTAGAAAATGCTGTATTAGTACACCATATAAATCAAGCATTAAAAGCAAACTATGGATTCCATAATGATGTTGATTACGTTGTTGAAAATGGTGAAGTAATCATCGTTGATCAATTTACAGGACGTCTAATGCATGGTCGTCAATATAGTGATGGCTTACATCAAGCAATTGAAGCTAAAGAAGGAGTTAAAATTAACGAAGAAACAAAAACTATGGCAACAATTACATTCCAAAATTTATTTAGAATGTATAATAAATTATCTGGTATGACAGGTACTGCTAAAACAGAAGAAGAAGAATTTAGAGATATCTACAACATGTATGTTATCCAAATTCCTACAAATAAACCTGTTATCAGAGTTGACTATCCAGATTTAGTATTTGCTACAGAAACTGGTAAATTTAAAGCAATCATTAATAAAATAAAAGAAATACATGCTACAGGACAACCAATCCTAGTTGGTACAGTTTCAGTTGAAAACAACGAAAAATTAAGTGCACTTCTTAAAAAAGAAGGACTAAAACATGAAGTCTTAAACGCTAAGAATCATGAACGTGAAGCTGAAATCATCGCTAAAGCTGGTCAAAAAGGCGCAATTACAATTGCAACTAACATGGCTGGTCGTGGTACCGACATTAAATTAGGTGAAGGAGTTGTAGAACTTGGTGGACTTGCAGTAATAGGTACTGAAAGACACGAATCAAGACGTATTGATAACCAATTACGTGGACGTTCTGGTCGTCAAGGAGACCCAGGTATGTCACAATTCTTCGTATCATTTGATGATGACTTAATGAGAAGATTTGGTACTGACAAGATTAAACAAATGTTGATTAGTGTTGGATTTGGTGATGATCAAGCCATTCGTTCTAGAACATTTACTAAATCAATTGAACAAGCACAAAGAAAAGTTGAAGGTAATAACTACGATACTCGTAAATCATTACTTGATTACGATAACGTAATGAATGAACAAAGAGAAATCATTTATTCAAGACGTAACGAAATTCTTGATCAAGAATCAATTGAAGATCGTACACAAGCAACATTCAATGTTAATATTGCTAACTTAGTAAGTGATCACTTAGAACCAGAAGGTTTCTTAACTGATGATGATAAGTCTGAAATTATTGAGTACTTAAATACTAACTTAATTAAGACTAAACCATTAAAAGTTGACGAAATCCTAGAAATGCAAGATACAGTTGAAATTACTAACTATTTAACTGATAAAGTTAAAGAAGACTATAAAGAAAAAGTTAAAGATGTTCCAAAAGAAGTTATTAACGAATTCGAAAAAGCAATTGCTTTAAGAGTAATTGATGAAGCATGGATAGATCATATCGGTGCTATGGAACATTTAAGAGAAGGTATTGGACTTCGTGGATATGGACAAACAAATCCATTACAAGCATATACTATGGAAGGTTATGAATTATTCGATAACTTAATGAGTAGTATTGAAGCTCGTATTTCAGTATTCTTACTTAAAGCTGAAGTAAGACAAAATACAGAAAGACAAGACAAGAGAAGCAATAAGATTGTTCATGATACACACGTTAAGAAAAAAGGAACTCCAATCAAAAAAGAAAAGAAAATAGGTCGTAATGACCCATGCCCATGTGGCTCAGGTAAGAAATATAAGCAATGTTGCGGAAAATAAGCTCGCAAAGCCCTATAAAATAAGGGCTTGCGAGTTTTTTGCTACTTACAATTTTTAGGTAATTTTTATCAAAAAAAGCACTTTAGATACGTTTTTTTCTTAAAAAACATATTAAATCATCAAAAATAACAAATGTTATTTTTTATGTTGACAAATGCCAAAAAAGTGGTGTATATTATTAAATAACAAATGTTATTTTATACATTTGTGAGGTGATGCTTATGGCGAGAACTATTAAGTTTTCTAAAGAAGATATATTGGAAAAGAGTGTTGAATTTATAAAGGAAAAAGGGTATTCCAATCTAACAGTTAGAGAACTTGCTAAATATATAGGATGTTCAACACAGCCAATATTTAAAAACTATGAAAACTTTGATATGTATAAAGATGATCTTAAATTCTATTTAAGGAAAGATTACTCATCATTTATTCGTAAGTATATAGATATAAAAGATTATTTATATACAATAAGTTATGCATATGCTTTTTATGCAAAAAAAGAACCAAATGTATTCTTTTCATTATTTATGGCAGATCTTGCTGGTTCTAGAACAGTAAGTGAAGTATTAAATACTGATAGAAACATGGAAACTATTAATGCAATGGTAAAACAATATAAAATATCTTTAGAAGATGCAAAAAAAGTATATCGCGAAGTAAGATTTTATACTCATGGTATAGCAACACAATTATGTGTAAGAAGTATAAAATTAACTGATAAAGAAATTAAGGAGTTAATTAAAAATAATATTGAAATAAATTTAAGGGGGTTATAATTATGAATTTATTTGAAAGAAATCAAAAAGTAAGAGCATTTTTTAATGAAAAAATAGATACATATGATGATGTACATAGTGCGTTTATGAAAACAAAGAAAGCTTTAGCGGATAATTTGGAAAGCGGTACAAAAAAAATATTAGACTTAGGTGCGGGGACAGGACTTGAATTAATATATGTATTTGAAGCATTTCCTGATGCTGAAGTAACAGTCATAGATATTACCGAAAACATGCTTGAAGAATTAAAGAAAAGAAGTTTTGCAGATCATGTGACTACTATATGTGGAGATTTCTTTGAAGTTGATTTTGGAGACGATTATGATGCAGTTATATCTACATCAGCTCTTCATCATTTCAAATTTGAGGAAAAAGTTAAACTATATAAAAAGATATATGAATGTTTAAAGAATGGTGGATTATTTCTTAATAGTGATTATATTGCTTTAACACAAGAAATAGAAGATCATCAGTTATATGAATTAGAACATAATATTGAGAACTATAAGCATATCGATACACCACTTACTGTAGAACATGAAATGGAAGTTTTAAAAAGGGTTGGTTTTGAAGAAGCAACTTCAAGTAATGTTGATAAAGATAATTATAGTTTAATTAAGGCTAGAAAAATGAAATGATTTAGATACGTTTTTAGATACGTTCTACGAAAAAAACTTACAATTATTCAATAAAAAAAATCAACATTTGAAATAAAAAAAGCCGCTTTAAAAGGAAAAAATTACTTGGTTTGTTTAAATTATTACCATGTGGTTCTGGTTTGAAATACAAGAACTGTTGTGGAAAATAGTATAAAAAGGACTTCTGAAAAGTCCTTTTTTTTATTAAATTTATACATTAAACAAAAGCTAAATATGTTAGAATAATCATTAGGAGGGTTTTGATATGTTACTATATACAAAATATGACGATTTAGATATAAATGAAGAATTAAAAAAAATTAAAGAAAGTGAAGAAGTACAAATAAAAGTAGATCCTAATAATAAGAAATGTTTGTTCTTTTTAGGAATGCTATTTGCTAATGGAGTTAAAATCGACATTTTAAACGAAGGAGAACTAAGAATAGATGGAGAAGGTAAATCTTTTTCTAAAATGGCCTTTGTTTGGAATAGATTAGGATTAAAAAACTTTACTAATGATAGATTTAAACTAGGAGAAAAAATTGTTGAAGCTAGAAATAACAGAATGTCGGTAGAAAGAATAAATAATAACCCAATAGATAAAAAAATATTCTTAATTTGCCCTGTTAGAAATGCTACAGAAGAACAAAGAAAATGGATAGAAGAATTTGTAGAGAGAAAGACACAAGAAGGATATATTATCCACGCCCCTCATCTACACACTAACCAAGTAGATCCACTAGGTGGATATGGTATTTGCAAACAAAATTCTGAAGCGGTTGCTTCTTCTGAGGAGATAGATATTTACTATGATCAATCAAGTACAGGAAGTGTGTTTGATTTAGGAGTAGCATATGCTCTTCATAAACCAATAAAAGTATTGAATGAAAAAGAAATAAAATATAATGAAGAAGATTTTATAGACCATACCATAATGAATTGGCCTTACCAATCAAAAAAAGTATCTATTGAAAACATTGGTGTTTTAAAATCAATATTAGAAAAATCTTGGTCTATAGAGACTTGTTCTCCAGGATTAAGAGAGCAATGGACTGAAGAAAATTCTTCATTAGGTCAATGTGCAATTACATCATTAATAGTCAATGATATTTGTGGTGGAAAGATTATGAGATGTATGGCATCTTCTGGAAGCCACTACTATAATATAATAGATGAACAAATTGTAGATTTAACAGTAGAACAATTTCTTGGAGAAATTCCAGATTATGAACATAGTGAAGAAAGAACAAGAGAATATTTATTGGGTAACGAAGATACTAAAAAAAGATATAGAGAATTACTAGGAAAAGTTAGAAAAACAATAATAGATAAAAACTTTGAAGAAATAGATAGCGATGAAAATATTAATAAGTACAGAAACTATCTAAATAGATACTATATGTTCAGTACGTTTGAGATTGATGAATACAGTAAAGACGAAGAATGTGAATACACAAGGTTCGATTTAGCTGCCCAAAATACAGGTTTAATAATAGATGCAAGACACAATTTAATTACTGATCAATACTCATGTTCAGTTGATGGAAATAGATTCCCTTTATCTACAGAAGTATTAAAAGTAATATTTGATGCTGCTAGAAAGCATAAAGATAGTTTGGTTTTAGAGAAGAAATTAACAGATGCATATAGTAAAGTAGAATATAATAAACAATAAAAGCTCATATGAGCTTTTTTATTATGTTATAATTAAATAGGTGATAATATGAGTAATTATAAAGAAAAAGTAAAAGAAAAAATAAGACAATATTCAAATGATGAATATTTAAATGGTTATATTAGAAATGAATTCATGACAGATGACACAGATGCAGATATCTATCTTAATATAGATAGAAAAGACGAACTATTTGATTCTAGAACCAGAGGAAGACAATTAGATTTAAACCCAGAGGTTTATGAATATATTGAAAGTAAGACGTCAATGTTAGAAAGTGATATTCAAATTGAATTACATATAATAGGAGTAAAACTATCCGATTATGAACAAGGAGTAGTTAGACATTTATTAAAAGAGCATTATGCAATTGAACTATATAAAGCTCAAAAAGAATATAAAGAAACAAGAAACAAAATCTGTAAATTATTACTATTAGGAATAGTATCATTCTTGTTATACCTATTAGTATTCTTTAAAACAGATTCAGCATTTGGAGTAGAAGCTCTAGGTTTCTTATTCTCATTTGCATTATGGGAAGGTTTCGATGCTTTAATATATTCATTCAAAGAAATAAAAGAATCAAGAGAAGAAATTACACAAAATTTATTAATAAATGTAGAATATGGAGAAAAGGATTTCGTAAACGAAGCAGAATAAATAGGAGGGATGGACATGATTCAACTACTAAGTCTATGTGATAAGTCATACATGGTCCAATTATTAGTTTTAGTTAAACTATTCTTTAAACTGGCATGTTACATAATCCCTCCAATTGTAATCATAATTACAACAATCGATTTCTTTAAATCAATAACTAGTGGTAAAGAAGAAGATTTAAAAACCAATGGCAAAGGTATGGTTCATAGAATTATAGCTGGCTTAGTGGTAATGTTTTTACCAACTATAATATCGTTTACTTTTAATCATTTAATTGATGGACAGAGTGTTGATTTTCTTGCTTGTATGGAATCAGCGACTAAGGAAAAAGTAGAACAACTAAGAGCCAAAGAAGAAGCAGAAGAAAAAGCAGAAAGAAACGCTCAAGAAAAAGAAGATGAAAAATTACTTAGAGAAGCATACGAGGCGGATCAAAAGAAAAGAGGTTCTGCTAAAAAAACATTTGAAGAATGGAAAAAAGAAAGAGAAGCAAATGGTACTGGAAATGAAACGGGAACAGGAACTGGCACTGGAGACGTAGTAGTCTCTACTGGTGGAGTAAGCCCTTCGGAATTTAAAAATAAGCTAGCTAGCATGAATACTCCTACATTAGAACAAATTACTAGTGCAGCATCAAAGAGTGGAATAAGTGCTGAATATGTAAAAATTGTTTTAGGAACAACGTTTAATGAAGGATATTATAATGACCCATACTTATATTATGGATGGGCGAGTGCAATGATTAATGTACAAGTAACCATCGAGCAAATGCAAGGTTGGGATCCTGGACATTCAGGAGAAGCAAATTTTTATTCATGGACAAATATAAACAAGGGAGTAAACAGTGCTACCCCAGAAGTTTTAAAAGCCGTTTATTTGGCGTTCACTGAAAGAAACACAAAAATTGTAGAGTGTAATGGTATGTATAATCAAACACCAGCTCAATACAATTTAATATATGCTTCATCAGTATATAATTGTTCAGTATATGAGAAAAAATAAAAAGTGGTATTAACCACTTTTTTTATTCAGTAAAATATCCTACTTCAGTTAGAGCTCTTCCATTACCAATTATAGTTTGAATACTATTAGAGGTTTTACTTTTAAATAATAAAGCAATCGAGCCTCCACCATCAAAATTAGTACCAGTTTTACAATTAAACTTCAACATAATATCAATCATATTTTGTCTATTTAAATTACTGCCAGTTATCAAAACAAAGTTATTGCTATCTACCTGACACATAGCTTGCCTATTTAAAGAAGAACCAGGAGAAGGCATTGAAGTAGTTACATTACTTGCTTGTCCATTCATTACCAATGGAGAAGCAAAAGTAAATGTATTTCTAATACTGCTAATAACTTTTTCTGACCATTGCTTTTTAGCACTAGCATTATTACTTTTTTCATCAGTATATATTTGTAATGTATTAGATTTATCTACACCAGCAATAAACCAAGTCTTATAAGCTTTATTATATGCATTTCTAACGACTCTTCCGTTAGTTATTACTAAAGATCCAACACTAGTTTTGTTATAAGGTGGATAATAATTAACACTAGCAGCATCATAAGTGTCTTTTAAATAAAAACCACTAGCATTAAAACCTACAACAATTTTATTATTAAGACTATTACTACTAATAGCATTAGCTAATAAAGAACTAGGCTTATAAAGAGTAGAACCATACTGTGGAGAATCATATTTATTTAATTGATTATAAGCATCTTTAACCCATATTTGTGTAATATAATATGTATTAACTTTGCTAATAATAACTTTTAAAGTATCAGATTCTTCCTTTTTAACAATAGAACCACCAATATTAACATTTTGCTGAGAATTATTGTTATTATTATCACTATTGTTATTATTATTCTCGTTTTTCTTTTCTTCCTCTTTAGGAGGATCTTTTAAATCCTTTTTCTTTTCTTCTAATTGTTTATTTAATTTTGCTTTTGCATCACTATCAGTTATTTTATTAACCTTTTCTTTCATAGGTTCATATTGATCTTTTCTAGTCATACCACTTATTTCTTCTGAAATCGTTATATAACCATCAATTAATTTTAATTCTTTTTGTAGTTCTTTTTTCTTAGCAGAGTCGTCTATTTTTTCTAAATAACCTTTGGCATCTGAATAATCTTCTCTATTCAAAGAATCCTTCGCTTCTTTAACTAATTGTTTAGCTTTGTTATAGTAAGCTGTTTTAATACCTTCAGGAGTAGCTTTAACAATACATTCATGATAAGCATAAATATTTTCATCAATTGCTTTTATTCCTGCATCCATTATAGTAGGTAAGAAAAATACTACCAAAGCAGCAATAATTCTTTTAACTAGCATTTTCCAAGAATCTTTAAGATTATCATCTTTACCGTTTATAGAAGATCCTATAAAATCCTTAATTCCCATAATAATTACTATAGCTGCAAGTAAGTTTTTAACCACATCTAAAACAACTAGAACAATTCTAATTGTGTTTAGTATATCGCCATCCTCACATGCACTTAATAGCATCATATTATCACCACAATAATTATAACATTAAAACTACTCAAATCAATTTATTATATTTCTAGCAATCACCTATTATATATGCTATATTTATAATGGTGGTTTAAAATGGATATAGCAATATCATTGCTAACTATGCTCGGAGGTTTGGCTTTATTAATTTATGGAATGAACATGTTAAGTTCCAATTTAAAAAAGCTTACAGGAGGTAAGTTAGAAAAAATATTAGTAAACGCAACGAACAATCCTTTTAAAGGATTATTAGTAGGCTTTATTATTACAGTAATGACACACAGTAGTGCGACTACAACAGTGCTTGTAGTTGGACTTGTTAACTCAGAAATTTTAACACTAAAATCAGCTATTCCAATTATTATGGGAGCCAACATCGGAACCACTATTAACTCTCAAATATTAAGATTAACATCAATAGGAGGAACAAATTGGTTAATATTACTATCACCAACAGTGTTTGCTCCTGTATTATTAATAATAAGCTTATTAGTAGCTCAAAAAGCAAAAAAGAAAAAGAACAAAGACATTGCATCAATGCTAATGGGTTTGGGTATATTATTTACTGGTATGGTCACAATGGTTAATACTGCTAGTACTTTTAGCGATCTACCAATACTATCAAAAATATTGCAAAACTTAAGCAATCCAATCCTAGGAGTTATAGTTGGAGCGTTAGTTACGGCAATAGTTCAAAGTAGTTCAGCAACAGTAGGTATCTTACAAGCTTTATCTACTACTGGTAAAATAAATTATGCAACGACAATACCTATTATCCTAGGGCAAAACATTGGAACATGCGTTACCTCAATTCTTGCTAGTATAGGAGGAAGTAGTAACGCTAAAAGAGTTGCTGCAGTTCACTTATACTTTAACTTAATTGGTACAATTATTTTCCTAACATTCATTTATACTTATCAACACTTTGTTGGTTTTGCATTCTGGAATGATATAGTAGACATGGGAAATATAGCTAATTTCCATACAATATTCAATGTTACATCAACTGTACTATTATTCCCATTCATGGGCTTAATTGAAAAATTAACTAAAGTAACAATAAAAGATAAAGAAGTTAAAGATGAATTAGACAGTTCTTTATTAGTTTTAAATAAACTTGATGATAGGGTATCAAATTTACCTCGTATAGCAATTACTAATTGCAAAGAAGTCGTATTAAAAATGGGAGAACTAGCTAAAAGTAACTTTAATAGAAGCATGGGCTTATTAGCAGATTATAATTATGATACTGTAAGTAAAATAGAAAAATGCGAAAACAATATCGATAAAATGGAAGAAGTACTAACAAAGTACTTAGTTAATCTAGGTAACTTAGATATGTCTGAAAAAGAAAATAAAAAGATAACCATTTTATTAAAAACAGAGACAGATTATGAAAAAATCGGCGATTATTCATATCGTTTATATAAAAAATTTGAAGAAATAAATGATAAAGAAATAAAGTTTAGTAATAGCGCTATTAAAGAACTAGAAACAATGTATCGAATTACAAATGATGCTATTGAAAAATCAAAGAAGATGTTTGATGACAGTTCTAAAGATATAAGTTATGAAATAGAAGCACTTAGAGATTTTGCAGAACTAAAAAAAGAAAAATATAAATCATTACATATAAAAAGACTTAAACAAGGAAAATGCAGTGTAGAAAGTGGAATATCATTCCTAGAAATCTTAAACTGTTGTGAAAGCATTATAAACCATTGTTTAAATGTAACAATTGCTATGAGTAACGATTCATTAAATACTAGCATTATGACTAAACATGACTATAGAAAAACAATGCTTCAAAAACATGATGCAGAGATTTCTAATCTAATAAAAAAATATGAAAAGAAATATAAATAACTCACTTTTATAGTGAGTTTTTTATATAAATAAAACTTAGGACATTCATAAAAAAGTTGTATATATAAACAGTTCAACTTCGTTGACGCCCTGAAATACTCGTAGTAAACTTAAATTAGAAAAGTAAAAAATTAATAGTAAGTGAGAATACGCATTCAGGAGGGTTAAATGATAATTACTGTTGATGGATATGACGGAACTGGTAAGACTACATTAGCAAAAAAACTAGCAGAAAGATTCAACTTAGTCTATGTAGATAAACCGTTCATTCATATGATTAAAGAACAAAATAATTGTACTTATGAAGAAGCAAAAAAAATAGCTGAACAACAAGAGGCTATTATCTGGCAAAAACCAAGAGATCTAAATAAGATAACTAAATATTATTTAGATGCCTTTATCTGGCTAAAAAAATATCAAAATGATTACAATATAGTTATGGATAGGGGGCTATTAACGACTTATGCCGTTGTTGGTAATGAAGAAACAGAAAAAACTTTCGATTTTTATGTAAGTATGGGATGTTTCTTTGATGGTAGTATTTATTTAACTGCGGATGATTATGAAAGAGTAAGGCGTATTAGAGAAAATGACCCAACTGATCCAGATTTAAACCATCCAGTAAAGTGGAGAGAAAATAATTTAGAAGAATATGCTGCATCTAGAGGATTAAAATACCAAGCCATATCTACCGATGGTAAAACACCTGATGAAGTATTTGATGAAGCCATTCCATTGGTAGAAAAGATGCTATATCCAGATGCTCCTAAATTAACAAAAAAACCAGAACCAATTAAAAAAAGACTTTTTGAATAAAGTCTTTTTATTTTATTAAATCATTTATAATCTCTAAAGCATTCTCTATATTACCTTTATAATATATAGCATTTATATTTTTAGTAAATTTCTTTAATAATTTCAATCTATTAGTAGCAATCATCTCATTATCAAAAGACATAATAGGATAAGAGTTATCAAATAGAATTCTTGAAGTACCTCTTATTTTTCTAGAAGATTCTTCATATAAATGCCATAAAAACTTTTCGCTAGACCATTTATCTAACACATAATCTTTTTGTTCACAAATTATTGGTTCAACAAACAAGGCTATATCATATTCTTTATCAACACTGATATTATTATGTTTAAAATAATCCTTTTTACCATATTTTTCTTTCCAATAATCATTTGATAAATATTGGTTTTTAATTCTTCCAACCGCTTTCATTTTCTTTAAATCAATTAATATTTTTTCATCAGAATAAAACATATTATCTTTAGCTAATTCTAATGCTAATGTTGTTTTACCCATGCCAGTTGTCGTTCCCCAAGTAATAACAACTTTATCATTAACTACAGCGCCAGCACCATGAATACAAATAATGCCTTTTTCTTGTCTTATTCTCTCTAATACGTACTCTATAAAAGCAATAATATCTTTCGTGTTAATTTTTTTAGTTAAATAAGTAATTGTATTTAAACTAATATTAACTTTATTTATAGATCCCTTTTTTACAATGATAGTTTTATCTTGTTTTCCTTTATCTAATATTTCTACAGAAGGAATATATGATTCAAGAAACTCATCATGTTTAATGTCGTCTATTATTTCTTTATCACTAACTATTTTAATAATAGCTTTAGAAGATTTTATAAATAACTCAGTCATTTTAAACCTCTTTATAAATCTCTACTAGCTGTCTCGCTTTAGCTTGCCATGTATATTGCTCTTGAACAGCTTTATAAGCGTTATTAGCTATTTTTTTAGATAATTTTTCATCAGTTAACATCTTATATATCTTTTCAGCCAAATCCTTTTCATCATCAGGATTTACTAATAAAGCATTTTTATCTTTTAAAGCAAATTCCTCCATACTAGTTCCCCTGGTTGTTATTGAAGGAGTCTTACAACTAGCAGCTTCTAATAATGTTGACATAATACCTTCTTTATCATATGAAGGTAGTACAGCTAATTTAGCAGTTTGATAAGATTTAATTAAATCTTCTTGTGATACTAAACCTTTAAATGTAACTTGATCTTCTAATTTTAATTTCTTAACTAACTTTTCTAATTCTTCTCTATAAGGACCTTGTCCAACAATAGAAAAATTAGGAGTTAATTTATATTCATCTCTTAAGATTTTCAAAGATTTCAAAATAGTTTGTACACCTTTAATTGGAATTAATCTTCCAACAAATAACAAATCAATATCACGCTCTAAATCCTCTCTTGGATAGAACATATTCTCATCAATAGCATTAGTACAAATCCTCATATTAGGACTTGCACCTAGTTTAATCCATTTTTCTGCTACATTATTTGATACAGCAATTAATTTATCTTCTCTTTCTAAAACTAATTGGCAAATATAATTAATTTCAGCCGGAGCACCGTGTAATTGTAAAATATGTTTCTTACCAAATGGTACTGCTAATGTATCAATAACATTATGAATAGCAATGATATCAAAATCATGTTTATCCATATATTGATAAGCTAGTCTTGATACCCATAAACTTTCGCGATCCCATCTAGTCCAATCAACACCGGCAGGAACGTCATATATACTTTTAAAGTTATCATCTAATTCTAAATATTCAACTTTTAAATTAGGTGTATCCTTTTTAAATTCTTTAAAGTAATCGCTTTCTTTCAAAAAGTTAGCTTTTGTAGTAAGCAATGTTACATCATGTCCATCCTTACAAAAGAATTTAATTGTTTGAAGAGGATATACCTCTCCACCCCCTAGAAAATATGATGCTCTAGGTTGATAAACCAATATTTTCATACTATATATCCCATACTTTCTTTGCTGATTCTATTTGTGCACTGAATGCAATTCCATTAGACCAAGTAATGTAATTAATTAAATCATTCAAATCAACGAAAGCCCTTTCATTAGTTTCATGTGTAGGATTAAATGGTAGTTCTTCTTTTACTTTGGCAGTATACCTTAATTGGTAATAAGTTTCGCCATTTTCTACTACTTCTACAGCACCAAGATATTTAACATCCTTTAAAGTAACTAGTGCTTCTTCCATTACTTCTCTTTTTAAAGATTGTAATTTAGTTTCTCCCTTAATTGGATGCCCACCAGGAATAGTCCAAGTCTTTTTACTCTTAACTACTAATAATTGATTCTTATCATTAAAGATATATCCACTTACTTGAGTATATCTTTGTTTGGTAATCTTGAATCCTTCTTTCCATAACATTTTACAGTTCTCAGATATTTGTTCATAATCTTTCATTCTGCTATCTCCCTCTTTTCTTATTTTATTTAAAATCTCTTCTACACCCTTACTATATGTAGAAAAAACTTTATGACTATAATCATTAAAATCTTTATTATCACCAACACTATATATCTTTATATTATTATATTTAGGTAATGGTAGTTTTTCATAATCGGTAACAAAAATAACGTTTTCATTTTTAAAGTATTTCTTAATAGCTTCAACTTTATTTAAATTCTTACTATCTACATGAATACGATCATTAAATACTTTATCTTTCATTAATCTATTATTTTTAAATAAACAATTATTTCTTAAAAACTCTATAGCATCATCCATTTTATGAATAACATTATCATTAAATATAACTGTAGAACTATACTTCCTATTTTTATTTATATGATAATTATCTTTACCTATAAACTCAGATAACTTTAAATCTACAAGAGCATTAATATCACAAGAATAATCTTCAAAAGTATCAATCAATTTATATCTACCATTAATCTTTTTGTATATCCCAGCACCACCTTCAATTAATAGTGGGCCATTGAATTCATAAGTGTTAACAATTTTTCTTACACTATCATCATAAGGTCGGTTAGTACATATACCAAAAGAATATTCACCATCTAATTCTTTTATTATTTTTTTTATAGTATCAATATTGCTAGGAAAAGAATGATTACTATATATTGTTTCATCTATATCAAATAATACAGTATTCATTATTCTTCCCATTCTTCATCTAACATTTTGTTATATAACTCGAAGTTCCTAGCAGCTTCTTTTCTCTTTTGTTCCATACTTCCACTTCTTGGTGGATGATTAATATGATATACAGAAGAAGATAATACAGGTATAACAAAACATCCATTAGATATTAAAGATGATGCAAAATAAGAATCATCCATACCCCAACCGGTAAAACGATTTGAGAAAACTGGATATTTAGAAATCAATTCTCTGTTAATTGCCATGTTATGACCAGTTACAACAGTAGAAAGATTATATATACCTATTTTAGAACCAAAACCTAATTGTTTAAAACAATCAGAATCGTCCAAGATAGATACAACATCGTCTTTAAAAGCTTTATCCCATCCGATATGATATTCTTTACTCTTAGTAACAACTCTACTATCATCATAATCTAAACAAGGATCAACACCCTTTAAAATTACTTTATCAGTCGTTAACTTATCATCTTTTTCAATATTTTTTCTCATTGCTACAAAAATAGCATTTGGAACTAATTGTAATCTAATATTAATATCATATATATAATCTTTACTTAAAATAATATCAGAATCCATAAATAACAATAACTTATGCTTAGCAATTGCTAAACCAGCATTTCTAGCATTAGAAATACCCATATTATTACAAAGAGTAATTACATTAACTTCATAATCTAATTTATTTAATACATGTTTAACACTTTCATAAACGTTTTCTTTAGAACCATCATCTACAAGGATTACTTGTATCTTTGCTTTATTTTCTTTACTTATATTTTGACTTTGAATAGAAAGTAAAGTAGGTATTACGTTCTGATTATATACAGGAATAATAATACTTATACTCTCAAACTTATCTTCGTAGATATGATTAGAGTTATATTGTAATAATTCTCCACCAGTAACTAGTTTAAAGAATTTTTCTATATGTGAATAATCATTTGAAAGATTAGATAATCTTAATCTAATTGAAGAACTAGAAGATCTAATATCTAAACCAGTCTTAATAGCATAACTCTTAATCTTAGAATTTAAATTTCCTATTTCATCAAAAATAGGTTCTGGTTCAACTTTATAAACTTCTTTATGATCATTAATATTGTTATAAATAGTTAATTTAAACTTCTTACTTACTTTCTTAATAATATCTTCATCTTCAGTAGAAATTATATTTCCATGGAAAGTATCAAATAATAAATTACAAGTTGGGAACTTTAACATAACTATATCATTAATAAAGAAACCATTCTTATTATCTCTTTCAACATGTTTAAAGAAATATTTTAAATTTTTATTTTTAACAAAAGTATATTTACTTGTTGTAGAGTCTCTAAAAAAAACCTTATTATTTAGAGCCATTACTTGACTTTCGCCATCATCATCCGCTGAATAAATATTCAAACGACGTTGAATACTTGGCAAACCAGTCTCCTTAATAAGGAACTTAATAACATCATCTAAAATTTTTGAATTTTCCACAACAACATATTTCATATTTCCATTATAGAATAATTTAAACTCAAAAGTAAAATAAGAATTATTCATATATTAATAAGCGAAATTTATAATATTTAACGATAAAATTCATTAATATTATGATAGAAAAGACTTATAATTAAAACTCTTTTAATCATGTTAAAATGAAGTCAAAGAAAACATAAGGTAGATGATGTAAGATGAAAATAGTATTACTATCTGGAGGTAAAGGAAAAAGATTATGGCCAGTATCAACAGATAATGCTCCAAAACAATTTGCTAAAATATTTAAAGATTCTTCAAATATGTTAGAAAGAACAATTAATGAAGTAAAATTTGTAGAAACAGAAGATAACATATTTATAGCAACATGTTATGAATATAAAAAAACAGTAAAAAAATACATTAACAAAAAAAATATAATAATTGAACCAGGAATGATCGGAACCTTTGGTGCAATATTAAATATAGCAGTTCATTTAAAATACAATAATGAATGTAGTGAAGACGAGATCGTATCAGTAGTTCCAATAGATCACGATGTAGATGAGAAGTTTTATACAATCTTAAAAGATGCTAAAGAAAGAATCGAAGAAAGCAAAACAGATATTTGCTTGATAGGTATTAATCCAACATTCCCTTCTACCCAATATGGATACATACTTACAGATAATGGATATGTTAAACAATTTAAAGAAAAACCAGATATTAATGGTGCAATCGAACTAATCTCTGAAAACGCCTTATGGAATAGCGGCTTAGTAGTATTTAGATTAAAAAGAATATTAGAAATAGCACATCAATACTTAGAATTTAAAAACTATAAAGAATTTAATGAAAAATACTTATCATTACCACATATTAGTTTCGACTATGAAGTCCTAGAAAAAGAAAAGAAACTAGCTATAGTAAAAAGCAATTCATCATGGAATGATATTGGAAC
>Ga0310697_10003192_pt1 | contig 16715 bp, 13 predicted proteins | sample 172DNAGHGlowgp2_FD_203883 | JGI IMG/M metagenome (GOLD analysis project Ga0310697, IMG submission 203883) | Sheep rumen microbial communities from Palmerston North, Manawatu-Wanganui, New Zealand - 1728 DNA GHGlow gp2 (v2) (version 2) | ecosystem: Host-associated > Mammals > Digestive system >... | reverse complement strand
TTGTTTCTTTCGTTCTTCCCATTCCTCTTTGGTACGCTTCCAGCGTTTGTGTGACCAAAGCCACAAATGAGGTTCACGTCGGATATCCTCTTCCAACAACTGACTGTAAATGTCGGTGAGCTGATAGTCGGGGAATTCCTTGGGATTGTGCGTGATTTTGATAAGCTCACAGTTATAGTATCCGCGTTTAGGCCTTGACATACGTCCGTAATAAACGATTCCGTTGAGTTTCTTCGCCATCTGCTCCGTCCCTATGAATGTAGCGGTATCACGCCCGAGAAACTTGGTGAAGTAATGTATGCTGTTCCACTTGGGCAGTTGGTCGCTGATGCATCCAATCACCACTTTCTTGAATTCGGTGCGCATCTGTATGCACCGACGGAGTGTCTTTTTCATGGGAATGCTCTCCCCACCGTACTGCTCACGCAAGTGTAGGAAGATGCGGTCTGTCACCTTGTTGTATAGCGGGTGGTAGATTTGTGATATATGCCTGTCGGGCGACCAATAGGGCATGGAAGCAATCCATTCCCAGTCGCAGTAATGGGCGAGGTACAAGAACATGATGACCTTTCCCTCGGCATAACCAGGTTCGGCCTCTTCAAGATTAGTGAATGTCATCCTACGCATCATCTCCTCCTTTGACATGGAGAAAGTCTTGATGTTCTCCACGATATAATCGCAGAAGAAATGGTAGAACTTGCGCTCGATATCCTTCAGTTCCTGGTCAGATTTTTCGGGAAAAGACCCCTTGAGGTTTTCTCTCACAACCTTCTTCCTGTAGCCTATCAGATGGTATATCAGCGGATAGAGCAGGAAATCAGAGAAGAAATAGTGAACGCTCAAGGGCATGAGCGAGACAAGCCAGAAGAAACCGAAAGTGATTTTATACAGAAAGTCTTGCATGTGTTGGATGTTCGAGATAGTCTTTTTTGTGTAATGTTCAGCCTTCGACATTGAAGATTCGGTCATCGGCAACTGAGTCTGCCATCAGTTTGTCGTCCATACCGAGAATGCGGTAGACGTGTCGCAAAATCTTCTCCTTGGGCATAAAAGCCATGCATCGGTAATCGCCGTACTTGCAGTCCTTCTTTCCATAGATGGAGCAAGGTCGGCAACGCAAGTCGAGCTGCACGATGGAAGATGGTTTCTGCCTCCATCCGAGGAATCCCGCCTTGGGATGTGTGGCTCCCCACACCGACACCACAGGCACATCAACCATGGAAGCCAGGTGCATGTTGGCAGAGTCCATGGAGACCATGCAGTCGAGTTCCGACATCAGCAGAATCTCGTTGTGGAATCCTCCCATCTTGCCGACTGTGTTTATCACGCCGTTGCCCTCCCATTGTGAGAGGACCTCGTTTTCCTTGACTCCAGCACCAAAGAGGAAGACTCGGCATCCACGCTCAGCCAGGATTTTGGCCACAAGACTCATCCTGTCGAGTGGGAACACCTTTCCCTCATGTGCGGCGAATGGTGCGATGCCCACCCATTGTTCCCCTTCTTTCTTCTTCCCCACAAGGTTGTCAATAACGCCGTAGTCAATGGTGTTCTTGTCGAAGGCGCTGATAAAATCAGGAATGATGTTGAGTCCGAGCTTACGGAACACATCAAGGTATCGCTCCGCTGTTGGTTGTAGCTGTTTTGCTGTATTTCCATGTCCAAGGAGTGCGTGCTTACTTCCCCGTCCCTTGTGGATGACACAGACCTTGACACCTGCAAGCCGAAATCTCCATTTCAAGTATTTCGTTCTCAACACATCATGAAGGTCAGCGACAGCGTCGAAACCCAACGAACGTAGTTCGCTGTAAAGCCTGTTGAGCCCGTCCATACCCTTGTAGTCACTGGTGTTGATGCCAATGACAGATACGTTGGAGGGCATCCAGTCGAAAAACGCAGTGCAACGCTTTGCAGTGAGCACCGTGATTTTCAAGTCGGTATACTGTCGTGCCATGGAGTCGACGATGGGTATCGTCGCCGCCACGTCACCAATGGAAGATAGACGGATAACAAGCAAATTGTTCATAACGGCTAAATGGGTTTGATGGGCCTAACGGGTCCTGACTTTATTTCTTTCCGTAGAGTACGGGGTTGGTGCTTGGGTCGTTGTACATTTTCATCTGTTTGTAGACCTTCATGTACTTCCGTCCGTTTGCGATGTCGTCGAGCAGTTGGTCAATAGCCGTGGAGAGATCCACTTGCTGCTCCAGCAGCACGTTGAGTTTGGCTTGGCATTTGGCTCGGTGTTCTTCTGAAGCCTCAGGTCTTTCAACCTGTTCCCTCATGTGGTAAATCTTGAGAGCGAGGATACTCAGACGGTCAATGGCCCATGCTGGGCTCTCTGTATTGATGGTAGCGTTGTCAAGAGGTTTGACATCCTTGTATTTGGTGAGGAAATAGCTATCAACCATCTCCACCAGGTCGGTTCTGTCCTGATTGCTCTTGTCAATGCGACGCTTGATGGCAAGCGCTTCCACCGGGTTGATTTCAGGGTCGCGGATGATGTCCTCAAGGTGCCACTGCACGGTGTCAATCCAGTTCTTGAGGTACAAGTTATTTTCTATACTTCCCTGAGGGTATGGGTTGTTGATAGGTGTGTCAACATCATTCACGACATGGTAGTCGTTGACCGACCTGTCGAAAATCTCTTTACATAGTGCTGTAAACTTCATCTTGATGTGGTTTTTGAAGGTTTGAAAGTTGTCTATCAGCAGCAATTCACGGTGCTGAATTTGCAAATGTAAGGAATCTTCTCCAAATCTCCAACTTTTAAGATGAAAAATGACTGAAAGATACCGCCTTTGTGAAATATTTCGTAACTTTGCACTTTAATTCAATGCGTGCTACGCCTCACAGGTTATGGTTTGAGACGAACAACACGAAAACAGCATCCTATTCAATTATGGACAATCTCCACACAATGACAGAACAAGTAACCACCCCTGAGAAGTTGGAGCGCATTGGCGTTTTCTGCTCCTCATCGGGCAGGATGGAACAAGTTTATTATGACGAGGCCCGTCGTCTTGGTCTTTGGTTGGGTTCTCATGGCAAGACCCTTGTATATGGCGGCAGTCGCTGTGGTATGATGGAAGTTTTGGCTAAAGCTGTGAAAGAATCTGGCGGAAAGGTATTCGGTGTGGTTCCGCAGAAGGTGTTGAAGAACAATATGGTGAGCGACCAGATAGACATCACTTTTTATGCCGACGGACTGAGCGACCGCAAAGACTGGCTTATTGGTGAGTCCGACATCATGGTTGTGCTTCCCGGCAGCGTAGGCACCCTTGACGAGGCTTTCTCTGCCATGGCCTCTCACACCTTTGGTGAGCATCAAAAAAACATCATCTTCTATAACGTCAATGGTTTTTGGGATGACTTGTTCGTGATGTTGGATAATCTGGAGAAGAAAGGTGTGGTGAACAAACCTTTCAATCAGTTCGTGTTGAGAGCCTCTTCTCTGGAAGAGCTGACTGCCATGATTGAAGGATAAGCACGAAACGACTTTGGACTTCTCCGATGATTAGGGAAACTCGGATTATTTGGGATATACACAAACATTAAATTTTTTAAGGATAAAAGGATTAAAATGCGCAAGATTGTAGGAATAGGTGAGACAATACTCGACATCATATTCAAGGATGGCCAGCCTCGTGCCGCTGTGCCAGGTGGCAGTGTGTTCAATGGCATAGTGTCGCTTGGCCGTATGGGCGAAGATGTGGCAATGATTACAGAGACGGGGGCAGACAAGGTAGGCGACATTATCGTTGACTTCATGCAGGCCAATCATGTGAGCACAGAGGCTGTGTGCCGCTTCAAGAACGGACGGTCAGCCTTGTCGCTGGCATGGCTCGACGACAATAACGACGCCGACTACCAATTTTATAAGGACTACCCCAAGGCCCGCCTTGAAGTGGAGTGGCCTACGATAAATGCCGACGACATCGTGATGATGGGTTCTTACTTCGTGCTCAATCCCGTTCTTCGCGACAAAGTGCTCGAGTTTCTCAACTATGCGCACGAACGTGGTGCTATCATCTATTATGACTTCAATTTCCGCAAGACGCATAAGGACGATGCCTTGAAGCTCTATGCCAGCATTCTGGAGAACATGGAGTTCGCCGACATCGTGAGAGGGTCGGAGGAAGACTTCGACAACATGTTTGGCAAAACCGACCCAGAGAAGATTTACAAGTCAGAGGTGGAGTTCTATTGCAAGAACATGCTTTCCACTTCAGGCGGAGGCAAGGTGCGGTTGATTACCAAGCATATCAATAAGTCGTACGAAGTGGAGAAAATCGAGACGGTGAGCACCATCGGTGCTGGTGATAATTTCAATGCCGGTGTGGTATTTGGTTTGATGCACGCAGGTGTGTTGAAGTCCGACCTCAACGACCTTGATGAGAGCACATGGGACAAGGTGGTGCGTTGCGGTATGGATTTCGCCACTGAGGTGTGCAAAAGTTTCAACAACTCTGTCTCAACAGCATTCGCATTGAACTACGGCAAATAAGAGTTCTGAGTGTTCTGAATATCACGAATGTTCCGATTACTCATAAATAAGCATTAATCATAAAAAACAAAACCGAATTTGAAAACATTTGAAGAACTTGGCGTGTCGGCAGAGATACTCCAGGCAATTAAGGAAATGGGATATGTGGAGCCAATGCCAGTGCAAGAGGCAGTGATACCATATCTCCTTGGTAACAACAATGATGTAATAGCCCTTGCACAGACTGGAACAGGCAAGACAGCCGCCTACGGTCTTCCACTTCTGCAGAAAATCAACATAGAGGGCAATTCCGTCCAGGCCCTGGTGCTGTCGCCCACCCGTGAACTCTGCCTTCAGATTGCCGACGACTTGAAAGACTACTCCAAGTACATCGACCACCTCCACGTTCTGGCCGTCTACGGCGGCTCGTCAATCGAAACCCAGATACGCGCTTTGAAAAAAGGCGTGCATATCATTGTGGCTACACCAGGCCGTTTGGTTGATTTGATGGAGCGTGGTGTGGCCCAGCTCGACAAGGTGGAGAATGTGGTGCTCGACGAGGCCGACGAAATGCTCGACATGGGATTCTCTGAGAGCATCGATGCCATACTTGCAGGTGTTCCAGCCGAGCGCAACACTCTTCTTTTCTCCGCGACTATGAGCAAGGAGATAGAACGTATCGCCAAGAACTATCTTCGCGAATATAAGGAGATTGTTGTCGGTTCCCGTAATGAGGGTGCCGAGAACGTCAACCACATCTACTACCTGGTTTCGGCCAAAGACCGTTATCGTGCCTTGAAGCGTGTGGCCGACTACCATCCCAGCATCTACGCCATCATTTTCTGCCGCACCAAGGTGGAGACCCAGGAAGTGGCCGACAAACTGATTCAGGACGGCTACAATGCCGAAGCTTTGCATGGCGACCTGTCGCAGATGCAGCGCGACCTGACCATGCAAAAATTCCGTCAGCGCAGGGTTCAGTTCCTTGTCGCCACCGATGTGGCTGCACGTGGGCTTGACGTGGACGACCTGACCCATGTCATCAACTATGGACTTCCCGACGACATAGAAAGTTACACCCACCGCAGTGGACGTACCGGACGTGCGGGCAAGCAAGGCACCAGCATCAGCATCATCCATAGCCGTGAGAAAAATAAAGTCAAGGCCATTGAAAAGCAGATTGGCAAGGAGTTCGTGGCCTCTACCCTCCCCACCGGTGAGCAGATTTGCGAAAAGCAGCTTTACAAACTGATTGACGACATCGAGAAAGTAGAAGTCAACGAAGCAGAGATAGCTCCCTATCTGCCCACCATCTTCCGTAAGTTCGACTTGATGGAGAAAGAGGACATCATCAAGAAGATGGTGTCGATGGAGTTCAACACCTTCCTCGATTACTACCGCAATGAGCCAGAGATAGAGGTGCCCACCGAGCGTGGCAAGCGCAGGGAAGGCGAAAGTCGTCGTGACAATGAGGGAGGTCATCGCAAAGAGGGACATGGCCGTGTGGCTGAAGAAGGCTTCTCCCGCTTGTTCATCAATTTGGGCAAAATGGACGGCATGGGTCCTCGCCAGTTGATGGGATTGTTGAACCGTTGCCTACGTGGCAAGCATGTGGAAATGGGCCGTATCGACCTGATGCGCACCTTCTCGTTTTTCGAGGTTCCTGTAGCACAGGCACAGTTGGTGCTTTCAGCCCTTAATGGTGCAGAATACGACGGCAGAAAGGTGAATGTGGAGCTCTCCGACACAGAGCCTGAGGGAGGACAGTCATCACAACGTCCCAACAGGGGCGACGACGGTTATTCTTCTCGACAGGGGCGTGGCGGAAGAAACCGTGGCCGAGGCGGCCGTGGTGACGACCGGAGACAGGAAGAAAGAAGTGGACGTCGCCGTCGTGAGGAGGAAAAAATCAAAGCATCCCGCAAACGTGCAGGCGGACTGCCCGAATGGGTGAAATTCTTTGAGCAGCCCATAGAAGGCAAGAAGAAAAAAGGAAAGAAATAAACATAGACAGAACATAGAATATGAGAGTTTTTCAGCATGTAGAAGACATAGGCGACCTCAGTCAGGCACTGAAAGAAGCCTTCGAGATTAAGAACGACAGGTTCAAGTATCAGAATCTTGGCAAGAACAAGACCTGTATGTTGATTTTCTTCAACAATAGCCTTCGTACCCGTTTGAGCACTCAGAAAGCAGCCATGAATCTTGGCATGAACGTCATTGTTCTCGACGTGAACCAAGGCGCTTGGAAACTGGAGACCGAGCGAGGTGTGATTATGGACGGTGACAAGAGCGAGCACCTGTTGGAGGCCATCCCAGTGATGGGATGTTACTGCGACATTATCGGTGTGAGAAGTTTCGCCCGTTTTGAAAACCGCGCCGACGACTACGAGGAAAAAATCCTGAACCAGTTCATCAAGTATTCCGGTCGTCCCGTGTTCTTCATGGAGAGCGCTACCGTACATCCTCTTCAGAGTTTCGCTGACCTCATCACCATTGAGGAGTACAAGCGTAATGAGCGCCCTAAGGTGGTACTCAGTTGGGCCCCCCACCCCAAAGCCTTGCCACAAGCCGTTCCCAACTCCTTCGCACAATGGATGAATGCCGCCGATGTGGATTTCGTGGTAACCCATCCTGAGGGTTATGAACTTGATCCTAAGTTTGTGGGCAATGCACGTGTGGAATACGACCAGATGAAGGCCTTTGAGGGCGCCGACTTCATTTACGCCAAAAACTGGAGTTGTCCCGGAGTGACACGCCCCGAGGATTACGGCAAAGTCATCAGCAAGGATATGTCGTGGACTGTTGACACCAAACACATGGCAGTTACCAACAATGCTTTCTTCATGCACTGCCTGCCCGTTCGCCGCAATATGATTGTCACCGACGATGTCATCGAGGCACCGACCAGCCTTGTCATCCCCGAGGCCGCCAATCGTGAAATCTCGGCTACCGTAGTGCTCAAGCGCATGCTCGAGAGCCTTTAGGCTTATTACCGCTGAATCTGTCGGCGCACACAATTGGTACATACGAGTGCATGGAGAATGTATAATTATTGACGTTTTTATAGCAAAAACGCAATTTTTATACCATTTTTCCTTATAAATTTGCATTATTTAGAAAGAATATGTAATTTTGCAGTCGTTTTGACGACAAAAGGTCATTTTGATACTTAAAGACAATTCAAGAAATGTATTCCGCATGATGTAATACAATGACTTAGAAGCGGAATTCAGGCAAATAGTAAAATCAACTAAAGTTATGGGAGAAAAATTGGAAGTGAAGGAACTAGACCAAGTTGCGGTTCGTTTCTCAGGTGACTCCGGTGACGGAATGCAGTTGGCGGGCAACATCTTCTCTACGGTATCTGCAACTGTGGGCAATAGTATCAGTACGTTTCCCGACTACCCCGCCGATATCCGCGCCCCGCAAGGTTCGTTGACAGGCGTGTCGGGTTTTCAGGTTCATATAGGTGCGAACGAGGTGTTCACACCTGGTGACAAATGTGATGTACTTGTGGCCATGAACGCCGCCGCGCTCAAGACACAATATAAGTTTGCCAAGGCCGATGCCGCTATCATCATAGATACGGACGCATTCCAGCAGAAAGACCTTGAGAAGGCCGCGTTTCAGACCGATGACCCCATCGCTGAAATGGGTATCGACCCAGACCGTGTGATAGCATGTCCAATTACTCAGATGGTGAAGGACTGCCTCGCAGACTCAGGTATGGACCTGAAATCGATTCTGAAATGCCGCAATATGTTTGCCTTGGGACTGGTGTGCTGGTTGTTCAGCCGCGACCTCGATGTGGCATTCAATTTCTTGCGTGAGAAATTCGCCAAGAAGCCTGGTGTGGCTGAAGCCAACATCAAGGTCATTCAGGCAGGCTACGATTATGGTCAGAACACCCATAGCAGCGTCAACAATGTTTATAGGGTTGAGACCAAGACGAAGGTTCCCGGACGGTATATGGATATCACTGGCAACAAGGCGACAGCCTACGGACTGATTGCCGCCGCCGAGAAAGCAGGCCTTCGTCTCTATCTCGGTTCCTACCCCATCACTCCAGCCACCGACATCTTGCATGAGCTGTCAAAACACAAGTCTCTGGGTGTCACTACCGTACAGTGTGAAGACGAGATAGCAGGCTGCTCATCGGCTGTAGGTGCATCGTTTGCTGGCGCTCTTGCCGCCACCTCCACCTCAGGTCCTGGCATTTGCTTGAAGTCAGAGGCAATGAACCTGGCCGTGATTCTGGAATTACCGCTTGTGGTACTCGACGTACAACGTGGAGGACCAGCGACAGGACTTCCCACGAAGTCGGAACAGACCGACCTTCTTCAGGTTCTCTTCGGACGCAATGGCGAATCGCCCATGCCTGTGCTTGCCGCCATCTCTCCCACCGACTGTTTCGACACCGCCTATATGGCATCGAAGATAGCCTTGGAGCACATGACACCAGTGGTGGTGCTCACCGACGCGTTTGTGGCCAATGGCTCAGCGGCTTTCCGTCTGCCTGACCTCAACGCCTACCCCGACATCAAACCACCTTACGTGACTCCCGACATGCAGGGTTCATGGACACCCTACCAGCGCAATCCTGAGACAGGAGTCCGCTACTGGGCTGTCCCAGGAACAGAGGGATTCCAACATATTCTTGGCGGTTTGGAGAAGGACAACAAGACAGGTGCCATCTCTACCGACCCAGAGAACCACGACCTCATGACCCATCTACGTCAAGAGAAAATCAACAAGATACAAGTTCCCGATGTGGAAGTGCTCGGCGACAAAGATGATGCCGAGTTGCTGATTGTCGGTTTCGGTGGCACCTACGGCCATCTCCACGCCGCCATGGACGAGATGAGGGCTGCAGGAAAGAAAGTGGCGCTTGCTCATTTCAAGTATATCAACCCGCTGCCCAAGAATACCTCTGAGGTGCTGAAAAAATACCCCAAGGTGGTAGTGGCAGAGCAGAACCTCGGACAATTCGCAGCCTATCTGCGCATGAAGGTGGACGGATTTGTTCCCTATCAGTTCAATCAGGTAAAAGGCCAGCCATTCGTAGTGAACGAGTTGGTAGAGGCTTTCAACGAGATGATTAACAAGTAAAGCAGGAAAGGAAGAAAGATTATGGCATATACATCAAAAGATTTCAAGAAAGGACAACCACGTTGGTGTCCTGGATGTGGCGACCACTCCTTTTTGGCGTCTCTTCACAAGGCAATGGCAGAGATAGGCGTACCGCCCTATCAAACCGCAGTGATATCGGGTATCGGCTGCTCCAGCCGTCTGCCCCATTATATGAACACCTACGGCATGAACACCATCCATGGTCGTGCAGCCGCCATCGCCACTGGTTGCAAAGTGGTGAACCCTGACCTTACAGTTTGGCAAGTCAGTGGTGACGGCGATGGTCTGGCCATCGGAGGCAACCACTTCATCCATGCCAACCGCCGCAACGTGAACTTGAAAATGATTCTGCTTAACAACCGCATCTATGGACTGACCAAAGGACAATACTCACCCACCAGTCCTCGTGGATTTGTCAGCAAGTCAAGTCCTTACGGAACTGTAGAGGACCCTTTCCGTCCAGCCGAGCTATGCTTTGGTGCCCGTGGCCATTTCTTTGCCCGCGCAGTCGCCACCGATGTGCAAGGAACTGTGGATATTTTGAAAGCTGCCTACAACCATAAGGGTGCCGCTGTATGTGAGATTATGCAGAACTGCGTCATCTTCAACAATGGTGCGCATGAGGCTATCTATACCAACGAAGGCCGCAAGAAGAATGCCATCTATTTGCGCGATGGCGAGCCTATGGTCTTTGGCGAGAACAATGAGTATGGTCTGATGCAGGAAGGCTTTGGTATCAAGGTGGTGAAAATCGGTGAGAACGGCGTGACGATTGACGACATTCTCGTCCACGACTCCCACTGTGAAGACAACACGCTCCATCTGAAACTGGCGATGATGGAAGGTCCTGACTTCCCCGTGGCGCTTGGCGTGATACGCGATGTCGATGCACCTACCTACGATGATGCTGTCAATGCCCAGATAGCAGAAATCAAGGCCAAGAAGCCTTACCACAACTTCGCAGAGTTGCTCGAGACAAACGACATCTGGGAAGTGAAATAGGAAAAAGAATTGTTTTTTTACCATAGTAGCTGAGACCCGAGGATTTTCTTTCTTCCTTGGGTCTCTTTTCATAAAAAATTTTTATATTTGCAGTCCCACTTTTAATAGTAATGGTATGAAAAAGCGTAAAAGTGTCATTAGCAGGACTTTTCGGATAATCAGGTACAAGTTAAAGCATGACCTGAAACAAAACCTCTATATCATCATCTTCGGCACCGACACCTTTTTGGGCAAAGCGTTCGATGTCTTTCTGATGATAGCCATTCTGTTGAGCATCCTTATCACCATTTTCGATTCGATGGTCAACTCCATACCATGGTTGCAGACTACATGTTATATTCTCGAGGGGTTCTTCACGCTTTTCTTCACTGCTGAATACATAGCCCGTCTGTATTGCTCACCGGAACCAAAGAAATATGCTTTCAGTTTCTTCGGCATCATAGACTTACTCGCCATACTTCCGCCCTACCTGAGTTTCTTCTTCATCAACGCCCGCTACATGATGATTATCCGTATGTTCCGACTCATCAGGGTGTTCCGTGTGTTCAAACTCTTCAACTTCATGAGTGAGGGCAACATGTTGTTGCGTTCGTTGCAGTTGAGCATGAAGAAGATTTTGGTATTCTTCCTTTTCGTGGTGATTCTGATTGTCACACTTGGCACAGTGATGTTCGTTTTCGAGAGCAATGTTCCCGGCTCGAAGTTCTCAAGCATTCCCCAAAGCATCTACTGGGCTGCTGTGACGATGACCACCGTAGGTTATGGCGATATGACTCCTGTGACCGATGCGGGTCGTTTCTTCGCCACTGTCGTGATGGTCCTTGGTTATACCATCATCGCTGTTCCCACAGGTATTGTCTCTTCTGAGATGATTAAGGAAATGCATCGATTCAATGGAAAGGATGTGGTGTGTCCACATTGCCACCGTCAAGGTCATGACGGAGATGCCAACTACTGTAAATATTGCGGACATGAACTATACAACTAAACCTGCTACCACAGATTCTCAATCATGTAAAAAGTATTGATTTTAGGTTATGACAGTGATTTACCCTTCTCCCATTTTCGGGCCTGTGCATAGTCGCCGACTCGGAGTTTCATTGGGAATCAACCTCTTGCCCGAGGATGGCAAGTGCTGCACGTTCGATTGCATCTATTGTGAGTGCGGATTCAACAAACAACATCCCTCCCACCATAAACTGCCTACAGTCGATGAAGTGGTTTGTGCATTGGAGGATAGACTCAAAGACATGAAAGCCAATGGCCCTATACCCGATGTCTTCACTTTTGCGGGGAATGGAGAACCCACCTTGCATCCCCATTTTCCCGAAATCATTGACGAAACCATCCGGCTTCGCGATGAATATTTCCCGCAAGCCAAAGTCAGTGTGTTGAGCAACAGTACCTTCATCGTTCGACCAGGGGTGTTTGAGGCATTGAAAAAAGTAGATAACAACATCCTCAAACTCGACACCATCGACATGGACTATATACGTCTGGTGGACCGTCCGGTAGGTCACTTCAACTTGGATGACATCATAGAGACGATGAAGGCTTTTGAAGGGCACTGCATCATCCAGACCATGTTTATGAAAGGGGAGTATGCAGGCCAAAGTGTGGACAATACTACCGACCGCTATGTCCTGCCCTGGATAGAGAAGGTGGAGTATATCGCTCCCTCATGCGTGATGATTTACACCATCGACCGAGAGACACCCGCACACCAGCTCAAGAAAGCCAAACCTGAGGAACTTGACCGAATCGCAGAGTTGCTCAGAGCAAGGGGTATAGAAACGTCTGTCTCTTATTGAAAAAAGTATATGAATAAAATAACGTCTATAGAAATGATTAAGCAAACCACAACGATGAGGACACGCTCTCTTATACTGATGTTAGTCGCTTTTATTTTGCTTTTCCCAACCGCCATTGTGGCGCAGACACCTAATGAACAACAAGCACGTCGTTTTTTCGACCAGACCTACAACATGGTTTTCGGCAAACAGGGTTCCTCACTGCACTATGATGTGAATCTTATAGGTGTTTTCAAGACCAGTGGCGACATTTGGTATAAGGACAATAAGAGCAAGTTTGTTGATGAGCGATATAATGTGTGGAACGACGGCAAAACCTATTACAGAGTGGAGCGGAAGAAGAAGACCGTCACGCTCTACGATGCCAATTCTGAAAAAAAGGACAAATATGCCAACGATTTCAAGTTCTCGCCCGAAGACTACACCTATCATATTGCCGACGACCCCAAGGGCTATCTGATTACTTTGAAACTGAAGCCGGGTCGCAAGGGAATGAAACTGGTCAAGATTTTGCTTGACAAGAAAACCCGTGCGCCCATCAACTTGCGCATCAAGGTGGCTTTCTTCTGGGCTCATGTTAACATCAGCAAGTTCAAGAGCGGAGACATCAGCGACGACATATTTGTTTTCCCGCTCAAGACCTACGCGGATTACGATTGTATCGACAAGAGAGGGGAAGGGTAGGCTTAATAGCGCATATTATCATCAAGAGTGATAAGTGTCCATTTCCGAACACGAAAAGTGTCCGAAAATGGACACTTTTTTATTTGCCTATACTCATTATCAGCGAGTTATGAGTTTGGCATGGTTCTTGCTATTATCAAAATAACGATTAGCCAATTAAACGATTAGCCAATTAAACGATTAGCCGATTAAACGATTAAACGAAATAACGAAAAAACGCCAAAAATATGACAACCCATTTTCGACAAGCCCTCGCCTTGTTGCGCGAGGAACGACTATTCTCCGGCATCTACATCGCTGGCACGGCACTGGCCATTGCTTTCACGATGGTGATGGCCGTGGTGTATTACATCAAGCTTGCCCCCATCTACCCTGAGCCGAATCGCGCACGGACCGTCTATTTCGAAGGCATCCGAATCGAGGCCGAGAACGGTGGAATGGGGCAGACTGGTTTCAGCGTCAAAGCATACGAGGACTGGTTCAAGTCCAGCCCGAATATCGAATACTGCTCACCCACGCTGTTGGCGGCAGGAACGGGCAAGACTATAGGCCTTTGCCACACCTTTGTGATACGTGGCAAGGATGACTACTTGGATGTGGTCCGCAACGAGGTCAGTACCGATTTCTTCCGCATCTATGAGTATGATTTCTTGAGCGGACATCCCTTCACTGACAAGGAAGTGGAGGGGAAAGAAGCCGTCTGCGTCATCAGCGATGCCCTGGCCGAACGGCTGTACGGCAAAGGCGTGGATGCCGTAGGAAAGACAGTGGAGATGGAGAGTCACCTCACTCTGCGGGTGGTAGGCGTGGTACGCGGTGGCAGTCAACTGGCTCCCGACAGTTATGCCGACATCATCATGCCATACTCTATGTTTTATGTGAAATTCGGTCGCGACTATCAAGGTGTCTATTCCATTGTGGCCACCGTGCGCGATGACGAGCACCTGCAGGCCTTGAAGCAGGAACTGGACGACGTGGCTACACGCTGCTGGCAGTCTCATCGCGATCAACTGCCCCAATTCGGTTTCGGCGAGGGCGTGAAGATGAAACTGGTGCTGACCAGGAATTTGGAAACCCATCCCATGCATGTGCTGCAAACAGAGAACCGCGACGGCGTATTCCGCAGGCTGAGCAACTGGCAACTCATCAAGCATTATGCTGGCATCTTGTTCGTCCTGCTCTTTGTGCCAGCCCTCAACCTCTGCGGCATCGTGGGAGGACGTATGGAACGTCGGTCGGCAGAGATGGCCGTTCGCAAGACCTTCGGTGCAAAGCGCAGCACGCTCCTGAATCAGGTAGTGGGGGAGAACCTCGTGCTGACCACCATCGGCGGTGTCATCGGTCTTTTGCTGTCGTGGTTCGCCATCTACGGAATGCGCACGCAAATCCTCGGTATGTTCTTCGACAATAGAACCCTGTCCACGGCACCCATCGTGGAGGGTGAGATGCTCTTCGCCCCTACGCTGTTTGTCAGCGCCTTTTTCGCTATCCTGCTGCTCAACCTCCTGGCAGCCGTTCTACCGGCATGGTGGAGCCTGAGAAAACCTATTGTGGAATCAATGATGGAAAAGAGATGAAAACAAGACTGCACAATATCCTGAATGCCAATACTTGGCTGTTTATCGAATTGGTCATCATCACCGTCGTGGCATGGGCGGTATTCGACCCCGCTATCGTCAACCTGTATTACCGTAGCCTGCCTCTCGGCTACGACAGCGAACAACTGCTCTATGCTCAAACGGTGGTGGGTGGCGGTGAATGGATTGTTGACGAAAACGGCACACCGCAAGACCCTTATCGCATGACAGAGGCACGCCGTCTCCAGATGTTACGACAACTCACATCTGTGGAGGGGGTGTCCTCGGCATATTTTTACAACGATTCATACGGTTCCATCGGATATACGAATGGTTCCTACACGGAATGTTGGAATGGCAGCGATACACTCTATTTGGCTACTGTCAACTTCGTTCCTGATTGCCATTTCTTCGAGACCTACGGCCTGCGTTCCCTTCCTGGCAGTCCGTCGGTAGAGGAACTCTCCCAAATCAAACCACAAGACAGTCAAGTCGTGCTGACTCGTTCTGGTGCTATCGCGTTGTTCGGCACAACCGATGTGGTGGGCCGTCAACTCACACTATGCTATAACCCGCCTTCCGTGGTGAGGGTGGCAGGTGTTGTAGAGGACTTCCGCAAATCGATGCCCAACAACCTGCGTTCGCTTATCTTCGTTGCCCAAGAAAATCTCCAAACAGATTGTCAATGCGTCATCCGTCTGAAAAACGGCATCGACGCGCAGCGGTTCGTGGAGGAACATGGACAGGAACTGATACGCAACGGAAAGACCGACTTCAACCGCATCAGCCGTCTCATGACCTACGATGACTGGTTGCGGCAACAGGAACTGGATGACGGACGCACGCAAGAGGTGAACCGTAGTTTGGCACTGGCTTTCTTCTTCCTCGTCAACCTGATACTGGCCGTCATCGGCACGGTATGGCTTCATGCCAAGCGGCGCACGGAAGAATGCGGTGTGCGACGTGCTTTTGGTGCCACTCGCTGGCGTATGCTTGGCGATTTCCTGTGGCGGAATGCCCTGTTGGCCACCGTTGCTGTGGTCATCGGTTGCATCATTTACTTGAACTATGCCTACAGCGGTATCACCGAGTATGATGGAAACGAGTACAGTGAAGTGCTCTACAATACGGGGATGATGGCGGATTTGGCTACCGATAGGTCCTGGACCGACCACTTCTGGTCTCATTTCCTTGTGGTCAGCGTCATCGTCTATCTTGTTCTTCTATTCACCGTCCTCATCGGCACCGCCATCCCCGCTGTGAAGATTATCAGGACCAAGATTACCAATGCACTGAGGGACGAGTGATTCCGCCAATGTCTGTCTGATAAAACGTCAAATAGAAAAATATGAAAATGATACGACAGGTACTCGCCCTGATGCGCGAGGAGAAACTCTACTCAGCCATGTACATCGCAGGCACGGCATTAGCTGTGGCCTTCACGATGCTCATTGCCGAAGTGTATTATGTGAAGGTTGCCGACATTGCGCCGGAGGTGCGACGCAGCACGACGTACTATCTGTATGGATACGGTATGAAGAATGAACCTTCACGTTTAGGGAACATCATACACGATGACTTCCGTGACCTGTTCCAAAAGATGAAGACGCCAGAGTGCGTAACAGCCGTCACGAATTTCTGGGACTATAACTTGTTCTCCATGAAACTCGCCGACGGCCTGCACGACCGTAACGTAAAGGTGAAGATGACCGAGCCGGGATTCTTCCACTTCTATCAGTACCGTTTCATCGAGGGAGCGCCTTTCACGCAGGATGACTTCGACAACGGGCGGCAGCAGGTGGTCGTGACCGAGGAGATTGCAAAACTGGTAGCCAAAGGCAATGCTGTCGGCTCTACCATCAGCATCAATAATTCCGACTTCCGCATCTGCGGCGTGGTCGAGACGCCAAGCGAGCTGACGGAACGTTGCGTGGCCGACGTGTGGTGGCCGTACACCGCCAAGGGATGGTTAGACTACCAAAACGAAAACTACCACGAAATACCAGTAATGGTCTATTTCAGCGT
>Ga0310697_10003189_pt1 | contig 16734 bp, 9 predicted proteins | sample 172DNAGHGlowgp2_FD_203883 | JGI IMG/M metagenome (GOLD analysis project Ga0310697, IMG submission 203883) | Sheep rumen microbial communities from Palmerston North, Manawatu-Wanganui, New Zealand - 1728 DNA GHGlow gp2 (v2) (version 2) | ecosystem: Host-associated > Mammals > Digestive system >... | reverse complement strand
TGACAATGTCCTTTGCCAACCAACCGGGCAGAGGATGAGGAGCATCACCACTACGATGGAGCGTAGAAGCCCCGTAGTAGTCCTGTGTACGTTCAGGATCCTCGTCCCACCACTGTCGAAGCGTCGGCATATCGTGGGTAGAAATGGTACATACCGAACGATAGGGGTTATGGCTCAGACGACCAAAACGATATTTCGAGTCTTTGGGCATAGACTGAATCTCGAGCGAAAGAATACGCAGTTCGTTCATTACCCAAGGTACACAGTCGGGCACCATTCCGAGGTCTTCAGCACATACCAGCATACGCGTGGCCTGCGTGAGACGCGGCAGCTTCTTCATCGCCTCCTGATACCAGAACTGATTATTACGACGATAGAAGTAGTCATTGTAAAGACGATTAAAGTTGTGTTTCTGCTCCTCGCTAAGCTGAGCATACGCTTCCTGATACTGTACGGCGATACGCGGATGCCAACGGTCTGAACGCTTATGGTCAACGAGGAACAGCCCTTCGTTAAAGAGCACACCATAACCTTCAATCTCATCACGACTCATGCCAAGGGCAGGAGCGAACTGTCCCATTAGTCCCGACTTCTCCGGTACGGGAATCTCCCAGATACGGAAGAATCCTAATACGTGGTCAATACGATAGGCATCGAAATACTCGGCCATCTTACGGAAACGTCGTACCCACCATTGGCAGCCATCCTTGAGCATCTCGTCCCAATTATATGTGGGGAAGCCCCAGTTCTGACCATCTGCAGAGAACGGATCAGGCGGAGCACCTGCCTGGCCATTTAAGTTAAAGTACTTAGGCTCAACCCAAGCCTCTACACCATCGCGGGAAATACCTATGGGGATGTCACCTTTTAATATTACGCGATGCGCGCGTGCATATGCATGGGCAGCACGCATCTGGAGGTCAAGGTTGTACTGAACATAGTACCAGAACTGCAGTTCCTTCTTGCCCTTGAACGTCGACTTCTGTGTTGCTGACAGTGTTGCACCTACTGGCCATTTGCCAAACTCAGCCGTGCCATAAATATCACGATAATAGCAGAAAGCAGCATAAGGCACAAGCCATTCCTTGTTCTGTTCAAAGAATTTCTTGTAACCATCACGACGCTGCACAGCAGACCATTCCTGCGCAAAAACTATGCGAAGATACTCCATCTTAGCTGTCATCATCTGCTCATAGTCAATTTGGGGCAGCGCATTCAGTTCCTGACGTCTTGCCTCCATTTCCTGACGTTTTACCTCATCCTTAATAGAAGGCAACTGGCGCAGGTCGCAATACTGCGGATGGAGAGCATAGATACTAATGGAATTATAGGGGTAAGAGTCCTGCCATGTATGGGTAATGGTAGTATCGTTAATAGGCAGCACCTGAAGTATACGCTGACAAGTTTTGTCACACCATTCAATCATCAGCTTCAGGTCGCCGAAATCACCCACGCCAAAACTACCTTCCGAACGAAGTGAGAAAACTGGTACTACCGTTCCTGCCCCTTTCCACGGATAAACAGGGAAGTTAGCCTGCGACAACTCATAAACCACCACATCGCCCTTCTTCATATCAGGCAACGAAACTGTACGGTTCATGCCATTTTCCCACAGAGGAGTGACATCAACCTCATCGTCAAGAGCAACAAACTTGAACTCAAACGTCCGAGGAAGCGAATCGGCATCTAACGAGATAACCCATTCATTGCACTCATGTTCAGCCATATTTAAGGCTCGCTTTGCTTCCCAGTTGCCTAAGGTCTCACCTCCTCCGATGATTGCCAACCGCTCATTAGCTCTTAGTTGAGGAGCACGTACTTTCAGCCGTACCGTACGCTCATAATCCGTACTGACGCTCATCTTACGTTCGCGAGCAGCAACACATTCCGTAAAAGCAGATGAATACATATAGGAATCTTCCGGAATATCAAGCCAATGGTCATAAAATGAGTACTTAACACCCTTTGAGGCTACGAACTCTATCCGGTGCGGTTCCATCATCCATTCGCTACGGGCAACCTGCTCGCCGCGCATCACAGCATAATAATAATCTACATGGCTGCCGATACTGGCGGTCTTGGCCAATTCACAATGCCAATTTTTACCATCAAGTGTGGTCATCTTATATTGGTCGGCTTCTCCATCCTCTCGAAGGATGTTTAGTACCAGCTCCTCGCCGAAGGTTGTCTGATACTCGAGGTTAAATAGTAACTTCATCTTCTTATGGGTTTTAGTTTTTGCAAAATTAAGAAAAAAAACAACCCGCTGCCATGGAACAGCGGGTTATTACGCAATATTATTGTGCAAACGTTTGCACCCTAGTGTCTATCTTTAATTGCAAACACACAAATAGAGCCCACCACAAGCAACACACCGGCTACAATCATCATGCTAGACTGATGACTACCAATAAGTGAGAGAAGAAGGCCACCACAGAGGGCTGCCACAATCTGCGGAACGCAGATGGTTCCGTTAAACAATCCTAAATAGGCTCCCATGTGACCATAGCCCTGCAAGGCATTGGTGACAAAGGTGAAGGGCATGGCCAGCACAGCAGCCCAGGCACAGCCAATGAGGAGGAAAGGTACAAATTGAAGATACTGGTCGTGAATGAAAGGAATCATGAAAAAGCCAAGCCCTCCAATAACCAAGCTTACAGAGTAAGCCAGCTTGGTATTTTTGAACTGTGGGAGCAAAGCAGCCCATACCACAGAGCCTATTGCCTGCACGGCAAAAAGGATGCCAACCCAGTTGCCCGCCTCCTGAAAGCTCTCACTTGCAGGGTCAGTAGTATCCCATACGGTTTCAGCGATAGCGCCTGTAGTATAATTCCACATATAAAGGAAAGATGCCCAACAGAAAAATTGTACTAGTCCAACCTTCCAGAATGTTGAGGGGGCATTACGAAGCAGAGTTAGCCAATCAGCCTTATTCTCTTTTACGTCAGGTGCTGGGTTATACTCATTGTACTCCTCTGGTGTCCACTCCTTCACCTTGCTGGTGGTATAGATGACACAGAGAATGAGAATGGCGGCACCAATATAGAACGACCAGATAACGCTATCAGGCACCACTCCTTTCTCGGCATAATTCTTCACACCTATCCATGTAAAAAAGAATGGAAACACAAAACCCACCACCGAACCTGCATTGCACAGGAACGACTGTATACTATAGGCCTTGGCCTTCTGTTTCTCGTTGACCATGTCACCAACAAGCATCTTAAACGGCTGCATTGCCATATTGATACTGGTATCAAGGAACATAAGTGCCACCAGGCCGAATATCATGGCTGCCCCTACCGCCAGTCCTAAGCTACCAGCATTAGGCAACAGACACATGACCAGAACAGCCATTGCAGCTCCTACAAACAGATATGGTATTCGACGTCCCCAACGCGTCCATGTCCGATCGCTCAGCGTTCCAACAATAGGCTGTACGAGAATACCCATCAACGGGGGCAGGATCCAAAAATAGCTTAGGTTGTGAGGGTCGGCACCAAGAGTAGCGAAAATACGCGAAATGTTAGCACTTTGTAATGCGTAGGCAATCTGTACACCGAAAAAACCGAAGCTTAAATTCCATAGCTTCCAAAAAGACAAATCAGGTTTCTGTTTCATATTATACTCTTTTTATTCATAATTCTTTACCTTGTTGTTCCACGTATGACGAGTCGAGTACGTACTACCCGTTTCTCCACCTTTTCAATAGGCGAAAGGCCTTCTACCTTGTCAATCAGTATCTCTGCAGCTTCCTCCCCCACACGTTTTCCACGCTGTTCAACGGTAGTCAGCATAGGATCACAGGCCATAGCACGCTGACCATTGGTAAAGCCACAAATGCTAATATCCTCAGGCACTCGCAGCCCCATGCGCTTAACGGTATAAAGTATACCTATGGCCGTATCATCATTAACAGCAAAGAAAGCATCAGGGTAATAGTCTCCATCAAACAAATCAGGAGTTATCATTTCCGCATCCTGGCGATTGTCGCAGATGCGTGTCAGATGCTCGTCGAACGGCAATCCTCTCTTTAATAGGGCATCTTTGTAGCCATTAAAACGATTCTTCGATATTTCCAATTGCATCGGTGCTCCAAAGAAAGCAATACGTCGGCAACCAGTCTCAATCAGATAGGTTACAGCATTATAGGCTCCCATATAGTCATCAACAACAACACGACTGGCATTGACGCCAGTACATATCCGGTCATAGAATACCATTGGGACGCCCGAGTCAATCAATTTCTGGAAGTGTTCGTAATTCTGCGTATCTTTTGCCTGCGACACAATGACACCACACACTTTCAAACGGTGGAACATCTCGCAAATGCGGGATTCCCTCTCATACTGCTCATTGCTCAAAGCAACCATAATATAATAGCCACGAGCCATCGCCGCCTCCTCAATACCTGTCAGAACACTTGAAAAATAATAGTGCGTAAACTCCGGTACTATAACACCAATGATTTTCGTCGCAGCCTCTCGACTACGGCGAAGTGCCACGCCAATAGCATTAGGATAAAAATTATGTTCGCGCGCGTATTGCTGAATCAACCTTCTACGTTCTTCACTGATACGGGGAGAATCCTTCAAAGCACGCGACACCGTAGCAACGGAAATTCCCAATTCCCGTGCAATATCCTTCATTGTCATGGAAGCATTTTCTTTCATCGGCTTTTAGTTTACAAATGCAAAGTTAGGAATTTTATGTATTCCACACTCTGTCTTTCACGTTTATTGCCTATTATCATATGTGCAAACGATTGCGCTATCATTATAACGGATTTAATCAAAAAAAAGTACATCGTAACCAAAAGAAAACTAACTTTGCAACGGAAATTACAACTAAAACTATAAAATAACTCTAAAAAAAGTAATGATGAAGCAGGTAAACATTAAAATCCCGTTTAGGATGCTCGGCCTTTTGTTAGGCCTGTTCCTATCGGTAGGCGCCTTTGCACAGATTACGGTAAAGGGCCATGTGAAAGACTCTCAGGGAGAACCTATCATCGGTGCTACTATCCGCATTGCCGGGCAGTCGACTGGCGGTACTATCTCTGATTTCGACGGCAACTTCACCCTAAAAGCCAAACAGGGTGCAACACTCACCATTTCGTCAGTAGGCTACCAGCAGGCAACGGCAACGGCCGCTCCCAGCGTGGTGGTGACACTGCTGGACGATGCCCAGGTGCTGGAGAACGTGGTGGTCATCGGTTACGGCCGCGCCAAGAAGAGCGACCTGACCGGTTCGGTGACGGCTATCAAGCCCGACGAGATGAACCACGGTCTTGTTACCAGTGCCCAGGACGCCCTGCAGGGCAAGGTGGCCGGTGTCAGCATTATCAACGACGGCGGTTCACCCGGTGGTAGTGCCACCATCCGCATCCGCGGCGGCTCGTCGCTGAACGCCTCCAACGACCCGCTGATTGTCATCGACGGTCTGGCCATGGACGTCTACGGACGTAAGGGTTCTGCCAACCCTCTGGCATCGGTCAACCCTAACGACATCGAGTCGTTCACCGTGCTGAAGGATGCTTCGGCCACCGCCATCTACGGTAGCCGCGCCTCTAACGGTGTGATTATCATTACCACTAAGAAGGGACGCAGCGGACAGTCGCCGAAGATTGCCTACAACGGCAACGTCTCTGTCAGCGCAGTGAAGAAGACCCTCGACGTACTCAGCTCGTCGGAATATCAGGGCTTCGTCAAGGACCTGGTCATGAAGACGCAGGGCATGACGGAAGACCAGTACCTCGCCAGCAGCCAGTATGCCAACTTAGGCTACTACGACGCTCAGGGCAACCACCTGTTTGCCGACACCGACTGGCAGGACGAGATCTACCGCACGTCCATCAGTACCGACCATAACATCTCCATCACCGGCGGTCTGAAGAACATGCCCTACCGCGTCAGCTTCGGCATGACCGACCAGAACGGTATCCTGAAGAAGAGCAGCTACCAGCGCTACACGGCCAGCTTCAATGTGTCGCCGTCGCTGCTGGACGACCACCTGACCTTCAACATCAACGGTAAATACATGTTCTCGCACAGCGACTACTCAAACACCGACGCCATCGGACAGGCCGTCAGCATGGACCCCACGAAGCCTGTGTACCTGAACACCGACTTCTACAACAAGAACTGGAACGGTTACTACCAGTGGACATCTGCCGTAGACCGCAACGACCCGCAGTGGGTACAGGGACCCAACACCCTGGCTACTGCCAACCCGATCGCCTCTATCTACGAGAAGATGGACAAGGGTAAGCAGCACTCCTATATCGGCAACATCGAGGCCGACTATAAGATCCACGGCTTCGAGGACCTGCACCTGCACGTCAACGCCGGTGCCGACTTCGAGTTCGGACGCAATGACAAGTCAAGGTCGCCCTACTTCTTCGAGGAAGGCATCTACTACTTCGGTCACGACGAATGGAACTCCATGCGCACGTCGAACGTGTCGCTGACTGCCTACGCCCAGTACCTGAAGGACTTCAACAAGGACAACCACTTCGACATCATGGCCGGTTACGAATACCAGCGTCTGCACAAGAACGCCGACTTCTGGTACTGGCAGAACTACCAGCCGACCAACACCGTCTATCCCGGCGAAGTCTATAAGTCATATCTCGACGAGACCACCGGCACGCGCACCAAGACCGAGAACTATCTCGTCTCGTTCTTCGGCCGCATGAACTACTCGCTGCTGGACCGCTACCTGCTGACCTTCACCCTGCGCTACGACGGTTCGTCGCGCTTCTCGAAGGACAACCGCTGGGGCGTGTTCCCCGCCGCTGCCTTCGCATGGAAAATCAACGAGGAGAAGTTCCTGAAGAACGCCACCTGGATGTCTGACCTGAAGCTCCGCCTCGGCTGGGGTAAGACCGGTCAGCAGGAAGGCATCGACGACTACGGCTACCTGGTGTACTACTATCCGAACAAGGTGGGCGCCTACTATCCCATCCTCGGCGACGGCACGACCTACCGCCCCGAAGCCTACAACACAGACCTGACCTGGGAGAAGACAACGACCTGGAACGGCGGTATCGACTTCGGTATCCTGAACCAGCGCTTCACCGCCAGCATTGACGTCTACTACCGCAAGACCACCGACCTGATCAACAAGATCACCCTGCCCGTAGGCACACAGTTCTCGAACCGTCTGAACTCGAACATCGGCGAACTGCACAACTTCGGTATCGAGGGTGCCATCGGCGGCAACATCATCCAGACCAAGGACTTCACCTGGAACCTGGGCTACAACGTCACCTGGAACAAGAACAAGATCGACAAGCTGGTCAACGCCACCGGCGAGGACTACCGTATTCCTTACGGCGGACTGCCCGTGGGCGACACCTCCACCGACGGCATCAAGGCCTACCACGTGGGACAGCCCGTCTCGGCCTTCTTCGTCTATCAGCAGGTGTACGACGAGGCTGGCAACCCCATCCGCGGTGCCTACGTCGACCGCAACAAGGACGGCCTTATCAACGAGGCCGACCGCTACTACTACAAGAAGGCTGACGCCGACGTGCTCATGGGCCTCACCTCGAAGTTCATCTACAAGGCCTGGGATCTGAGCTTCTCGCTCCGTGCCAACCTGAACAACTACGTTTACAATGCCGTCGAGGCCAGCAACGCCAACCTCTCCTACTCCGCACTCTACAGCGGCTCGGCATGGCACAATGCCGTGGACATGGACATGCAGAAGGGATGGACGGCCAACGGTGCCAAGGACGTGCTTTCAGACTACTTCGTGCAGAACGCCTCGTTCCTGAAGTGCGACAACATCACATTGGGCTTCTCGTTCCAGGACCTCTTCAAGAACAACAGCTTCAAGGGCCTCAGCGGACGCATCTATGCTACTGCCCAGAACGTATTCACTATCACCAAGTACAAGGGGCTTGACCCGGAAATCAACGGCGGCTACGACGGCAACATCTACCCCCGCCCTCTCACCGGCATCGTGGGCCTGAATCTTGATTTCTAAAACAAAAGGAGGAACGCAATATGAAACAGAATCAACTGAAAGCAATACTCGGGGCAACCGCCGCTGCCATGCTGATGGCTACCGGCAACATCTCCTGCGTCGGCGACCTGGACGTGGAGAACATCAACCCCCAGCAGACGGCGACGCTCAACACGGACGCCCTCTTGAACAAGATTTATTCCAGCTTCGTGCTCACCGGCCAGCAGGGTCCCAGCGGTGATGACGCAACCAAGGACATCAAAGGTGCCGACGAAGGCCGCTCAGAGTTCTACCGCATGGTGTGGAACCTCAACGAGCTGACCACCGACGAGGCCCACTGGGTGTGGTACACCAATGACACGGGTTACGAAGACCTGGTGGAGAACACCTACGGTGCCGACAATGCCGTGGCATCGGGACTGTACTACCGCATCTACTTCACCATCACCCTGTGTAACTTCTTCTTGGAGCAGGTGCCCGACGACGGCACTGCCGAGACCAAGGCCCGCCGCGCTGAGGTGCGCTTCATCCGCGCCTACAACTACTACAACGTCATGGACCTCTACGGCAACGCTGTCTTCACGGAGAAAGTCACCTCCGAGCCCGGACAGTACTACACCCGCAAGCAGTTCTACGACTATGTGGAGAAGGAGCTGCTGGCCATCGAGCCCGACCTGATGAGCCCCAACCAGCTCAGCTATGGCCGCATCAGCAACGTGGCAGACTGGCTGATGCTCTCACGCCTCTACCTGAACGCCGAGGTCTACACCGGCACGGCACAGTGGCAGAAGGCCAAGGAGTATGCTGACAAGGTGCTCACACAGAACTACTTCACACTCTGCACCCAGGGTGCTGTCAACCCCTCTACCGGCGAGGCCTACTCTCCCTACCAGATGCTGTTCCTGGCCGACAACGACCAGAACGGTGCACAGAAGGAAGTCATCATCCCCGTCATTCACGATGGTATCAACACCGTCAGCTACGGCGGCATGCACAGCCTGGTGCTGGCCTCCTACTCAGCTGACATGAGCGCAGACGTTCCCTCAGGCACCAGCAACAGCTGGGGTAAGTGTAACCGCGTCATGGGTAAGCTCTCCGACATCTTCTTCGGAGCCAACGACGTGTCGGGCTTCAATTCTGTTGCCGCCGTTACCGCCGTTGCCCAGGACGACCGCGCACTGATCTATCCGGGCAGCTACTCACGCTACATCACTAACGAGGACGACAAGGAAGCCGGCTATGCCTGCGTCAAGTTCCGCAACGTCCGTTCCGACGGCAAGCCCACCTCAACGGTGAACGCCTTCGTGGACACCGACCTGCCGCTGATGCGCATGGCCGAGGCTTACCTGAACTATGCCGAGGCTGACGCCCGCCTCAATGGCGGAACAACGACTGCCGACGGCGCCGACAAGGTCAACACACTGCTCAAGCGTGCCAACGTACCCGAAGCCCTGCAGAGCCAGAGCTACAACCTGGCTGCCCTGCGCGACCAGTGGGCTAAGGAATTCTGGTTCGAGGGACGCCGCCGCATGGACCTCGTCCGCTTCAACAGCTATGGCGGCCAGTCTGACTACAAGTGGGAATGGATGGGCAATGCCGTGAACGGTCAGAAGTTTGCTGCCGAGCGCAACATCTTCGGTATTCCTTATGCCGACATTACCAATAATCCGAACCTGGAAGGTAAGCAGAACGCTGGCTACTAAGAAAGTTAAAAGTTTAAAGTTGAAAGTTTAAAGTTATAACAATGAAACACAACAAGATATTTTCACTGTTGGCAGCCGGAATGGCACTGCTCGGCATGACGTCGTGCTCCGACGACAACGACAGCAACCCTGTGCTGAACACGGCGCCGACAACGTTCGTACTGAACACCCCGACCATGTCGGAACAGTACATAGAGCTGACTGAGGACAACACCGTGTCGCTCTCCTGGTCACAACCCGACTACGGCTTTGCCGCCCTCGCCACCTATTATATACAGGTAGGCGTGGTAGGCAACGGCGGTAACATCACCTGGAGTGACAACCTGCTGGAGACGACCTACACCAAATGCCGCGCCGATGTGCCCGGTGAGGAGATTGCCATGGCCATCAACGACGCCGACGGCTTCAAGGCTGAAGAGGATTATCAGGACATGGGCGTGCGGCCGATTGCCGTGCGTGTCATCTCAGCCATCCTCGACGGCGAGAACAACGACATCCCCATCACAAAGATTACGTCGAACACCGTCACCTTCAAGCAGGTGCAGGCCTACAAGGCCATCAAGGCTCCTAAGAAGATCTGGATCATCGGTGCCTGCGGCGGTTGGACAGAACCCGCTGAGGGCAGCCGCGACGCACTGGTCGACTGGATTGTCAATGAGACAGGCGTGGGCACTGGCATCTACCAAGGTACCTACGACATTCCTGCCGGCAACTTCCAGCTGCGCTTCTACTCTGCACTGACAGGCTGGGACGGCGGTGCTTCCATCGGATCACAAGAGGCTGACTCCAGTATCGAGATTACCATGGACGGCGGCGTCTACGACGGCGACATCACCGCTCCCGGTAAGGGTAGCTGGCAAATCTCCGACTGGGCTGGTGGCCAGGTCCGCATCACGGTGAACATGAACACCAACAAAGTGAAGTTCGAGAAATTATAATTCTAACCTAAACATCGTACACAATATGAAAAAGATAAGTTTATATATGGCAGCAGCACTGGTTTGCGGACTGGCCTCCTGTACGGAAGACTACGTCGTGGAGGGTGCGCAGACCAACGCCCAGGAAGCCATCCTGCAAGCCAGCGACGTTACGGTGACGCCGCTGATGACATCGGCCATCGACATCAACAGCCTGTTGGACGAGAACGGTGACGATGCTTCGACCATCAAGCTGGGCGAGGTCACCGTCAAGGAAGGTGCGCTGACCGACGGCGTCACACTGCAAAGCAAGATCCAAGTGTCTACCTCTGAGGACTTCAGCAACCCCATGAACTTCGACGGCGAGAGTATGGACGACGGCAAGACCATCGCCCTGTCACCGAAAGCCCTGCAGGAAGCCTACTTCCAGAACGTTACCCACAGCCCCAAGGCTAAGACGCTCTACGTGCGCTCCATGGTGCAGACCGTTACCAACGGGACGTCCGTGGCCTATGTCGGTGCACCGGAGTACTACACCAAGGGCAGCGTGAACTTCACCCCGAAGGACATGGGCATCGTGCTGGAGACGGCCTACTACTACTTAGGCAGCCAGGCTACCGACCAGACCTACAAGCTGACCAACAGCGGCGCCGACCCCTACGACGATCCTATCTTCAGCGTCACCGTCCCCGCCCTGGGCGAAGGCTGGCACTGGTTCAAGATTGCGCCTGAGTCGGCTTACAACGCTGACGGCACGATGAACTGGGACAATGAGATGTCGTGCATCTGCCCCATGACGGGCGATGCCACCGACATGTCAGGCAAGTGCCAGAACGGCAAGCTGTCGTGGCACCTTGTAGAAGACCCGGCAAACGCCGCATACAAGATTACCGTCAATGTCATGGACATGACTTACGAAATCCAGGGCATCAGTGCTATTCCTGAGTACTACGGCGTAGGTACGATGACTGGCTGGAACGCAGGCTCGAAAGTCAGCGCCATGTTCCCGACTTCCGGCAACGCCATTACCCTCACCACCTACTTCACTGGTGCCTGGGATATGCGCATGTGGCCAGCTGAGAACTTCGGAGATTGGAACAATGGTAAAGCCATTGGTACTGCCGTCAATGGCGACAATGCTGCTTCAGGCGCCCTCTGCTGGAACAACGACAACGATGGAAACCTTGCATCACCAGAGGCCGGTTACTACACCTTGGATTGCAACCTGGGCGACATGACCTACCAGTGGACAAAGTGTGACAACCAGAGCCCTGCCACCTACGAGAAGATTGGACTTGTCGGAGGCAATGACGACTGGGACAACGACGTGTTCCTCACTCAAGTAGAGAACACCAGCGGCGCTGACCATCCCACCCATCTGTGGTACGCACTGGGTGTGAAGATTGACTTCTGCTCATGGGGTGTACAGTTCCGCGCCAACGGCGGTTGGGACCAGCAGTGGGGCAGTGGCGACCAAGGCTTCCCCTACGCTCAGTCGAACACCAAGAGCAACATCTCTATCGAGCCAGGCACCTACAATGTCTACTTCAACGACATCACCGGGCACTACTTCTTTGTAGCACAATAGGATAAGTAATACAAGCTTCGCATGGTTGGAGTTCTTGCTTTGCAAGCGACCAAAGGTCGAGCGAACGGGAGTTAGCTGAAGTTAACGAGCCTGCGGCTCGTGGAGTTAGCGGACAATAGACCTGTAGCAGCATGACTAATGTCTGTTAACTCCAGAGGTCGAAGACCTCTTAACTCCCCATAACTACTGATAACTCCAAGTAAGCAAAACTTGCGAAAGTTGAATAAGTAATAAGAAAAAAGTCAATGATTATGAAAAGAACGATCAATATTCTGGCAGCTGTGGCACTCCTCTTCGGAGTGTCCACGGCAGCCTTCGCCCAGGATGCCAAGGAGGAGTTCTATCCTAACTGGTTCATCGGCGTGCAGGGTGGCGTACAGACCACGTTCACCAATTACAATTCATTAGACCTGCTCACGCCACAGTTCGGCGTACAGGTAGGCCGCTGGTTCGCACCTGAGTTTGGTGCACGCATCCACCTCATGGGCTGGCAGCAGAAGGGCGGCGTCGCTGCCGGACAGTTCGGACTGGCCGACAAGCAGACCTATAAGTTCAATGCCGGTACGGCTGACATGGACTTCCTGTTCAACATGTCGAACATCCTGTACCCCCAGCGCCCGTCACAGGCCTGGAACTGGATTCTGTTGGCCGGCTTCGGTGCCAACTACTCCTGGGACTACGATGAGTTCAAGACCCTGGTAGGTTCCACGCAGGCCTACCACCCCTACTACCATGAGCAGGTGTGCGGCACCAAGCACGCCACGTTCAACGGCCGCTTCGGCACTGCCGTGGAGTATAACTTCAGCCGTTGCCTGGCACTCAACCTCGAAGTAGATGCCAACTACAAGAACGACCTGTATAACCTGAAGACCAACGAGTGCCTGGACTGGCAGGTCGCTGCCCTCGTCGGCCTGACCTACAAGTTCGGCATGAAGAAGAAGGCACGCGAGGTTGTGGAGACCTATTATGTAGACGAACCTTACACGGAGACGGTGAAGAAGCAGCGCCCCGTGGAGACCGTCGAGGTGTCAAACATGGAGAAAGTGGTCTATTACCAGATCAACATCAGCGACGTACAGCAGGGCCAGGGCATCGATGCAGCCGTCAAGGAGGCTGCCGACCTCATCAAGACCGACCCCGAGGCTAAGATTCTCGTCACAGGCTATGCCGACGTGCAGACGGGTAATCCCGAAATCAACCAGCGTCTCTCCAAGGAGCGTGCCGAGGGCGTGGCCAACAAGCTCGTCAATGAGCACGGCATCAACGCCGCCAACATCACCGTCGACTGGAAGGGAGACACCGTTCAGCCGTTCTCGGAGAACGACAAGAACCGTTGTGTCATCATCAGAGGCGAAGGCAAGTTCAAGGTCACCAAGTATGAGACCTACGAAGAGAAGGTGGAGAAGACCCGCCAGGTGGAGAAAACTCGCACCGTGACGAAGTAACATGCGACGACTGACCACCACCCTATTGCTCTCCATCACCCTCGCCACCTGCGCATTGGCAGCATCATTAGCTGCCAATGCGCAGTCTCAGCGCTACCTTGGCGGCGACTTGTCACTACTGCCCTCCTACGAGGAGCAGGGCACCGTCTACCGCGACTATGAGGGCCGGGCGGTGGAGCCCCTGCAGTTTCTGAAGCAACAGGGCTGGGACGCCGTCCGCGTCCGTCTGTTCGTAGAGCCTGAGTATGCACCGAAGATGCATCAGGAGGAGGGCGTCTGCCAGGACCTGGACTACGTGCTCCGATTCAGCAAGCGCATCCAGCAGGCAGCCATGAAGCTGATGCTCGACTTCCACTACAGCGACTACTGGGCCGACCCCGGCAAGCAAACCATGCCGCACCTGTGGCAAGGCGCCCGCCGTCAGGACCTGCCCGACTCCGTCTACCAGTACACCCGCCGCACGCTGACGGCCCTGAAGCGCCAGGGCGTGGTGCCCGACATGATTCAGGTGGGCAACGAGATTACCAACGGCATGCTGTGGCCGGAGGGCAAGATTGCGTGGGGCAAGGAGAACGAGCAGCAGAGCTGGGACTACCTCTGCCAGCTGCTCACCGCCGGCTGCCGGGCCTGCCGCGAGGTGTGCCCACAGGCCAGAATCATCATCCACACCGAGAAGGCGGGACGGTGGGACGTCACCAAGACCTACTACCAACAGCTGCGCCGCCATCAGGTGGACTACGACATCATCGGGCTGAGCTACTACCCCATGTGGCATGGCACCATCACCAACCTCGGCCAGAACCTGGACCGCCTGCAATGGCTGTTCCCCGACAAGGAGGTCATGATTGTGGAGACGGCGGCCTACTACAGCCACGTGAATGACCAATGGGCGACACCTGACAAATACGCCGAGTTCTACCCCATCAGCATCGAGGGACAGGAACAGTTCACCCGTGAGCTGGTCGACGAACTGCGCCGCCACTGGAACGTGCGCGGACTGTTCTGGTGGTTTGCCGAGGAGAACGCCTGCGGCAATACACTGCTGCCCTGCTGGGTCAACCGTGGACTGTTCGACAACCACACGGGCCGCGCACTGCCGGCACTGAAAGCCTTTAGCCAATTCAACGCAAAATAAAACCATCATGAAACAACTAACGATTAAACGGTTTCTACTGTTCACCGTACTGACATTAGCCCTGGCGGCATGTGGCGACGACGACCCCACGCCGACACCGCCGACACCCGCACCGACGCCGGTGGACACCACCAGCGCAGAAAAGCCCGACACCACGCAGACCCCCCCGCAGGTCACGGCCTGTCAGGGATGGCCGGCCAGCTACGACGGCGTCATGCTGCAAGGCTTCTACTGGGACTCCTACGCCGACTCCCGGTGGACACTGCTGACGGCACAGGCCGACGAGCTGTCGCAGTACTTCCAGCTCATCTGGGTTCCTAACTCGGGCATGACCTCCGACTACGACGAATTCAAGCGCCAGACCATGGGCTACGACCCCTGCTTCTGGCTCGACCACAACTCCTGCTGGGGCACGGAGACGGAGCTGCGCCAGATGATACAGGCCTTCAAGCAGAAGGGAACGGGCATCATCGAGGACGTGGTCATCAACCACAAGAACGGCCTCAGCTCATGGGTGACCTTCCCCGACGAGACCAATGGCACGTACACCATCAAGTGGGACAACCAGAACTACTCCGCCATCTGCCGCAACGACGAATGTAACAGCAACGGCTATAAGACCACCGGCGCCTACGACACGGGCGACAACTTCGACGGCTACCGCGACCTGGACCACACCAACGCCGACGTGCAGGCCAACGTGAAGACCTATCTCGACTATCTGGTCAAGGAGCTGGGCTACGTCGGCTTCCGCTACGACATGGTCAAGGGCTACTCATCCAAGTTCACGGGCATGTACAACCTGTCGGCACAGCCACAGTACAGCGTCGGCGAGTGCTGGGACGGCACCAAGAGCGTCGTTGTCAACTGGCTCAACGGCACCAAGCAGGACGGCCAGATACAGTCGGCAGCCTTCGACTTCCCGCTGAAGTACGTCATCAACAGTGCCTTTGCCAGTGGCTCGTGGAGCCAGCTGGCCAGTGCCACTGCCCTGGCCAACGACCCGGCCTACCAACGCTATGCCGTGACCTTCGTCGACAACCACGACACCTATCGCAAGAACGACCGGCTGAAGAACAATGTCTGCGCCGCCAATGCCTACATCCTCTGCATGCCCGGCACGCCCTGCCTCTTCCTGAAGCACTGGCAGCAGAACAAGGGCACGCTGAAACGGCTCATCGCCCTGCGCCGCGCTGCCGGCATCAACAACCAGAGCGAGATCGTCATGGCCCAAAGCCAGGCTAACGGCTTCGTGCTGAACGTCAAGGGGACCAAGGGGTCACTGCTCCTCGTCCTCGGAAGTGCTGACAAGCCCACAGGCGACTGGCAACAGGCCCTGCAAGGCAAGAACTTTGAGGTGTTTGCCAGCAAGGACGTCAGTCTGACGGCCCTCAACGCCATCACCGATGAAGACGAAGAGCCCGAGGACAACAGTCCCGTCACCGTTCCCGACTTCTGCACCATCGCCAGCGGCGAGACCTGTGCCTTCTTCGAGGCACCGAACTCCTGGGGCGACATCCGTTGCTGGCGCTGGGACACGCAGTACAATTACACCACCAATCAGTGGCCCGGCGTCAGCTGCACGCTGCTCGGCACCACCGTAAAGGGCAAGAAGGTGTGGAAGTGGACCTACCGGGAGACCGAGCGGAAGAGCCAGCAGAGCACTAACCAGGGCATCATCTTCAACGACGGCACCAACCAGACCGACGACCTGACCTTCGTCAACGGAGGCTACTACACCATCGACGGTCTGCAAGCTGTAGTCAGATAAAGTCCTCATGAAAGCAAAAAGGCGGCCCCTTTTTTTAAGATGCGCTTTCGCGCAGAAATTAAACAAAATTGAGAACAAAATTAAACAGGAAAGCATAGCTTTCCCCTATTTTGCTTAATTTTGAATTTAATTTTGTTTAATTTCTCGCCGTTAGGCGATCCTATGCACATTCACTGAATATATGTTAATCGCACTTTTTAACCG
>Ga0310697_10003188_pt1 | contig 16734 bp, 9 predicted proteins | sample 172DNAGHGlowgp2_FD_203883 | JGI IMG/M metagenome (GOLD analysis project Ga0310697, IMG submission 203883) | Sheep rumen microbial communities from Palmerston North, Manawatu-Wanganui, New Zealand - 1728 DNA GHGlow gp2 (v2) (version 2) | ecosystem: Host-associated > Mammals > Digestive system >... | reverse complement strand
TCATGGGCGGTCTCCTCTACGGCCTCCTCGCTTACGAAACCGACCAGGAAGCCATCGAATTCGCGGCGGCTGCTTCCTGCCTCAAGCACACCATCATCGGCGACTACAACCGCGTCACCGTCTCCGAGGTCGAAGGTCTCATCAAGGGCGGCGGCTCCGGCCGTGTTTCCCGCTAATCTTTTCGTTGATTGTCATTTCGACCGAGCGTAGCGAGTGGAGAAATCTGAATGTATAACAAGTATTACACATATATCCTCTCCAGCAATAACAATTCGACTTTGTACATCGGTGTTACAAACGATTTGGAAAGACGGTTGAATGAACATAGATCTGGATTGGTTCCCGGTTTTACCCAGAAGTATCATTGTGGAAAACTCGTGTACTATGAAGAGTATTCCGATATCAATCAAGCCATTGAGAGGGAAAAACAACTGAAGCATTGGTCCAGGTCAAAGAAAGATTGGCTGATAGATACCGTAAATCCTGAAAGGAAAGACTTATTGTAGATTTCTCCACGCGCTTCGCTTGGTCGAAATGACAGAATGGCGTCGCTTGGTCGAAATGACAGAATGGCGTCGCTTGGTCGAAATGACAGAATAGAATTGCATATGTCCAAATTCAAGAAAATCGATACCATCGGTATCATCCGGTCCACCGGCATCGTTCCGGTGTTCTACAATGCTGATATTGAACTCACGAAGAAGGTGGTGAAGGCCTGCTATGACGGGGGAATCCGCGCTTTCGAGTTCACCAACCGGGGGGACGGTGCGCACAAGGTGTTCGAAGCCCTGATGGCGTTCGTGCGCAGCGAGTGCCCGGAGATGGCGCTCGGGGCCGGTACGATCCTCGATGCGCCCACCGCCGCGCTGTATATCCAGATGGGCGCGGACTTCATCGTGTCTCCGTGCATGGTGGAGGAGGTCGTCACGCTGTGCAACCGCCGCGGTATCCCGTATTCCCCGGGCTGCGGCACCGTGACGGAGATCGTCCATGCGCAGGAACTCGGCTGCGACCTGGTGAAGGTGTTCCCGGCCGGTACCGTGGGCGGTCCCGCTTTCGTGAAGAACATCCTGGGCCCGCTGCCGTGGGCCATGATCATGTGCACCGGCGCCGTAGAGCCTGCCGAGGAGAACCTCAAGGCATGGGCCAAGTCCGGCGTCACTGCCGTGGGCATGGGCTCCAAACTCTTCCCGAAGGAAGTCCTCAAGGCCGGCGACTGGGCCGCGGTCTCCGACCTCTGCGCAAAGAGCCTCGCCTGGTTCAAGGCGTAATCCTGCCCGAAAAACGGTCATGAAACGGTTTCTCTTCGCAGGGGCGCTTTTGCTCGTGAGTTTGACCCTGTCGGCGCAGTTCCGGTACCAGAATCCGGTGGTCCATGCCGATTATTCCGATCCGGACGTGTGCCGGGTGGGGGAGGACTACTGGATGACGGCATCGTCCTTCAACTGCTTTCCGGGACTGCCCATCCTGCATTCGACGGACCTGGTGCACTGGGACCTCGTCGGTGCCGCGCTGACGGAGTATCCGGGCGAGGGCTGGGACGCGTCGGAGGATGACTTCCGGACGACGGTCCAGCATGGCAAGGCCGTATGGGCCCCGGCCATCCGGTTCCACGAGGGGTGGTACTACATCTATGTGGGCGACCCCGACCGGGGCGTCTTCATGGTGCGGACGCAGGATCCGAAAGGCCGATGGGAACCGCCCGTGTGGGTGGTGAAGGAGAAAGGTTTCATTGATCCGTGCCCATTCTGGGATGAAGACGGAAACGCTTACCTGTCACATGGTTGCGCCGGGTCCAGGGCAGGGAACAAAAGCATCCTTTTCGTGGCGCCGATGGCTCCTGACGGCACCCGGCTGCTGGGCCCGTCCCGGATCGTGTATGACGGCCACCTGAGCCAGCCCACCATCGAAGGGACCAAGTTCTACAAGCGGAACGGGAAGTATTATATCTTCTCCCCGGCCGGCGGCGTCGCGACGGGCTGGCAGACGGTCCTCCGGGCCGACAACCCTTTCGGCCCCTATGAAGAGCGCATCGTCATGGCCTGGGCTCCCGGTACCGTCAACGGCCCCCACCAGGGTGCCTGGGTGGACACGCCGGCCGGGGAGGACTGGTTCCTCCATTTCCAGGACAAGGGTGCCTACGGCCGTATCGTCCATCTCCAGCCGATGGCCTGGCAGGCCGATGGATGGCCGGTGATCGGGGTGGATCCGGACGGGGACGGGGTCGGACAGCCGGTTGCAGAATACAGATTTCTCGACTCCGCCTCCGGCTCCGCTCGAAATGACAAAAAAGTCCCTTCCGTCAGTAATGACAAAAGAGCCACTTCCGTCAGTAATGACAAAAGAAATGTCTCCGTACAGAATGACAAAAGGTCTATTGTCATTCCGAGCGAAGTCGAGGAATCTGAAGGCACTTATAAACCTTACGGTATCGACCTCGCGTGGCAATATCCGGCAATTCCTTCACCCTACTGGCACTATGCGCTGCCGGAAGGGGGTGTGCGGCTGTACAGCGTGGAGCAGAAATGGCCGTACAGGAGTCTGTGGGATTGCCCGAACTTCCTGGCGCAGAAATTCCCGGCCGAACGGTTCACGGTCCGCGCCCGCCTTTCCTTCCGCTCGAATCCGCAGTTGAAGGAGAAGGGCGAGCAGGCGGGATTTGCCGTCATGGGCAACGACTACGCCGGGTTGAGGCTTACGGATACCGAGGCAGGTGCCCGGTTGGATTTTGTGGCTTGTAAGGGCGCCTCCCGGGGGGCGGAAGAAACGGCGACGGAGATTCTCGTCGTTCCGTATCGTTATGAGCCGCTGCCGCATGCCTATGAATCCAGGAATGTCCCGCTGGTGAACTACCCTGACGTCCCGGAAGCCGAGGTATGGGTGGAGTTGGACGTGCGCCCGAAAACGGTCGAAGGCAACGTCCCCGATGCCGAGTGCCGTTTCCGCTACAGTCTGGACGGAAAGCGTTTCAAGCAAGCCGGAGACCCGTTCATTGCGCAGCCTGAGTTGTGGGTGGGGGCGAAGTTCGGTTTCTGGTGCAACCGGTACGCTCCCAAGAACGATTCCGGCTGGGTGGATGTCCAGGACCTCCAGGTCAAGGAACTGTTCGAGCCCATGGAGGGCTTTATCCGGGAGGAGTCCCAGGTCCCTGCGTATATGCTGCCGGACCTTCTCGCCGGCACGAAGACGGTGAAAGAGTGGGAGAAGAAACGTCGGCCGGAACTCTATGCCCTGTTCGAACAGGAGATGTTCGGCACCGTCCCCGAAAAACCGGAAGGACTTCATTTCCAGGTCCGTGAGAGCGCGCCAGATGCGCTGGACGGCCTGGCTACCCGCCGGCAGGTCCGGATCTATTTCGACGCGGAGGAGACGCTGTACGAAGACTTGCTGCTATATATCCCGAACGGCCGGAAGGGACCAGCGCCGGCTTTCCTGGGCGTGAATTTCCGCGGGAACCATACGATCGGCCCGGATCCGTCGGTCCTCCTGCCCGATTCCCTCCGGTATCGGAAGGACTATGTCCTGGACCCCCGCGGCTCCCAGTCTTCCCGTTGGCCGCTCAGGGCCATTCTGGAAAGGGGGTATGCCGTCGCAACCTTCTGCTGTGAGGATGTCGTTCCCGATGCCGACGGCTATCCGGGTATCCGGGCCGCGTATCCCGGGTACACCTGGGGTGCCCTCGCCGCCTGGGGATGGGGACTTTCCCGCGCCCTGGATTATCTGGAAACGGATGCCGATGTGGACGCCGGACGGGTCGCTGTATTCGGTCATTCCCGCATGGGCAAGGCCGCCCTTTGGGCCGGTGCCCGCGATGCCCGCTTCGCCATGGTCATTTCCAACGCCTCCGGCTGCGGCGGCGCGGCGATTTCCCGGAGGCGGTTCGGAGAAACGGTCCGCCGGATCAACACGCATTTCCCGTACTGGTTCTGCGGCAATTTCCACAAATACGGCGACAACGAGGATATGCTGCCCTTCGACCAGCATGAACTGCTGGCCCTTATCGCCCCGCGTCCGCTCTATGTGGAAAGCGGCAGCGAAGACAGCTGGGCCGATCCGCACGGTGAATTCCTGAGCCTTTCCGGTGCGGCGCCTGTTTATGAACTCTATGGCTATGAGGGATTTAAGGATTCCGAGTGGCCGGCCATTGAGCAACCCGTCTCCAAGGGCCGCAACGGCTACCATATCCGCCGCGGACGCCATGACATCCAGGAGTACGACTGGCTCCGCTATCTGGATTTCGCCGACCGGAATCTCTAGTAATCCTCCACGTTGTAGGACGTGAGGATGTCCATGTGCATGAAGTGATCCTTGCGCGGAGGAAGTTTTCCGAGGATGGCGTACTCCGCCAGGGTCTGGATCGCGAGGTTCACCTGTTCGTCCGGCCGCTGGCCGATGAGGACGGAAACCGTCCCGTTGCGCAGGGCGTCCATGTTGGCCTTCAGGTTGTCGAAGCCGACGACGCGGCGCTGCGGGTCCGGATGGGCCTGGAGGTAGGGGACTGCGAGGTGTATCCGGGAATTGAACATCACTACGTGATGGACGTCCGGATGCGTCTGGAAATAAGTGGATAACGCCGCTTCGGTTTCTTCGGGGGCGTTCGGGTCGATGAAGACGTTGTCGATCCGGCACTCCGGGTAATTCTCCATCATGTAGTCCAGGAAACCGGCACGGCGGTTCACGGTCGGGTCCGACTGGGAGAAGCGGTCGCGGCGGACGCGGATGATCAGGACCGAAGGGACGTCGCGTCCCCCAGTGAGTTGGTCCGCGCACAAGTAGCCGCTCTTGTACAGCGGCATGCCGAAATAGGCTAGGTAGCCGTTCGTGTCGGGTTTCGAGTCGATGAAACAGTAGGGGATTCCCCGCTGCGTGAGTTCCTCGGTCAAGGATTCCGTCTCTCCCTGGAACATCGGGGCCAGGACCACGCCGGAAGGCCCGGCTTCCAGCATCTTCCCGGCGACTTTCCGGAAGGAGTCGATGTCGTACTGGTCGTACTCGAAATGGACGATGTCCACGCCCACGGTCGTGACGGAGGCGGCCGCCTTGTCGATGCCTGAGGCCGCCAGTTCCCAGAAGGAACCGTTTTCATGGGCGGGGATGAGGACGGCGATGAGGCGCTTCCCGCCCTTGGCCAGGAGGGAGGCGAACACGTTGGGTTCGTAACCGAGTTCCTGGATGGCCTCCATGACTTTCGCGTAACTCTTCTTGGACACTTCGCCGCGGTTGTGCAGGACGCGGTCCACCGTGCCTTTGGATAGGCCGGTGCGGCGGGCGATGTCCATGATCGTGATTTTCTCGGTGGCTGCCATAAGCGGATTGGTCAGTGCAAATCTACGAAAAACAAAATCGGTTTGCAAGCGTTTTCCGAAAAATCGTGCGCGGTAACGGAGCCCCTCCATGCTCTCAACATAAAATGTTGAAAATACTTTCCGTTACCGTACACGGAATTCAAAAAAGATTCCTATATTTGCGAACTGACACTGACAACTATTGACCGGTCCCGATGAATAAACTTACCGCCATCTTCGCTGGAATCGCCCTTGCAGCCGCCTGTACGGGTGGAAACGGCTACGAATTCGACGCCCTTTACGAGGGCCTGCCCTTCGAGATGCCCCGGGTGGAGCGTCCGTCCATCCCCGCCCGTTCGGTCGTCCTGACCGATTTCGGGGGAGTGGGAGACGGCGTCGCCATGAACACGCAGGCCTTTGCCGATGCCATCGCAGCGCTGGAGAAGCAGGGCGGGGGAAAGCTCGTGGTTCCCGCGGGCGTCTGGCGCACCGGTCCCATCGAACTCAAGAGCCACATCGAACTGAACGTGGTGAAGGACGCCGTCATCGTCTTCGATCCCGACCAGGACCTGTATCCCATCATCGACACGAATTTCGAGGGACTGGATGTCCGGCGCTGCCTGTCCCCGTTGAACGCCACCGGCGCGCATGACATCGCCGTTACCGGCGGCGGCATCATCGACGGCAGCGGCGAATACTGGCGGGAGGTCAAGCACCGGAAGGTCTCCGAGGACCAGTGGAAGACCATCCTGAAGCGGGGCGGCTATGTCCCGGAGGACGGTTCCGTCTGGTATCCGGACGAGGGGTATGCGAAGGCCCGTGCCACCGCCGGTTCCCTCAACTATCCGGACCCGTCCCTGGACGAGCAGGAAATCAAGACCTTCCTCCGTCCGGTCATGGTCTCGTTCCGGGAGTGCGAGCGCGTCCTCCTCGAGGACTGCACCTTCCAGAACTCTCCGTGCTGGAACCTGCATCCGCTGTACTGCAAGGATGTTATCATCAAGGACATTACCGTCCGCAACCCGCACTATTCCGCCAATGGCGACGGCATCGACATCGACGCCTGCGAGAACGTGATCCTCACCGGCTCCTCCTTCGACGTGGGGGACGACGCCATCTGCATCAAGTCCGGCAAGGACGCCGACGGCCGGCGTCATGCCCGGAAGTGCCGGAACCTCATCATCTCCGACTGCACGGTCTATCACGGCCACGGCGGTTTCGTCATCGGCAGCGAGATGTCCGGCGGCGTGGAGAACATCCGCGTGACGGGCTGCCGCTTCATCGGCACGGACGTGGGCCTGCGTTTCAAGAGCACCCGCGGCCGCGGCGGCCTGGTGAAGGATATCTGGTGCGACCATATCTACATGAAGGACATCGTCACCTACGGCGTCGTCTTCAATCTCTATTACGCCGGTGTCGCCGCCACCGAGGCGGGGAAGGACGGCAAGTCCGATGTCCAGCCGGTCGACGAGACCACGCCGGAATTCCGCGACTGCCACTTCTCGGACATCGTGTGCGCCGGTGCGCAGCAGGCGGTCTTCGTGAACGGCCTGCCCGAAATGCCGGTGCGGAACCTCACCTTCAAGAACAGCGTCTTCACTGCCACGAAGGGTGTCGAAACCAATTATTACGAGAACGTTACGTTCGAGAATGTAACCGTTAACGGCATTGAATTATGATAGATTTCTCCACTTCGCTTCGCTCCGGTCGAAATGACAAAGGCTTGATTGCGCTTCGCTCCGGTCGAAATGACAAAGGTTTGATTGCGCTTCGCTCCGGTCGAAATGACAGGGGATTGTCATTCCGAGCTTGTCGAGGAATCTGCTTCCTCTTCAGTATCTGGATCGTGGCCAGTTCCTTCACGACCATTCACCTGATGGGCGATTCCACGATGGCGAACAAGGACCTGTCCGACGGGAAGCCCGAGCGCGGCTGGGGCATGATGTTCCCGAACTTCGTGGACTCGACCCTCCAGGTCGTCAATTACGCGCAGAACGGCCGCAGTACGAAGAGTTTCATCGACAAGGGTCTCTGGGACAAGGTATATAACTCCTTGCAGCCCGGGGACTATGTCTTTATCGAGTTCGGCCACAATGATGCGAAGGCCGACGATCCCGAGCGCTACGCCGCTCCCTTCGGCGCCTATCAGGACAATCTCCGCACCTTCATCCGCGGGGCCCGCGAGAAGGGCGCCACACCGATCCTCCTGACGCCGGTGGCCCGCCGCTGGTTCAAGGAAGGCAAGTTGGACCGGAACTGCCACACGGATTATCCTGCGGCGATGAAGCAGGTGGCCGACGAGATGGGCGTCACCCTGCTGGACATCACAACGCCCACGCTGGACTGGATCGAGTCCCTGGGCGACGAGGCTTCCGCCCCGTATTTCATGAACCTTCCGGCCGGCAAGTACGCCTGCGCTCCGCAGGGGAAGACCGACAACACCCATACCGTGGCCGCCGGCGCCCGCAAGGTGACGGAAATCGTCTGCGAGGCCCTGAAAAAGCAGGTCCCGGCCATCGGCGACCACCTGGTCCGGTACGATATCGTCGTGGACCAGAACGGTTTCGGCGACTATATGACCGTGCAGGAAGCCATCGACGCCGTGCCGAACTACAGCCATGAGAAGATCACGACCATCCTGATCAAGGCCGGCACTTACAAAGAGTGCATCGACATCCCCCATTCCAAGTTCCGGATGAAAATCTCCGGGCAGGGAGCGGACAAGACCATCCTGACCTATGACCGGTATGCGAAGCAGGTCTGGCCCGGCAGCGGTTTCCCGGTGGGGACCTCCGGCAGCGCCAGCATCTACATCCACTCCAGTTACGTGACCTTCGAGGACATCACCTTCGAGAACACGGCGGGAGAGGGGAAGGAAATCGGCCAGGCCGTGGCCGTCTTCACCGACGGCGACTTCCTGTTCTTCCACCGCTGCCGCTTCATCGGCAATCAGGACACCCTTTATACTTACGGCAGGTTTGGAAAAGAAGGCGGTATCAAGCGCAACTATTTCCTGGACTGCTACATCGAGGGAACGACCGACTTCATCTTCGGTCCCAGCATCGCCTATTTCGAGAACTGCCACATCCACAGCAAGAAGAACAGTTATGTCACGGCGGCTTCCACCCTCCCTGGCCAGAAGTATGGCTATGTATTCAAGAATTGCCGGCTTACGGCCGCTCCCGGCATCGACAAGTGCTACCTGGGACGTCCCTGGGGCGCCTATGCGAAGACGGTCTTCATCGGCTGCGAACTGGGTAGCCATATCGTGGCGGACGGCTGGCACGACTGGGAGAAGGAAGGGAAACCCAACACCAAGAAGAATTCCTATTACGCTGAGTATCAGAATGTCGGACCCGGCGCCCGGGGACCCCGCGTGAAATGGGCCCATACCCTTACCGCGAAACAGGCCGCCGAGTATTCCTTCGAGAAAGTGATGTATCAGGTGGAGGACGGCATCCGCTGGAACCCTTACGACAACCGCTGATGAAAAAGACCGCACTCCTCCTAGCCCTTTGCGGCCTGGCCGCCTGTGCGCCCACCCCGCAGCAGGAACCGCTCTCCGTCCGGATGGTCCGGTCCGAGATCAAGCGGGCTCCCCAGGCCACTTTCCTGGATGGCCAGGAGGGTGGCTACAAGTGGAATTATACGACCGGCCTGGAACTCCGCAGTATCCTGGACGTTTCCCGTGCCTATGCCATTCCGGAATTCGACGCGTATGTGCGCGCCTGGTATGACGGGGTCCTGGACGGGGACGGGAACATCGGCGGCAAATATGACCGGGAAAAGTTCAACCTGGACCACATCTGCCCGGCCCGGACGCTGATTTCCCTGTACCAGTCCACCCCCGATGTCCGCTACGCCCGGGCTATCGAAACGGCCCGCGGACAACTCAGGGAGCAGCCCCGGACCGAGGCCGGCGCCTTCTGGCACAAGAAGGTCTATCCCGGCCAGGTATGGCTGGACGGCCTGTACATGGCCGAGCCTTTCTACGCCGCCTATGCCTCCGCCAACCACGAAGATTCGGCCTTCGACGACATCGCCCTCCAGTTCAGGGTGGCGGCGGAGAAGACCTATGACCCCGCGACAGGTCTCTGGCGCCACGCCTGGGACGAGACGAAGTCCATGTTCTGGGCCGATCCCGTGACCGGCCAGTCCGCCCATGCCTGGGGCCGCGCCCTGGGCTGGTACACGATGGCCCTCACCGAGGTCCTGCCGTTCTTCCCGGAAGACCATCCCGGAAAACCTGAACTCCAGGGTATCCTGGAACAGATCCTCGCCACGCTTCCGAAATATGCCGATCCCGCGACCGGCATGTGGTACCAGGTCCTCGACTGCCCCGGCCGGGAAGGGAACTACCTGGAGTCTACCTGCTCCGCGATGTTCACCTACGCGTATCTGAAGGCCGCCCGGATGGGCTGGGCCGTTCCGGAATCCGTGGACCCGCGCGCCCTGTATGATTCCCTCGTGAAGACCTTCATCCGCGAGGACGCGGACGGCACCCTGAACCTCACGCAGTGCTGCGCCGTCGCCGGCCTCGGCGGCAAGGAGAACCGCAGCGGCACCTTCGAGTATTATATCCACGAAAAGATCATCGAGAACGACCCCAAGGGCGTCGGCCCCTTCATCTGGGCGTCCCTCGAATATGAACAGAAACAGTAAGTATGAGAAAAGAACTGACCCTCCTGGCCCTTGCCGGCCTTTTCCTGGTCTCCTGCGGCGGTGAGAAGGACGATCCGGTGGATCCGACGCCCACGGTGACGGCCCCGTCCGCCCCCGCGAACCTGAAGCTGCACAAGGCCACGGAAACCAGCCTCCAGTTCCAGTGGGACAACGTGACGGGCGCGACTTCCTATGCCTGGGAACTCCAGAAGGACGGCACCAAGGTGAAGGAAGGAACCAGCGGCACCCGCAACACCACGATCAATGACCTGACCAAGGCGACGGACTACAAGTTCGGCGTGAAGGCGGTCAATGCCGGCGGCGCCTCGTCCGTGACCTGGCTCGATGCCCGGACGGAAGGAACCGAGGATCCCGTCGGGCCTACACCCACCCCTTCCGAGCAGTATTATGCCGATTTCTCCATCCCCGAAGTGGAGGAGGACGGTCTCGCGCGCGCCTTCCCGGGCGCCGAGGGCGGGGGCATGTACACGACCGGCGGCCGCGGCGGCCAGGTGCTGCACGTGACCACTTTGCAGGACACCGGTTCGGAAGGCTCGCTGCGCTGGGCCGTGAACCAGAGCGGGGCCCGCACCGTCGTCTTCGACGTCGCCGGCATCATCGAGCTCCAGTCCGACCTCAAGATTTCCAAGGGCGACCTCACCATCGCGGGCCAGACGGCTCCGGGCGACGGCATCTGCCTGAAGAACTATACGGTGAACCTGCAGGCTTCCAACGTCATCATCCGGTTCGTCCGTTTCCGCCTGGGCGACGAGGCTCCGTGGTCGGATGCCGACATCGCGGCCGGCAAGGCCGACGGCGAGGACTGCATCTGGGGCCGTTACCTGGATAACGTGATCCTGGACCACTGCTCCATGAGTTGGAGCGTGGACGAGGCGGCTTCCTTCTATGGCAACGAGAACTTCACCCTCCAGTGGTGTCTGATCGCCGAGTCCATGAAGAACTGCAAGCTTCACACGAAGGGAAATCACGGCTATGGCGGCCTCTGGGGCGGCAAGAACGCCTCCTTCCACCACAACATCCTGGCCCACCACGACAGCCGCAACGCCCGTATCGACCACCCGCATATCTACCAGGACCATAAGAATCCGGCCCGGCGCGGAAATGTGGACCTGCGGAACAACGTCATCTACAACTGGGGCGACAACAGCACCTACGGCGGCGAAGGCGGTCACTTCAACCTGGTGAACAATTACTACAAGAAGGGCCCTTCCTCCAAGGACCGCAAGTACTTTGTCGATGCCTACGGCGTCTATACCAGCAAGTGCTCCTCCTGCAACGCCTCCAACATCGACGACGGCTATCCGGAACTGTATCTCGCCGGCAATGTCTACGCCCAGTACGCCGACATGGCCAACGGTCCCGCCGGCATCTACTGGCACAACTCCAGCGGTCACGACCATTATAACGAGACCGCTTCCGCCCCGCTCGTGCTGACTGGAAAGGACGGCGCTGCGGCCTACACCACCACCCATACGGCCGAGAAGGCCCTGGATGCGGCCTGCACCTACGCCGGCGCTTCGCTCGCCAGGGACGCCGTGGATACCCGCATCAGCAAGGACGTGAAGGACGGGACCGGTTCCCTCATCAACGATATCGCTGACGTGAAGTCCAAGTACGGCAGCGCCTGGCCGGCCTATTCGTTCAACGATGAGCAGAAGTCCAAGGTTGCGGACGGCGACGGGGACGGCATGCCCGACTGGTTCGAGGAGAAGTACGGCCTCGGAAAGTCCGACAAGAACGACGGTTCGCTCATCACCCTGGACAAGAACGGCCGTTATACGAACCTGGAGATGTACCTGCACTACCTGGTGAAGGACATCGTCGCTGCGCAGAATGCGGGCGGAACCTATACGAAATTATAATTCCAATAATCAATAACCAACTTAAAATCAACCATTCATGAAAAATCCAGTCAAGAAACTCGCACTCGTGCTTGCTGGCCTTACCGTGGCATGGACCCTGTCCGCCCAGAAGACCATCACGGGCGTGGTGACGGACGAATCCGGTGAGCCGCTCATCGGGGCGGGTGTGGTTGTCGAGGGTACGACCGTCGGCACCATCACCGGCATCGACGGCGACTACACGCTGGCAGTCCCCGCCGACGCGGTGAACCTGGTGTTCTCCTTCATCGGGCTGAGTGACCAGACGATCGCCATCGGCGACCAGACGGTCATCAACGTGGTCCTGAAGGAAGACTCGACTTTCCTCGACGAAGTGGTCGTCGTGGGTTATCAGACGGTCAAGCGCCGCGACCTCCTCGGTGCCGTCGCTTCCGTGGGCTCCGACAAACTCACTGAGCAGCCGGTTACCTCCGTCTCCCAGGCCCTTTCCGGCAAGATGGCGGGCGTGTCCGTCGTCACGACGGAAGGTGACCCGGACGCCGACGTGAAGATCCGTGTCCGCGGCGGTTCCTCCATCACCCAGGACAACAGCCCGCTGTATATCGTGGACGGTTTTCCGGTGGAGTCTATCAACGACATCCCGTCCTCCGAGATCCAGTCCATCGACGTGCTGAAGGACGCTTTCTCCACGGCCATCTACGGTAGCCGCGGTGCGAACGGCGTCGTCATCGTCACGACCAAGAGCGCCGAGAAGGGACAGAAGGTATCCGTGAAGTTCAATGCCTACTACGGCCTCAAGAAGATGGCCAATGCGGGCGCGGTCGTCGCGATGAATCCGGCGAACTTCGTGAAGTTCCAGTACGAACTGGCCTCCATCCGCGGCACCATCGACAACAACTACCACCCGTACTTCGGTCCATTCGCCGACATCGACCTGTACCAGAATCTCCCGGGCAACAACTGGGTGGACGCGGTCTTCGGCAAGGTGGGTTCCTCGATGAGCGCGGACTTCTCCATTTCCGGCAGCGGCGAGAACTACAACTGGACCCTGGGCTATGCCCACACGGGGGACAACGCCATCATGGTGGGTTCCAACTATACCCGTGACAACCTGAGTTTCAAGGGGAACTTCAAGACCTCCAAGAACACCAGCATCGACGCCAACATCCGCTATTCCCGCGTGAATACCCGCGGTTCCGGCGCGAACGGCATCAACGACCGTGCGACGACCTCCGGTAACGGCCGTCTCAAGCACGCCGTCTCCTATGCGCCCATCCCCGTGGCGGCGATCACCTCCGATTCCGACCTCGAGCAGGACTATGGCGACAATGCTCCGCCGCTCCAGTCCGTCGCCGACAACGACTCCCGGCGCATCCGTTCCACCTGGAATGCCAATGCGGCCTTCAACTGGACCATCATCGACAACCTGCGCCTCAAGATCGAGGGCGGTCTCGAGGACTACCGCCAGGGCGACGACCGTTTCTACGGCCTGACGACCTACTACGTGGCGAACCAGTCCACCGTGAAGAACACCCCTTCCACCGAGCATAAGGAGACCTTCCGGACCCGCTACCGCAATACGAACACCCTCAACTACGACTTTGCGGATCTCATCAAGAACAGCGACCATCAGCTGACGGCCCTCGTCGGTGAGGAAATGACGATCACCAAGAGCAACACCATCACCGACCTCGTGGACGGTTTCCCGACCTTCTACGACGCGGCGATGGCCTGGAACTTCATGTCCTCCGGCGTCCCTGCCTCCAGCAACAACTACTACAGCCCGGACGACAAACTCCTCTCCTTCTTCGGTCGCGTGAACTACGACTACAAGCACCGTTATTCCATCGGTGCCACGCTCCGTGCCGACGGCTCCTCCAAGTTTGCCCGCGGCCACCGCTGGGGTTACTTCCCGTCCGCGGCGGCTTCCTGGACCATCTCCAACGAACCCTGGATGGACCATGCCCACAGCTGGCTGGACCAGCTCAAGCTCCGCTACAGCTTCGGTACCGCCGGTAACAACAACATCCCTTCCGGCCAGCTGATGAAGCAGTACGCCTCTTCCACCACCTCCTGGCTGTCGATGACCCAGAACATCTTCACCGCCGGCAAGGTCATGAACAATCCCGACCTGACGTGGGAGACCACCTATACGCACAATATCGGTCTGGACTTCAGCCTCTTCCAGAGCCGCCTCAGCGGTAGCATCGAGGCCTACCAGAACGATACGAAGGACCTCCTCATCAACTTCCCGATCCCGGGCTCCGGCTACGACAGCCAGTACCAGAACGTCGGTTCCACCCGCAACCGCGGTATCGAGCTCACGCTCAACGCCCCGATCGTGTCCAACAAGGACTTCTCCCTGAACATCGGCGGCAACATCGCCTACAATGTCAACCGGGTGACGGACCTCGGCGGCCTCGAGGCCATCATGGCCCAGTCCTACTGGGCTTCCACCGAAATCGGTGACGACTACATCGTCCAGGTGGGCCAGCCGCTCGGCAACATGTACGGCTATCTCAGCGACGGAATGTATACTCCCGACGACTTCACCTGGGACGGCGCCAACTGGGTGCTGAACGAGGGTGTCGTGAACAACTCTTCCGTCATCGGTGCCACCTATATGCGTCCGGGTGCCCTGAAACTCAAGGACATCACCGGCGACGGCAAGGTGACCACGGCCGACCGCCAGGTCATCGGCAACGCCTCCCCGGACTTCACCGGCGGTTTCAACCTCTCCGGCTATGCCTACGGCTTCGACTTCAGCGCCAACTTCAACTTCATGATCGGCAACCAGGTGTATAACGCCAACAAGGTGGAATTCACCTCCTCCCGCAAGTACTACAACCGCAACCTCCTGAATGCGATGGATGTGGACAAGCGCTGGACCAATGTGGACTGGACCACCGGCGAACTCATCACCGACGCCGCCACCCTGAAGTCCGTGAACAGCGGAAAGACCATGTGGAGCCCCGCCATCGGCAACGCCGTCTTCAGTGACTGGGCCGTCGAGGACGCCTCCTTCCTCCGCATGCAGAGCGCGACCATCGGTTACACCCTTCCGGAGGATCTGACCAAGAAGATCCACATGCGCAAGCTCCGCATCTATGTGACGGGTACGAACCTGTTCTGCCTGACCAAGTACTCCGGCTACGATCCGGAAGTCGATACCCGACGGGCCACCCCGCTCACCCCGGGCGTGGACTACTCCGCCTATCCCAAGAGCATCGGTTTCGTCGCCGGTGTCAATGTCACCTTCTAATCCGCTCCAGAGATGAAAAAGATTGTCTATATCCTTTCTGCGGCCGTCATCGCCGCCACAGCGGTTTCCTGCGACAAGTTCCTGGATTCGAAGTCCCCGTCCACCTTCGACGCGGCGACCGTCTATTCCAACTACTCCCTGACGGAGAACACCATCTTCTCCATCGCCCAGTCCTTCGGCGAGACGAACAACTATCGCGGCCGCTACCTTTCCTGGATCGGCCTGAACAGCGACATCGAGTGGTATAACACCTTCAAGCCCACCGACGAGAAGTATCAGATCGCGGGCTATGCGCAGCTGCCGAACAACAACCAGCTGAACCTGAACAACGGTCCTTTCGCCAAGATGTACGAGGCGGTGGAGCGGGCCAACCTCGTCATCGAGGGTATCCGTGAATACGGCAATCCCGAGGAGAACAAGGACATGGCCTATCTCCTCGGCGAAGCCCTTACGCTCCGTGCGATGATCTACTACGACCTCATGCGTGCCTGGGGCGATGTCCCGGCCCGTTTCGAGTCCACCACCAGCGAGACCATCTACAAGGCCAAGGAAAGCCGTGACGTGATCTTCAAACAGCTGCTCGCCGACCTGGAGGAAGCCATTCCCTATCTTCCTTATCCCGGCGCCACTGCCGCGACGTCCCGCACCGACCGCGTGAACAAGCTCTTCGCGGAAGGCCTCTATGCCCGTCTCGCCCTCATGGCCTCCGGCTACGCCCAGCGTCCGGACGACGGCCAGGTGGGTACCGGCGACCTGGGTACCAACCGCATCACCAGCGACCAGGAACTCCAGAAGAGCGTCCTGTATCCCAAGGCCCTGGCCTATCTGAAGGATGCCATCGGCTCCGGTTCCGCCTCCCTGGAGGACTTCGAGACCCTCTGGAAGAACCAGAGCAACCAGGACAACCTTGTTGCCGGTCCCGGTTACGAGACCCTCTTCGTGATCCCGTTCTCCGACGGCCGCGGCCGCTGGAACTACACTTTTGCCGTGCGTTCCGAAGGCTCCTCCTATGCGGGCGGTGCCACCGTCACCCGCGGCGGCGATGCCGGCCCGGTTCCGACGATGTGGTTCGACTATGACAAGAACGACATCCGCCGCGACATCACCTGCGTCAACTGGCGCTGGAATGCCGACGACGAGCCCGAACTGGTGGGTATCCAGCGCTGGTACTTCGGCAAGTACCGCTGGGACTGGATGACCCGCAATCCCTACAAGGGCGGCAACGATGACGGCGTGAAGCCCGTCGTCCTCCGCTACGCCGACATCCTCCTGATGGCCGCCGAGATCGCCAACGAGCAGGGTGACCTGACCTATGCGAAGGAGCAGCTCCTGAAAGTGCGCGAGCGCGCCTTCAAGGGCCACGAGGACCAGGCCGAGGCCTATGTGGAGAAGATCACCTCCCAGGAGGCGATGTTCGACGCCATCGTGGACGAGCGCGCCTTCGAGTTCTGCGGCGAGATGACCCGCAAGTTCGACCTCATCCGCTGGGGCTTGCTCAAGGAGAAGATGGACGAGGCCAAGACCAAGATGATCCATCTCCGCGACCGGACCGGCGAGTATGCCGACGTGAACCATCTGGGCGACTTCGGCGATGTCTATTATCAGGTGGACGGGAAGAACCTCGTCATCTACGGATTCTCCGGCGAGGCCGTGAAGCCGGCCG
>Ga0310697_10003186_pt1 | contig 16740 bp, 12 predicted proteins | sample 172DNAGHGlowgp2_FD_203883 | JGI IMG/M metagenome (GOLD analysis project Ga0310697, IMG submission 203883) | Sheep rumen microbial communities from Palmerston North, Manawatu-Wanganui, New Zealand - 1728 DNA GHGlow gp2 (v2) (version 2) | ecosystem: Host-associated > Mammals > Digestive system >... | reverse complement strand
CGTCCTTTTCCTCCCAGTTTTTCATGAACACGCCGATCACATCGTGGCCGGCGCGCTTCATCAGCAGCGCTGCAACCGAACTGTCCACGCCGCCGGACATACCCACGACTACGCGCATGGGGACCTCCTTATGAATTTTGGTTTATCGGGATGTTGGTGGAAACGCAAAGGGTAGTGCTAAGGGAACAGGGAACAGTCAACAGGGAACAGGAAAAGCCGCGCGCGGGAGAATACAGCCACGACAAAGGATACGTTCCCACGACAAAAACGAAGCAAGGAATCCTCGAAAACCCTGTAGCGGCGACATCTCGTGCGCGTGCAGCGCGCGATTACGCTTTGCCGCCATGGCACTTCAAATCGCCAAGGGAACCCATGGCGGCGCAGGCGCCGCCGCTACAACACGCACGTCGATTTGTTCGCGGCAACCGCTATTCCTGTTCCCTGTTCTCTGTTCCCTCAGCGTCTCCCCGACAAATCAGAATTTACTGCACCAGCACCTCGGTCTCCAGCCCTTCATTGTTTTCCTCAGGCTCGACCAGGACGGTCTTTTGCTGCATGCCGACGATCTTCCACTGGCCGCCGGCCTTCACCAGGGTGATGTCATACCGGCCCCCCTGCCAGCGGGGAATGCGCTCGGAGACCTCGTTTCGGCGGCTGGAGATGACGCTGCCGGTGATGGTGGGCACGCGCTCCACCACGGTGCAGTTGGCATAGGCGTCCCAGGGCCAGGCCCACAGCTTTTCGATGGTCAGGTCGTATTCAAAGCCGGTGATGTTGTAATCCGAATAGGCGCTGCTGCCGTTCAGCGCGCCCTCCAGGGCCGCGTCGGCGATCAGGAAATCCGCGTGGAAGTATTTGTTCAGCTCCTCGGCCTGCTGGCGTGTGAGTATGACGTCCACCCGCTTTTCCATGCCCTCGTTGAGCACCACATAGATGTTCGCGCCGTTCATGGCCATGAAGAAGCCGCACACCAGCATGCCCAGCAGCACGCAGACCAGCAGCATCCGCGAGGCGATAAACCATATCAGTCTTCGGAAGTACAGCACGGTACCACTTCTCCTGTCTTATTGCGTATCGTTTTCCTCCAGGATCGACTTCAGCTGCTGGATCATCTGCTCGTCGGTCAGGCGGAACTTGAACACCACCCGGCGGGAGGCGTCCATATCCTCGAAGCCGTTGGCGTCGAGCACCGGGTCGCTGAAGGAGCGCCCGTTGGCGGTCACCACATCCCGCAGCTGGCGCTTCTGGGCGGCGCTGATGCCGCGGTAGTCGTCGTCCAGTACGTAGGCGGCCACGGCCAGCGCCCGCTGCTGGGACAGGGCCAGGTTGTCCAGGTACGTGCCCAGGGAATCGGTGTGGCCCTCGATGATGATCTCCGCCACGTAGTCCCTGTACTCGTCGGAAAACAGCACGTCCAGGTACACGGGCAGGAAGCGGTCGATGAAGCGCTCGCCCCGCTGGGACAGCTCGTAGCTGCCCAGCTCGAACATCACGTCCGATTCCAGGGCGATGGAGCCGTTGGCCGGGTCCACCTGGGCGGAGATGCTGGCTTCCCTCAGGGCGCTTGACAGCGACGATATGATGCGGGTGCGCATGCCCACCAGCGCCTCGATCTGGATCTGCTGATCCTCCAGGGCCTTCTGCTGCTCGTCGATCTGGGTCTGCTGGCCCGCCAGTTGTATGCTCAGCGCGTCCAGCTGCTCCTTCTGGGCGGCGATCTCGTTTTCCTTTTCCTGTACCAGCGACTGGGCCTTGCTCAACTCCTCCTGCTGGCTGGCCAGCACGCTCTGGGCGTCGTCCAGCCCCCGCTGGGCGGCCTCCAGGCGGATCTGCTGGGCGATCAGCTGTGTCTCTGATTCGCTAAGCTTGGTCTTCTGCTCCTCCAGGCTGGCGTTGGCCTGGTCCAGGTCGTACTGCTGGCGGGCGATCTCCGCCATGTTGATCTCGTACATATCGAAATACTGGTACATGATGTAGAACATGATCAGTATGAATATCAGCAAAAGGGCGCTCATCAGGTCTGAAAAGCTGAGCCATTGCACGCCGTTGTTGCCCGCCCGTCGATGGGTGTGGGCGCGAGCGCTGCGCATGGAGAACGACCCCCTTTCTTTAAATCAGGTGGTTATTGCCTGTAAAGCCGGTCCGCCGTGTCCTCCAGCGCCTGCTGGGCCTGGACCATGGCGTCGGTCAGGCGGTCCAACTGGTCCAGGAAGCGGTTGTTGGTGTCGGCCACCGCGTCCGGCAGCCCCTGCAGCGCGCCGGAGATGTTCGAGGCCAGGTAGTCCACCCGCTGGGTAAACTGGTTGACATAGTCGCGATAGGCGTCCATGGTGCTGTTGAACTCGTCCTGCAGCTGCCGGTTGGCCTGGATGTGCACCTTCTCGATGTTCGCGGCGGAGGAACGCAGGTCTGCGGTGGCCTTCTGCATGGCGTCCACGATGCGGCTCAGGTCGGCCTGCATGGAGCTGACCGTCTTGAGGTAGTTGCTCTGCTGGCGGGAAACCAGCTCCATCTGCTCCACGGCGCCGGACATGCGCTCCAGGGTATCGTTGGTCTGCCGGCTGGATTCATTGAGGCGCCGAACGTATTCGGACATGCCGTCGAGGGTCTCCCGGGACAGCGCCTGCATCTTCTGCAGGTCCTCCAGGGCTTCCTTCGCCCCGGCCAGCGACGCCCGCACCACCACGCAGCTCTCCTGCTGCTGGCGGCTGGTCTCGTCCAGCACCTCGCCGAAGCGCTGCAGGCGGCCCCGCATGGTCTCGTCCAACCGATCGGCGAAACGCTGCATCACCGCGTCCATGAAGCGCATCTGCTCCTTGGTGGAGACGTTCACGAAGTTCTTGAAGGACTGGTTCAGCGGGTCGATGGCGTCGTGGACGGCTGCGGCCATGTTCTCGGTGAACGCGCCGTTCAGGTCCTTGGCCATGGTCTGGATCAGGGCGGTCTGCTCCTGCTGGTAGATGGCGATCTGGGTCATCGGGTCCACGCTCAGCACGCCGGCGTGGCGGCTCATGGCCCCGTAGAAGGCCTTCAGCGTGTGCTCGCTGGAGCCGTACACCGCCCGGGTGATCAGCGTGAACAACACGCTGCCCACCACGCCGAAAATGGACGTGGTGAAGGCGTAGCGCATGCCGGGGATCAGCGTGACGATGGACTGCTGCACCGCGGCGGAGTCGGTCATGTTGAAGCCGGAAAGGCCCTGGGCCAGGCCGATCAGCGTGCCCAGGAAGCCCAGCGAGGTCATCAGCCCGGGCAGCGACTCGGCGAAGGAGGCCCGGCCGGGGCCGTACATCACGGTCTCTTCATTGATATAGTCCTCCACGTTGCTGGCGTTGTGGTACACGCCGTCGGCGAAGAACAGGTTGTTCAGGTACTCGCTCCAGTGGGGGTACAGCGTGCCCTTGCCCAGGAAATCGTCCTGCTGCCAGGCGTACTTCTTGTCCCCGTCCGAGCGGATGCTGCGGACGGCCCGGCGCAGGGTGTTACGGGTGTGCACCACCGGCGCGATGCAGCGCACCAGGCCCACCACGAACAGCACCACGATGGCCGCGTAGACCACCAGGTTCGACACGCCGCTGAGGGCGTTTTGAAAGAATGACTGAAAGAAGTTCATAGGCATACCTCCGGGTCGGGCAGGCGGGATTTCGAAAGTGCCGGGAATGATCCCGCGCCTGTCTGCGGTCTGTCCGCCCTTGGACGCACGGTGCGCCGCGGCGGTTCCATATCCTGTCAATGGGGCAGGGAGCGCTGCCCCCAAGCATACTTATTCAGATATCAGTATAGCATCACAATCGTGTATCCGTGCGTAGAAAAATTGACTAAATAATGACAAATGGCGGTTCACATACGCCCCGATTTCGTGTATAATGGAAGCGTTGAGCCCACTGTTCGGCCCGCGACGCGGGCGTTTAGCGGCGCGGACGCCGCCACAGACGGCATGCGCGATTGCGACAGGGCAGTCGCCAATGATCATCCATACCCCCGGAGGCAATTGATATGAACAAGGTCGTCATACTCACCGGCGGCACCAGCGGCATCGGCAAGGCCACGGCCGAACTGCTGCGCCGGGAGGGCTGCATGGTATACGAATTCAGCCGCCGTCCCGCCCCGTCGGACCCTTGGCACAGGTGCGTGGACGTGACCGACGGCGCGGCGGTGAAGGCGGCCACCGACGAGATCTGTGAGAAGGAAGGGCGCATCGACATACTGATCAATAACGCCGGCTTCGGCATCTCCGGCGCGATGGAATTCACCGACCCCGCCGACGCCCACCGGCTGATGGAGGTGAACCTGTTCGGCATGGACAACGCCATCCGGGCCGTGCTGCCCCACATGCGAAGGGCCGGCTCCGGCCGCATCGTGAACATCAGCAGCGTGGCGGGGGTGTTCGCCATACCCTTCCAGGCCTGGTACTCCATCTCCAAGGCCGCGGTGCGCTCGCTGACCATGGCGCTGTATAATGAGGTAGCCCCCTTCGGCATACAGGTGACCAGCGTGATGCCCGGGGACATACGCACCGGCTTCACCGCCGCCCGGAAGAAGAGCGTCGTCGGGGACGACGTCTACGGCGGGCGCATCAGCGCCTCGGTGGCAAAGATGGAGAAGGACGAACAAAACGGCATGTCCCCCGAGGCCGCCGCGAAGACCATCGCAAGGGTGGCGCTGCAACGGGGCCGGGTAAAGCCCTTTTACGCCATCGGCCTGTCCTACAAGCTCCTGGTGCTGCTGGACAGCCTGCTGCCCTGCCGGGCGGTGCGCTGGCTGCTGTACCAGCTGTACGGGAAATAACCATGGCGGCCCAGGGGCCGCCGCTACTTATCCCGCGTCCTGTGGCAGTCAAGGTTTTGCAGGCTGAAGATGGGTGAAATTCAGCCGCCCGCCGGTGATGAGCGTTTTTGAGGTGCCCTGTAGCGGCGACGCCCGGCCGCCATTGCGACCGGTGCACATGCGAGGAATCGTCACAACAAGGAGTGAACCCCATGAACAAGCAAACCCGCCGAATCGCCGTCAGCGGCATGATGGTGGCGCTGGCCACGGCCATACTGCTGATGGGCGGCGTGATTCCCGCCGCCACCTTCGCCGGTCCCGCGCTGGCGGGGCTGCTGCTGATCCCCGTGCTGGCGGAGGGCGGACGGCGCATGGCCCTGGGGGCCTGGCTGGCCATCAGCGCCCTGAGCCTGATGCTGTGCGCGGACAAGGAGGCGGCGCTGCTGTTTGCGTTCCTGGGCTGGTATCCGGCGATAAAATGGACGCTCGAATCGAAGCTGCCGGGCTGGAAGAGCCTGCCGGTAAAGCTGCTGCTGTGGAACGCCTGCGCGGGGGCGATGGCGGCGCTGATCTTCTTCGTGTTTCGCATGGACCAGGTCATCACCGAATACAGGGAGATGAGCCGGGCCATGCTGGTGGTATTCATACTGCTGGCCAACGTGACGTTGGTGCTGTACGACCGGCTGCTGAACATCATGGCCGTGGTGTACCTGAAGAAGCTGCGGCCGAAGCTGTTCAAGGGATAGGCGCAATACCGGGTCCCCGAAAAAAGGCGAAAACACGCCTTTTTTCGGGGACCTTACAATTAAATGGACCGTTTTTTAATACAGACTTCGGTCTGTATTTTCCTTCGGCCAGGCATCTGCGGCCTTCGATCCTTCCCTGCCCACGGCGACCCCGGAGGGCCGTCACAGGGCGTCACAATGCCGTCACAATCCCTGTACCTCCTGCATTTCGTCCCATTTAACAAACGACCTCGGTCTACTTAACAATCCGCTTTCGCCCCTGTCCCCCGCGTTCTGCCCCAAGGCAGGGCATTGTCGCAGCTGCGCCCGTCAGCCGGCCCTATTGGCCTGTCCGCTTTCGGTTATAAGACTTCGGTTTGTTAATCTGTATATCAAAACAAATGGCGTCATTATCGTATTTTTCACATATTGCTGTCATTTTTCGGGGTGCGCTGTCCGGTCTGGCCTCCGCCGGAGAATATTCCGGCGATTCCCCTCCTCCCCCTTCTCCGACGACAAAAAGTGTGCTATAATAGGTGCATAAGACACAGGAGGTAACGCCATGGAACCCATCTATGTCACAGGCCACCGCAACCCCGACACCGACTCCATCGTCTCGGCCATGGCCTATGCCCAACTGCGCACGGCGCTGGGCGACCGGGAATACGTGGCCGCCCGGCTGGGGCGCATCAGTGACGAAACCCAGCTGGTACTGGACCGCTTCGGCTTCGATCCCCCGGTGCTGATCCACGACCTGCGCACCCAGGTCAGCGACCTGAACTACGATACGCCCCCGGCGCTGAACAAGGCCGCCACGGTGGACCGAGCCTGGCAGCTGCTGCACCGGGACGAGAACACCGTGGCCCTGCCGGTGGTGGAGGACGACGGCACGCTGTTCGGCATGCTGTCCACCAATACCATCGCCGCCCAGGACATGAAATCGGTGCTGCACCCGGTCATCGGGGATATCCCCGTGTTCAACCTGGTCAGCGCCCTGGAGGGCAGCATCGTGCTGGACGCCCAGGCCCCCACCAACAGCGTGTCCGGCCGGGTGACCATCGCCCTGCCCGCCAACGGCGAGGAGGCCATCAACCTCTCCACCGACACGGTGCTGATCTGTGGCAACCAGCCCGACGTGATACTGGACGCCCTGCAGGCGAAGGTGCCCTGCGTCGTGGTGTGCCAGGCCGCCGTGCCCGAGGAGGCCCGGGAGCTGCCCTGCTCAAGCCTGGTCATCTCCACCCCCCAGGAGCCCTATCGCGCCGCCCGCATGATCTTCCAGTCGGTGCCGGTGTGGCGGGTGTGCCGCACCGACGAGCTGTGCCCCGCGCGGCTGACCGACTACGTGGACGACGTGCGCCAGATGGCCCAGGAAAACCGCCACCGGGCCTTCCCCGTGGTGGACGACGACAACCGCGTGGTGGGCATGCTCAGCCGCATCCACCTGCTCAAGCCCCGCCGCAAGCGGGTGGTGCTGGTGGACCACAACGAGGTGGCCCAGTCCGTGCCCGGGCTGGAGCAGGCCGAGATCCTGGAGATCATCGACCACCACCGCCTGGCCGACGTGCAGACCGGCAACCCCATCTACATGCGCAACGAGCCCGTGGGCAGCACCGCCACCATCATCGCCGGCATGTTCATGGAGCGGGGGCTGATGCCCACAGCCCGCATGGCGGGGCTGATCACCTGCGCCATCATCTCCGACACGCTGATGTTCAAGTCACCCACCTGCACCCCCCGGGACCGGCAGATGGCCGAGCGCATGGCCTCTATCGCCCACGAATCGCTGGACGACCTGGGCCAGATGATCTTCTCCGCCTCCACCAGCGACGACAAGTCCCCGGACGACATACTGTTCCAGGACTACAAGGAGTTCATGATCTCCGGCCACACGCTGGGCGTGGGCCAGGTGGTGACGCTGGATTCCGCCCGGGTGCTCAAGCGCGAGCAGGCCTTCCTGGAGGCCATGCGCAGGCGCATGGAGGAGCGCAAGTACGACATGATGCTGTTCCTGGTCACCGACATGCTGCTGGAGGGCAGCGAGCTGCTGTTCCTGGGCGCGCCGGACGTGATCGCCCAGGCCTTCAACGTGCGCCCCAGCGGCAACCGCGCCTTCCTGCCGGGCATACTCTCCCGGAAGAAGCAGGTCATACCGTCGCTGTCGGTGTTCTGGGGATAAAACCATTCGGACGGGGGAGCAAGCTCCCCCGCCGAGGCCACCCCCCTCCAGATTTTCCTGAAATCCTTCGGATTTCCGGGCGGAAAATCTGCAATGAAGCCATTTTTGCTCTGGTCAGCAGGCTTCCCGACGCAAAAATGCCCTCGTTCCCGCCGTACATGCCGCCGGGAACGATTGAACATCAGAGGGGCTCTGCCCCTCCGATACCTCCCCGCAAGTTAGCCAGAAGCAGGATTGAATGTAATACATGCTTACAATATTGCTTATGGAGCGTGCCGCCGCCATGGGGATTCCCATGAGCGAAGGGCAGGCCGAACAATTCAAGCGCTACCACGAAATGCTTCTCGAGGCCAATGCCCGGATGAACCTGACCCGGGTGCCGGACGACCCCGCCGAGGCCGTGGACCGCAACTACCTGGACTGCATCGCCCCGCTGGCCGGGGGCTTCGGGGATTTCGCCGCCGCGGTGGACGTGGGCTCCGGCGCGGGCTTCCCCGGCATACCGCTGGCCATCATGCTGCCGGGCACCCGGTTTACGCTGATCGACGCCCTGGGCAAGCGGGTGGAGTTCCTGCGGGACGTGATCGCGCGCCTGGGCCTGAACGCCGAGGCGCTGCACCTGCGGGCGGAGGATGCCGCCCGGAGGGCCGACCTGCGGGAGGGCTTCGACCTGGCCGTGGCCCGGGCGGTGGCCCCGATGAACGTGCTGTGCGAATACATGTTGCCCCTGGTAAAGGTGAGCGGGCGCATGCTGGCGCTGAAGGGCCCCGGGCTGGACGGGGAGCTGGCCCGGGCTGAAAACGCCCTCAAGCTGCTGGGCGGGGAGATTGAGCGCGTACAGCCGCTGGCCATTCCCGGCCGGGACTGGAACCACACGGCCGCCTGGATCAAAAAAGCCGCCCCCACCCCGGAGAAGTACCCCAGGCGCGCGGGGACGGTGGAGAAGAGGCCGTTGTAAATTCTGATGGTGTTAGTCAGGATATGGGGTGACGGACTCCTTCCAGCCCCTACGGGGCCACCTCCCTCTGAGAGGGAGGCTTTGGGGAAGCGCTGCAACAGGGGCATTTTAAGGCTCCCTATCAGAGGGAGCTGTCAGCCGCAGGCTGACTGAGGGAGTCATCACCCCACTTCCCGACTAACACCATTCTGATTTGTCGCGGGCTTGCGCCCGTTTGAAGGGGGACAGGTCCCCCTTCAATACAAACGGGGGCCTGCCGGCCCGTTCGACGGGAGTCTGCCGACCCGTTCTCGCTGAAAACTCTCCACCGGAGAGTTTTCCAGGCGCTCGAACCACTGAAAACAGTCCACCGGACTGTTTTCAGGGCGTTCGAACCCTCCTCAGATTTGCCTGAAATCGCAAGCGATTTCCGGGCGGCAAATCTGCAATGTAGCCTTTTTTGCTCTGGTCGACAGGCTCCCTGCCGTGAAAAAAGCCCCGCTCGCGGCGTACATGCCGCCGCGTACGATTGAAGATCGGGGGCGCTGCCGCCCCCCGATACTCTCCGGTAAGTTAGCGTTTGGAACGCGGCAGCCGCTATTTCTAATCCCTAATCCCTATTCCCTAATCCCTGGGCGCAAGCCCGCGACAAATCAGAATTTCCCGAAAGGAGAAATACCATGAACTACAGACGACTCGGCAGGACCGGCCTGATGGTCAGCGAGGTGGGCTTCGGCGGGGAGTGGCTGGAGCGCCACGACGTCGACCACTCGGTGAACCTGATCCGCCACGCCCACGCCCAGGGCATCAACATCATCGACTGCTGGATGCCGGACCCCAAGTCCCGGGACATCATTGGCCGGGGCATCGCCGATTGCCGGGATCAGTGGTTCGTACAGGGCCACATCGGCTCCACCTGGCAGGACGGACAGTACGTGCGCACCCGGGACATGGCCTTCGTGAAGCCGGCCTTTGAGGACCTGCTGGCGCGCATCGGCGGCGGCTATATCGACCTGGGCATGATCCACTACGTGGACTCCGAGGCCGACTGGCAGGCCGCCATGAACGGACCCTTCATCGACTACGTCCACGAATTGCATCAAAGGGGCGTCATCCGCCACATCGGCCTGAGCACCCACAACCCCATCATGGCGAAGCGGGCGGTGGAGACCGGCTTTGTGGAGATGCTGCTGTTCAGCATCAACCCCGCCTTCGACATGCACCCCGCCACGGAAAACCTGGACGACCTGCTGTCGGGCAATTTCGATCCGTCCCTCAGCGGCATCGACCCGGAGCGGGCGGCGCTGTACCGGCTGTGCGAGGAGAAGGACGTGGGCATCACCGTAATGAAGGGCTTTTTCGGCGGCGCGCTGTTCGACGCGAAGCGCTCGCCCTTCGACGTCGCCTTCACCCCGGCCCAGCTGATACACTACGCGCTGACCCGGCCCGCGGTGGCATCGATACTATGCGGCTATGACACCGCGGCGCAGATCGACCAGGCCGTGGCCTACGAGACCGCCTCGCCCGACGAGAGGGACTACGCCTCGGTCATCGCCCACGCGCCGCTGCACAGCTACATGGGCCAGTGTACCTACTGCGGCCACTGCAAACCCTGTCCGATGGACATCGACATTGCCATGGTCAACAAGCTCTACGACCTGGCCGTCCAGCAGGACAGGGTGCCCGAGAGCCTGCGGGAGCATTACCGGGCCCTCGGCCCCACCGCCGCCGACTGCGTCGGCTGTGAAAGCTGCCAGGCGCGCTGCCCCTTCGGCGTGAAAATTGCCGAGCGGATGAAGCAGGCCTCGGCGTTATTCGGGTTCTGACCCACAAAAAAGCGGACGCATCGCGTCCGCTTTTTTGTGGGTCAGATCAATACTCCCAGTCCAGGTAATCCATGCTGCTCCAGCCGCACTTGCCGTGCTTGGAAACATAGGCCCAGTTGCCGTTGACCTTGCTCACCAGCAGGTGGCAGGTGCCCTTGGCGAAGGAGCCCTTCACCCGATAGCCCGTGCCGGGGCCGGTGCGGTAGTTCAGGCCGCTGGTGCGGGTGGCGACGTCGGCATAGGCGCCGCAATTCACATAGTGCCTGGAAACCCAACCGGTATAGCCGTTGAAGGTCTTCACCTTGTACCAGTTGCCGGAACGCTTGATGTACTTGAGGGGCTTGCCGTTGCACAGCCTGGCGACGATCCTGTAGCCGGTACCGGGGCCGGAGCGCAGCATCAGGCGGCTGCCGCTGGTGTGTACCCGATAGACCTTGTAGGTGGTGCCGCAGTCGTTGGCCGCTTCGGCCGCAAGAGACGTCGCGGGAATAACTGCCGCAAGCAGCATCACCGCGATGAGAAGCGCGAGAATCCTTTTCATGGTTTTTCCCTCCCTATAATTCCGCCGCATCCGAAGTACCTTCGCCGACATCCCGCCGAAGCCGCGCGGACGCACTTATATTCTCTATGCGCCGCCGGTTCGGATAATGGCTTCTGGAAATATTATACAGCAATGTCTTATTTTTGTCAAACATTTTTACCATATTTTTCATAACTTTCCCGGTCACTCATCCCCTGCCCCGGCCCCGCTGGCGGCTGTGGCACACATCGCACACCCGGTAGGGCCAGTTCCAGGGCAGCGGCGCCTTGCAGGAGGGACAGGCGCGCTGCTGGAGCTTCTGGGTGGACAGTATGTGGATGATGCCCTCGGAGATCAGCCCCTTGCGCCGCTGGATCTCTTCCAGCATGTCGTCCGGGTCCTCCAGGAACAGCCGGGCATAGTTATAGTAGAGGTCGCAGCAGCGGTAGTCCGCCTCCAGGCCGTCCAGCATGGCGGTGGTGCAATCCTCCGGCTCAGGCGGCCAGGGCAGCTGGGCTTCCACGTCGATGTGCTCGCCATTGCACTCCGCCCGGTACATGGTCTTCCAGCGATTCAGCAAGTCCGGGTCCTCCTCGTCGAAGGGGATGCACAGGAAGCGGTACAGCAGCGCCTTGTCGGTCTTCGGCGTTTCCATCATGGCCGCCAGCGCAGCCATGCGCTCGGTGGAGGCCTTCGAAAAGCAGCCCTTGTCCTTCATGGCCAGCCACTGGTTGATGATCTGGCTCAGCGGCAGCGGCAGGCCCAGCAGCGATTCCGGGAAGCTGATGACCGCCTCGGTCAGCGGATACAGCGGCTTGTTCAGCGCCTGGGCCACGATGCCCTTGAAGCCGTAGGCGTTTACATAGCCCACGTCGTACTGGCCGTAGCGCCCGGCGCGTCCGGCGATCTGCTTGATCTCAGCGTCGGTCAGGGGCCGGGTGATGTCGCCGTCGAACTTTTCCGACTCCAGGAACACCACCCGCTGTATGGGCAGGTTCATGCCCATGGCGATGGCGTCGGTGGATACCACCACCTGGGAATCGCCCTCCTGGAAGCGCTCGGCCTGGTCGCGCCGCACGTCCGGGGGCAGCGCGCCGTAGATCAGCGACACCCGCCAGCCCTGGCGCTTCAGCTCCGCCGCCACGGCGTGGACCCGGGCCTTCGAAAACACGATCAGCGCGTCCCCCTTGCGCACCGACGCCGGGAAGCGAAAGCCCTCCTTCTCCGCCATCAGGGGCACCATGCGCCGGTGGCGCACGATCTGAAGCTCGTCGCCGCACTCCTGTATGATGCGCGTCAGCAGGCCCTCGGCGTCCGGCGAGGCGCAGGCGTGGATCTCGTCGGCGCACAGGCCCAGTATCGCCGCGGTCCACGCGCCGCCCCGGTCCCGGTCGGCGATCATCTGGCACTCGTCGATCACAGCCACGTCGTAGCGGCTCTTCAGGTCGGCCATCTCCACCGTGGAGGACTGCACCCGGCTGTCCGGCACGCGGATCTGCTCCTCGCCGGTCACCAGCGAGCAGGGCGTGCCGTCCCTGTTCAGGGTCTCGAACTGCTCCGCCGCCAACAGCCGCAGCGGCCCCAGATAGATGCCGTTGCGGGCGTAGCGCAGCCGCTGGACCCCCTCATAGGTCTTGCCGGAGTTGGTGGGACCCAGGTGCAGTATGAATTTGCGGCGCATCTGCCGGGCCAGCGGGTACAGGTCGCGGTAATGCTCCGGCACGGCGTTCAAAAGCGCCGAGCGCAGCTTCTTCGCCTTGCCGGAGGTGGCGTCCGCAGCCCTTTGCAGCTGCCGGACGGAAGGGTTGGCCGCCAGCAGCTTCCGGATGCGCTCCCGGGGCCAGCGCTGGCGCATGCGGTTGCAGACGGCGGCCTTGACCTGCTGGATGTCCTGCTTCAGCGCCTCGGCCACCGTGCCGCCGTCGGGGGTGCACACCCGTCCGCAGGCCGCCAGCTCCGGGTGGGCCCGGTACAGCTCGCCGCGAAGGATCCCGTTCAGCGAACGGGGCCTCCAGGCCCGGTCGAGCACGTCCACGGTCACGCCGTTTTTGAAGGCGTTCTCCAGCAGCCAGGCAGCCACGTTCTCCACCCCCTGCCCGCTGACCAGGCGCGCCATGTCCGCCTTTAGCAGGTAGCGCTCCAGCCTGTCGCCGGACTGGTTCGCCAGGCGATTGACCTGGCCCTCCAGCAGCTTCCGGGGAACCTGCTGCTTCACCAGGCGCAGGGCCGTCCGGGCCTTCTTCAGGTTCACGCGGCCCCGCTCCACCGACCGCAGGAAGGGCAGGTCGACGGCGTTGCCGGCCTGCAATTCCTGGGAAATCAGCGGGGCCAGGCGCTCGAACTCCGCCCCGTAGTAGTCCGACGCCAGCTCGCCCCGCTGCAGCGCCTGCCAGACCTTGTCGCTCTTTTGAACATGGTACAGCGTGTTGGCGAAGGCCCTGCCCTGATAGTAGGCCTCCGCCTCCTCCTGGCTCATGCCCAGTGTGATGGCCCGGACCTTGTTCATGGCGCGCTGATACAGGTACGCCTCCCGCTCCGGCATGATCGCCTGAATATACGCCCGCAGCGCCGCCTGCCTGTCCATAAGCCCTGCCCCTTTCCCGGCGCGGATGCGCGCCGAAGATCATTTTACCATGAAAGATTGAAAAAGAAAACCCAAAACCCGGCTGTATTTTCCCTTGACACCCGCTGCGCCGCGATATACAATTAACACAAAAGTAATCAGCCGGCCATACACATGCCTGTGAGAGGGGAATTGCGGCGTGCCTGAGTATCGAAAGAAATACGACGTGTTTATCTCCTACCGCCGCGAAGGCGGCTCGGAAACCGCCAAGCATCTGCACGATTCACTGACGGCGCGCGGCTACAGCGTGTTCCTGGATGTGGAATCCCTGCGCAACGGTCCCTTTAACACGGCGCTTTACGACGTGATCGATTCCTCAAAGGATTTCCTGCTGATCCTGCCCCCCAACGGGCTGGACCGGTGCGCCGATGAGGGCGACTGGGTCAGGCTTGAAATCGAACGCGCCCTGTCCCGGAAAAAGAACATCGTTCCCGTTCGATTGAAGGGATTTGAATTCCCCGCCAGTCTGCCCGAAAGCATCGACAACATTCGCATGCTGAACGGTCCGTCGGCGACGGAGGTCGAATATTACGACGCTTACGTCGATCGCCTGGAGGCTTTTTTGCAATCCAGGCCCCGGCGCAAGTGGAAGCTCTACCTGGCCATCGCCCTGGTCGCCGCGTTGGGATTCGGCATTTACCATTTCCTGACCACCTATCCCCTCACCCGGGCGCAGCATAATCAGGTGTCCTCTGCCATCTCCTATTCCATCCTGAACCTGTCCAAGGTCGACAATGCGGGCAGTCAATACCTGAAGGCGCTGGATCGGTCCCGGCAGTATATCGAGGGAAAGACCACGGATTCAAAGGCTTCCATACTCTACCAGATCACTTCTTATCAGAACAGCATCGATCAGCTGGCCAACAGCCTCACCAGCCTGCCGGATTCCCTGAAGCGCGATCTGATGAGCAGTCCCTTTGACGTTGGCGAATTCGAGGCCATGAAGCCCGCCCTGGCCGGCGTCATGGCGGAGTATTCCGGCAACCTGACCCAGATTAAGGATGTTCTCATATCCAGCGACGGCCTGCGCGCCGAGCACAAGATCGATTATATCAACCTCCTGGAATCCTGGGCCGAGCTCGATGCCGAGCTGTTGTTTTATATATTTAATGAAAGTCTGTTGCCCGTAACCAACGACAATGCGCTGAAATCGCTGAAAAACGAGATGCTTCCCGAGCTGCATTTCATCTATGGCAAGCGGCTTGACCTGACTCACGACGGGACCGCCCTCAAGGGGAAGGAAGAGGCGGTCTACCAGCAATACGATCGCCAGCTGGACGATTACCAGGAAAGCCTCGACCGGGAGGCCGCTTATACGGATGCCCAGTCCATTCAGCAGGAGCTGGCCTTCATCCGGACGCTCGGCGCAAGCAAGGGCGTTGACACGGGCGAAATCGAGGCGCGACTGCAGCGGCTGCTTGAGGAGAGTGAAAAGCTCGACGAACTGAGGGGCGCCTATTCCGAAATGTCTGACGAGCTGAAAGAGAGCAGGCAAAGGCTGTATGACAAATACAAGCCCCTGGAAGATGACGAAGCCTGGCTGCTGTGGGGAAAGGGCGTCAAATTCCTGACCGCCGGCATGCCTTCCGCCGCCTCTGAGTCTTTCTCCCTTTGCATGCAGAAAAACGACCCGGATTATCAGGTTGCCAGCGTCAGCGCGCAGCGGTTTTCCGAGGTGTGCACGACGCTTGAGATCGGGGGCGGGGTTGTCGTCTGCCTGTATGAGGACGGCCTGCCGCATCAGGCGGTTGAGCTGGGTGATATCATCTATGCGGTGAACGGGACCTCTGTCAATAACGTCAGCGAATACTCCGCCGCCCTGCGGGAGGGCATCAACCCCGTCAGCGTTCTCCGCTTTGGCGCGACGGACTATGCGCTTCTGGACGCCGCCATCGATTCCTCCCTGGGACGGCTGGCCCTGTTGGGCCTGAACGACGAAGCTGCCGAAGCGGATTAGAGTGTGTTTAGATGCCTTGTCTGACGGCGATGCGCATTTTGGAAATGCCCTGAAGGGTATGGTTCAACGCTTCAGGACATCTTCTGCACCCCGCTGCCCCTTCCGGTATGCCCGGGGCGAGCAGCCCATATGCCGGTGGAAGGCGCTGGAGAAGTGCTCGATGGAGGAATAGCCGGAGCGCTCGGCGATCTCGGTGACGGACAGGTCGGTGCCGGAGAGCAGCTGGGAGGCCGCGGCCATCCGCGCGTCGGTCAGCTTCTGGGAGAAGGTCTTGCCGAAGTTGTCCTGCAGCAGCCGCTGGGTCTGGCGCTGGCTGAGGTTCAGAAGGCTGGCCAGGTCTGAAAGCGTCAGGGTGCGGTGGCGGTAAAAGAAGGCGTCCTCGATGATGGGCATCAGCCCCGCCCGGGTCAGCACAGGGACACGGACCCGGACGGGCGCGGACCCGGTCTCCATGCGGTACATGCGCATCAGCAGCACGATGATCTGCCGAAGCAGGGCCTCCGCCATCTCCCGGGCCCCGGGCCGGGGATTGCGGCCCTCCTCGATCAGCTTCTCCAGAAGCGGGTACACCCGCCCGCCGTCCTCGCCCATCCAGAAATGGGTCTGGGCGAAGCGGTAGAAGGGGTCCTCTCCGCCCCGGGGCGACAGCTCGCAGTTCAGGTAGAGGCAGTATTCGACGATGGGGCTGCTTGGGTCCGAGTGCTGGGCATGCTCGACCCCCGGCCCGGTGACGTACAGCGTGTCCGGCCCGATCTCCCGGGTCCGGCCGTCAATGGTCACGTCACCCTGCCCGCTGCTGGTATAGTGGATCTCATAGCTCGTATTCGAATGCCTGTGCGCCGCGATGACCGCCGGCAGCCGTTCGATGCGCACGTGCACCGGCGCTACGTGCAGGCACCCCAATTCAAAGTCGAAGGAAAATTCATAGGTTTCCATGACGCACACCTTCCTTTGATGGCGGCGCAGCCACCGCCGCTATAAATTCTGATTTGGCGGGGTGTTGGTGGATTGCCTCAAAGTAGCCTTCCCCGGGAGAAAACGCGAAAGCTGTCGGTACCGCAGGGAGGGCGACCTCTTCCTGCCCGCTGCGCAGGCCACCTTCCCCTGAAACGCTCCCTCCGGTCGCTGGGGAAGGCTTTTGGTCGCGGCAGCAGCCATTCCTGCTCCCTGTTCCCTGCTCCCTGTTCCCTGTTCCCTGCTCCCTGC
>Ga0310697_10003185_pt1 | contig 16746 bp, 13 predicted proteins | sample 172DNAGHGlowgp2_FD_203883 | JGI IMG/M metagenome (GOLD analysis project Ga0310697, IMG submission 203883) | Sheep rumen microbial communities from Palmerston North, Manawatu-Wanganui, New Zealand - 1728 DNA GHGlow gp2 (v2) (version 2) | ecosystem: Host-associated > Mammals > Digestive system >... | reverse complement strand
CATATTTATTTACCATTTTATTACCAATCTTGATACGTTCTTTCCTCGCTATTTGCTGTATCGTTGTTCTTCATTTTGTCTGCTGTTTGTCGTCTGAATTTAGAATAACTGTCGAATAACTGTCGAATAACTGTGGTATAGCAAGCGGCGCAACATGGGGGGGAGTCCGGTGGCGGATGGGGTTTCCTTTAGCGGAAAAGGCCTACAGGCTTGGCGGCAGGATGGTGTCTTGTGCAAGGCTTGGGTTTGTGGCAGGTACCCTTATACGGTCTTTTTTACCCATTTTGTCTCTTTGCAGGGCGTCATCACAGGTCGGGGCGTCGGCAATACCCGGCAAAAGCCGTTTGCTTCTCACGACATAGGGGCCGCGGGGCATCGGGGTCACATGCATAGTTACGCTTGTGGTGGGCGGTTGCTATACGCTCCACCCCGGTGCGGTGGCACCGGGGTGGAGCGTTATGTGGGGTATGGGTAAGGCTGGCTATTTGGCCGGGTAGCCGAGGTCTTTGAGTAGGGTGACTATCCGCTCGCGGAAGTCGCCTTGGATGATGATTTGGCCCTCTTTGGCCGTGCCGCCTACGCCGCACTTGGTTTTGAGGGTGCGGCCGAGTTGTTGCAGGTCGTCGTCGGTGCCGACGAAGTTGTCGACTACGGTGACGGTCTTGCCTCCGCGTCCGCTGCGTTCCATGCGCACGTGCAGCCGTTGCTGCGAGGGGGGCAGCGTTTCGGCCTGCTCGCCGCTGTCTTCATACTGGTATTGGAAGTCGGGGTTGGTGGAGTAGACCACGCCGATGGCGGCGTTTTTTTTCGATGCTTTGGACATGGCTATTTCTTTTTGGGGAGGATTTGGCTGCGGGTCATCTCCAGCTGGTCGCGAACCAGCTGCAGCTGCTCGGAGGCTTTGTGGGAGATGAGGGGACGGCGCATGTCGCGTTTGAGTATTTTGAGGCTGCGGGTGTGGTTGACGAAATGGAGTTCGGTGCCTACGTTCTCGCCTTCGCCGTCGATGTTGACCCATTTGTCTACATTGCCTGCCACGTAGATTTCGTGGGCTTTAAACATTTCGACGTGCTGGCTGAGTTCGAAGTGGTTGGCATAGACGAGGGGTCCGGTGATGGCTACATGCTCGAGGGGTATTTTGTCGACTATGCTGATGTCTATCAGTCCGTCGTCGAGTTTTGCCTGCGGGGCCACGGCGGCGTTGTAGCCGAATTGGTTGCTGTTGGCAAAGGTGGTGAACCAGGCTTTGCGGTGAATCTCGGTGCCGTCGATGACGAGGGTGTAGTCTTTGGATTCGTAGGTTGGGTATTCGCGGAGTATGAGGTTGAGGTAGGCGGAGAATCCGCGCATTTTGGCGGCTTTCATGAGGCGTGCGATGTAGGCGTCGAATCCCACACCGGCGATGCTGGCTATGTAGAACTGGTTGTTGAGGATGATGGTGTCGATAAATCCGGGGTTGTCCTGGTTGAGGACACGGATGGCCAGTGCGGGGGTGAGGGGTATTTTCATGCAGCGTGCCAGCCCGTTGCCGCTGCCGCAGGGTATGATGCCGAGGGTGGCGTCGCTGCCGTGCATGCCGGCTATTACGTCGTTGACGCTGCCGTCACCGCCCACGGCGGTGATGACGTCGAAGCCTTGGTCGGCTCCCTGGCGGGCCAGTTCGGTGCCGTGGTGTATGCGCTCGGTATAGCGCACTTCGTAGTCATAAAGGTCCTGGTTCAGGTTGTTCTGGAGCAGGCGCTCTATCTTTTTTTGTCGTCCAACACCTGAGATGGGGTTGACGATGACAAGCAGTCTTTTTTTCATGGTAGAGGGTTTTAGCGAGTGAGTTGGTTGTTGATTAACCGTCGGTTGTATTGTTGCACGACGGCTTTGAGCAGTTGTATGTTGCCTTTGCCTTCCTCTTTGTCCTGCGAGAGGACGGCTACTCCGTCGGGAGTTTCGAGTTGGTAGTAGCTGTTGCCGTAGGCGATTTGCCAGCCGCCCGCGGGGTTGCGGAAGACGCTGGTGCCGAAGCAGACGGTGTTGGCGCGAATGCCGAGGTAGTCGAGCAGTGTGGGCATGATGTCGGTTTGCTGCATGAGGCGGCTATAGACTTGGTGCGGCGGGTTGTTGTCGGTGCTGTCGGTTGCGGATTCGGGCAGATGGATGATCATGGGGATGCGGTACCAGCCGTTGTAGTCGTTGTATTCGCGGCTGAGGCCTTGTCCGCTGTGGTCGGCGGTGATGAGGAAGACGGTGTGTTCGTACCAGTCGGTTTGTTTGGCGGCTTGGAAGAAGAGGCGCAATGCGTTGTCGGAGTAGGCCACCACTTGGCAGAGCGGGTGTGGCCCTTTGGGGAACTGGCCTTTGCGTTCGGGCTGCATGGTGTAGGGGTGGTGCGAGGAGATGGTGAAGACACCTGTGAAGAACGGCTGGGGGAAGGTGCTGAGTCGGCGCGCCATGAATTGCAGGAAGTGTTCGTCGTAGATGCCCCATACCCCGTCGTAGTCGGAGGGGCGGGAGCGGCGGTCGGCCATGTATTCGTTTTGTCCGTAGTATTCGGAGAAGCCCATGCGGTCGCATAGTTTGTCGAACGACATGACTCCGTTGTAGCTGCCATGGAAGAAGGCGGTGTGGAATCCGTTGTCGCGCAGGATGGCGGGGAGCGAGTGGAGGCTGTCGTCGGCGTAGTCGCTCATGGTGATGGGGAACGGCATGAGTGTGGGCAGTGATGAGAAGATGGCAGGGATGCCCTCGATGGATTTCTTGCCGTTGGCACGTCCTTGATAGACGAGGCTGTGCTGGGCCAGCGAGTCGAGGAAGGGTGTGAACGACTGCATGGCACCGTGGTTGTAGCATCCCATGTATTCTTGCGAGAAGCTTTCGAGTACGATGACTACGATGTTGTTGTATTGGCGTTTGAGGGAGTCGGCTGAGGCGGCAAGGAAATGTCCGGCATTGGGAGCCCAGCAGGGGGTCCAAGGGGTGGAGTCGGCTGCGAAGTCGTAGGGTGCATAGGCGGGGTTGAAGAGTTGGAGGGCTTGTGTGTCGTCCATGTAGTGCACCTCGTTGAGGGTGCCTCCGTTGAAGGTGCGGACGATGTTGTAGCCGCTGTTGGTGACGAGGGCGCTGTTCTTGGACTGACAGTATTTGGTGGTGTCGTGCCAGTCGATGTTTTTGCCAAATCCACCGCGGAGGAGGAAGATGACCACAGCTACGCCTACTACAAGTCCTACAAGGTCGTTGATGCGGTGGTTGCGATATTTGTCGCGGCCGATTAGGCGTATTTTGTTGCCGAACCAGAAGGTGACCAAGATAAGCAGCAGTCCGAAGGCGGTGGAGTGCCAGTAGTCAACTAAGAAGTGGGGCCAGAGGCTGCCCATGTTGCCACTGATGCCGAGGTATTGGAATATCTCGCCTGTGAGGCGGCGGTAGGTGTATTGGTAGTAGGAGGCGTCGCAGATGTCGCTGACGATGATGAAGAGGACAGGCAGGTAGTAGAGTACTATTTCGGTGATGCGGTGGTAGTGTTTGTTCCATCGGAATTTGAAGGGAAGCAGGTTGGCCACGAAGTAGGGGAGGAGCAGGCAACCGATAGTGGCTATGCCGAAGATGATGTTGCCCCAGACTATGCCTAACCATTCGGTGAGGTTGGATATGTGGAATATGCGGGTGTTGGCAAGATAGAAGAATGCCTGCGCCGCCCAGAGGAGCAGGAGGGCAAGCAGGGCTTTGCTGAAAAGGTAGGCATATATGTTGCTGGTTACTATCCAGCCTCTTTTTCGTTTGTTTGTCATTTGGGACGGTAGTTGGATTGACGGAGTATTTTCTGCGCATCGGTCTCTTCAAGCAGGGATTGCATGGAGGAACCGGTGTTTTCCATGTACTGGCTCACTATTTGCCAGCCTATGTAGTCGGTGGTGCGTGGCGAGGAGTCGGGGAAGGCGTTGGTTTTGGGTGCGTCGTCAATGAAGTTGTGGAAGCGCATGTAGTCGGTCTCGTAGAGGAGTTTGCTTTGCATCAGGTATGCCCAAACATGCTCTTCGTTGTGTTCCATCCACTCCATTTGGGCGGAGGTGTAGCGCATGAGTATGCTGTCGGCGGTGTTGGGCATGGTTTGTTGTGCGAAGTAGATGGCCTTGCCTTCGGAAATCATGTAGTCGAGGAGTGACATTTCGTGGTCGGTGGGGATGGCGATATGCTGGCGCGCAATGGCGGTCATGCAGTCGGTGAGCATGTATTGGGGTGCGCTTTGTCGGATGAGGTAGAGTGGGCTGTTGAAGAAGTTGTAGCGCGCGGTGTAGGGGAGCACATATTGGTCGAGGGAGATGATGAGTTCGTGGGTGTTGCATCCCACGCGCATGCTGTAGTCGAAGGCACCTGAGATGAATGTGTAGACTTTATCGTACCGGATGACGGGACAGAGCTTTTGGGCTTGGTCCAGGGCTAAGGCCAGTTGCTGCGCCTGGGGCTTCATGTCGCCAAACACGCTGTCGACCAACCGGTAGATGTCCTGCATGACGGGGTCTTCGACAAAGCCTGCCAGCAGGTGCATAAAGTCGGGGTTGTCAGGCTGGAGGTTGAGCAGGTCGGTGTTGAATTCGTTGCGCACACTGGCCACCTTGGCAGGGAGTTGGTCGATAGGGGTGGTGAACAATACCTGTTCGAAGCGGTGCAGGGGCACCGCTTCGACTGGTTTTTGTTTGCAGCTTGCCAGTGTGAGCAAGCCCGCAAGCACTATGAGAGGTGCAAGAAGTCGCTTGGCCACAGGCTTATTCTTTGGTTTCGTTTTCCTGAGTCTTTTCTGTAGCGGCTTCGTCGAGTATGCGTATCTTGGCTTCGAGGAGGGCAATCTGCTGGCGGGTGTGCTGCATTTTCTTTTCAAACTCTTCTTTCAGCAGGTCGGCTTGCTTGCTGTTGGCCAAGAAACCGAGGTTGTTTTCCCACAGGCTGAGGTCGGAGCGCATTTTCTCTATTTTCTTCAGCAGGTCGTTTTTCTCGTTGTTGATGTAGTGCTGGCCGTTTTCGGCATGGCTGCGTATGCGGTCGCGGAAGCGGTTCTCTTCGGCCTCGCGGGCAGAGATTTTCAGCTGCTCGAAGATGCCGTCGAGCAGGGAGCGGTATTCTTTTTGAATACGGTCCTTGTCTTTCATGGGTACGTGGCCAATTTCCATCCAGCGGCGCTGGAAGTCTTTGATGGCGCTGAGGTTTTCGTCCTTGTCCTCACCAAACTGGTGGGCTTTGATTTCCTCGATGATGGCAGTCTTTTTGGCAAGGTTTTCGCTCTCGCTGCTGCGGATGTCTTTGAAGTATTCGCCTTTTTTGGCAAAGAATTCATCGCATGCGCTGCGGAAGCGATGCCATATTTTGTCGCTCACTTTGCGGCTGGTGGCACCGATGGCTTTCCATTCGGCCTGGAGCTGCAACAGTTCTTCGGTGGCTTTTTTCCAGTCCTCGCGCTTGGCGATGGCTTCGGCTTTGAGGCAGAGGTCTATCTTTTTGTTGTAGTTCTCGGTCTGTTCGTCGCGCAGTTGTCCAAAGTGGATTTTCTTGTCGGCATAGTGCTTATCGATAATGCCTTTGAACTTGCTCCATATCTCTTCGTTTTGTTCGCGGGGCACGGGGCCGATGCTCTTCCATAGTTTCAGCAGTTCGTCGAGGGCGGCAGTGGTGTCGTTCCACCCTTTGGTAGACTGGGGCTGCTCTTTGGTCAGCTCTTCGGCTTTCTCAATGAGGGCTTGCTTGGCGAGCAGGTTCTGGTCAAGTTCCTCCTTGCGTTGGTCATAGTATTCGCGGCGGCGTTCGTCAATCTGGTTGGCTGCGTTGTTGAAGCGTTGCCAAGTCTCCTCGTTTTGCTCGGTGGGGACAGGGCCTATTTCGCGCCATTGTGCACGGAGTTCCTGCAGGGCTTTGAATGCTTTGACCACTGAGGTTTCCACAATCAGCTCTTCGGCGCGTTCGCAAAGCTGTATCTTTTGCTCCAGGTTGCGCTTAAGGTCGAGCATGCGCAGCTCCTTGTTAATCTTGACCTTGTTAAAGAATTGCTCTATGAGGAAATGGTAGTTTTGCCACAGGTCGTTCATTTGGTCGCGCGGCACTTCACCGATGGCTTTCCATTTGTCCTGGATGGCATTGAATTCGTCGTATGTTTGTTTGAGGGTCTCTTCGTCTTTGTCAATCAGTACGCGGAGTTCTTCAAGTATTTGCTTTTTGGCTTCAAGGTTGGCGGCTTTTTGTGCGTCGATTTCCTCCTGCATCTTCTGGCGGCGTGCGCGGTAGGTGTCGTAGGCTTTGTAGAAGGCTTCGGCGGTGGCATCGTTGGCGGGTTTGTAGTCGTCTTTGTTTCCACCTTCGGCAAGGAAAGCTTCGAAGGCTTGTTTCTCAACCTCTTTGTTTAACACGTTGAACTGGTTACGGATGGCTGCTGCGCGGTTGCGGATGTGACTGATGTCGTCGTTCAGCAACTCGGTGAAAGCTGCCAGCAGCTCCTCACGCTCCATGGTGGTGTAGTCCACTTCGGGCTCAGATTCGGGGGCTTCGGTTTGCTCTTCCGTCGGTTGTGCTTGTGGTTTGGCGTCAGGTGCAATCTCGCCCTTTGACTCCTCTGTGGCTACGGGAGCGGGTTCGGGTTTGGACTCAGTGTTGTTGTCGGTTGCTGCGGGTGCGGCTTGTTCGACAATGGGTTGCAGCTCTTTGTCGGTGGGGTTTTCTTGCTCGGGAGCGTTGACACCTTCGGGTGCAGGCTGCATTTGATTCAGTTCTTCCATTTTGTTGTTGTTTAGAATTAGTTCTGCAACACGAAGTTGCAGACATTAAACTGGGTTGTGTTATCTCTGTTTGAAATGCAAAAGTACGTAAAAAAAACGATATGGTGAAAAAGATTTCACGAAAGAGGCACTTCTTTACAATGTTGTGTGAGGTTTGTCATCCGGGCTTTAGGTGTTGTTAGGACCGCCGATGCCAAGCAGCCCGCAGGTTACGTTGCGGCGGAAAAGCACCAGCTTGTTGCCTTTGGCAAACTGCAGCCGCAAGGCAAATGCACACCACAGCACCAGGGTGCCGCCCCATTTCACTGCCTCTTTAGCCAGACGGTTGAGATATTTCTTTTGCGAAATCCTGCGGGTGCGGTAGCGTTCGCTCACTCCGATGCCGTAGGTAAGGCGGTTGAAATAGTCGGGCGTGAGCTTGTGTGGCGGTATTATATGATAAAGGATGGCATTAGGCAGGTAGTAGAAGTGCATGCCGTGCGTGGTCATCTTGTCGAACAGGTCTTTCTCCTCGGCACCGATAAGGCTGTTGCCCTTGCGTCCCAACTCAACATTGAACAGGCCAATGGTGTCGAATACGCTCTTGCGGTAGCAGGCGTTGCCTCCGCCGGGGAAAGCGCCTTTGGGAAACTCCTTGGCGGTATTGCCCAGATAGAGGCGGCCAGTGACGAGCTGGCGGGTATAGTGCGACATCCAGCTGGGCTCCTCGGTCTCGTAGACTGGCAGTATCGGGCCGCCTGCGGCCACAGCCTTGGGATGTGTGGCAAAGAACTCTTTGTAGGTGCGCAGATACTCCCTGTTCACTGTGGCGTCGTCGTCCACATACACCAGCAGGTCTCCATTCGACTGCCGGATGCCGCAGTTGCGGGCATAGGAGAGCCCCTGGCTCTTCTCCACGCAGTAGCGGAAGGCGATACTGGGGAAGTCTTTCCTGAATCGCTGGCACTCGTCCTCAGTGTGGTCGGTGCTATTGTTGTTCACCAGTACAATCTCGTAATCGCTGTGTGGCAGGTCGTTTTCCGCCACGCTTTTGAGGACATTGTAGATATACTTGTCGCGATTGTATGTGCAGAGGATTACCGAAATCATTGTGCTGTTTGGGCTTGCTTGTTGCGGCGGCGATAATGTATGAACAACACACCGCCAATAATCAATATGGTTACTATGGAACTCACCAGCGTGATGGTGTCAAGCTTGTGCATGGTGGGGGCCTCGTTGCGGAACTCAATCACATGGTCGCCTGCGGGAATTACCATGGCGCGCAATATATAGTTGGCGCGGATATATTCAGCAGGCTTTCCGTCGATGTAGGCCTTCCAGTCGGGTGCATAATAAATCTCGCTGAACACAGCCAGGGCGGGGCTTGCCAGATTGTGGTGGCTGCGATAGGTCAGCGTGTTGAGGTCGGCAGGATTTTTATGCTCCATCACGATGTAGGCACTGCTGTCCACGCCAAACCTTGCCATGCCCTTGACAAAGTGCTCGGGCAGGTCCTTCAGTCCCTCGCCCATCTCTGCCACATCCACCACTGCCTCGTTGGCGGGGTCGAACTCGTTCAGCTTCAAGATCTCGTCGTTGGCGCTTTCCACAGGCCTGATGCTGCCCACAAACCAACAGTTGCCCAGCGCGTCGGGGTTGCGATGCACCTGCCCGTTGTTCATCACAATGTAGCGGGTGTTGAGCATGTTCAGCACATTCTGGTTGATGCGGTTGCTTATATAGAAGTCAATCAAATCCTGATAGCGGCGCAGTTTGGCGGCGCTGTAACCGCCCACCTGGTTGTGGAACGCCGAGGGCTTGGAGTCGTTGAAGGTGTTCACCGCCAGATTGAGCACACGGTAGTCCTGGTCGCCCGCCTGGGCGGCAATGGCGTCGATGTCGCGGTCGTACTGTGCGGGCTGCATCTCCAGCATGCGGGCGTTGCGCACATAGTTGTCTTTGTTCAGATAGCGGCTGTTTACACCCTGCAGGTCGATGACGGTGAGCAACGCCAGCACCCCCACCACGGGCAGCACTGCCTTGCTTTTCGACGACAGAAGCTTGATATACACCCACAGCGTGGCTGCTGCCAGCACAATAAACAGGATGCTTCGCCACGAGTCGCCCACAAACAGTGCCTTGCGGTCCTGCACAAAGATGCTTTGTATCATCGGCCACTGGTCGCCATACTGGCGTGCCATCTCGGCGTCGCCGCTGCCGCTATAGCTCAGGCCGCCGCTCATCAGCAGGCCAATGAGTATGCATCCCACCGTGGCCCCGGCCGAGACATAAAGGGCGCGCAGCAGCCGCTTGGTGTCGCCTTTCTCGCGCAGGGTGGTAGCCTCGCGCAGGCCAAGCACTGCCATCAGCACCATCAGCGCGTTGGCCAGCACCAGACTCATCGACGGAGTGCGGAACTTGTTGTAGAGTGGCAGGTGATTGAACACCCACTCGTTGAAACCCATAAAATTCCTGCCCCACGAAAGGACAATGGCAATCAGTGTGGCTGCCAGTATCCACCAGCGTTCAGGCCCTTTCACCACTATCATGCCGAACAGGAACAGAAACACCACGATGGCGCCAAAGTAGACGGGACCGCTCGTAAAAGGCTGGTCGCCCCAGTAAAGGGGCATCTTCTCCTGTCGGAAGTTATTGTACGAGGCGCTGCTCTTGTCCACAGGCTCTATGCTACCGCCGCCGCGGGCCCCGGGCACCAGCAGCGTGTAGGTCTCGCCTATGCCGTAGCTCCAGCTAAAGGCATAGTTGATGTCAAGTCCCTTGTCGTTGGAGTTGTTGTTGCGGGGAAAGTCCTTGCCATACAAATCCTGCGGGGTGACAGTGATCTCGCTGCCGCCGCGCATGGTATACTGCATATACTCCTCGTTCACCAGCAAGTGGCGGGTGTTGCAGGCCAGTGCCAGCAGTACTCCGGCCACCAGTATGCCCGTCGCCAGCAGAAAACGGGGAAAGTAGCGACCCTTCAGCGCATAGATGGCATACACAATGCCCATCACCACGCCCGCCAGGGCGGTATAGAACGTAATCTGAATGTGGTTGAGGGCAATCTGAAGCCCCAGCGCCACCATAAACAGTATGCCGCCCCAAACCAGCCGGTGCGTGGCCTTGCGCCGGTCGTCGCGCAGCAGCCCTGCCCCTTTCAGGCAGAGCAACTCGCCAGCCAGCACCGGTGCCATCATGGCCATGGCCCATGCCTTGGTGATATGGCCGGCCTCGATAATAATGATGTTATAGCTCCCCAGCCCAAAGGCCAGGCCGCCCAGCAGCGCCAGCCATGGGCTCACCCCCAGCGCCACCAAGGCAATGTAAAACCCCAGCAGGTAAAGGAACAGCACGCCCATGTCGTTCTGCCGCCCGAAAACCTGCAGCGACAGGATGTTCTTTACAGGAGTGAAAACCGAATGCTGCGGGCTGTTGGTAATCTGGTAGCCGGGCATTCCGCCAAACATACTGGGGCACCAGGTGGAATACTCGCCCGTGGCCTTGTGGTAGTCCTTCTGGGCCTTGGCCATGCCTTCATACTTCTGCAGGTCGCCCTGGGGCAGGGCCTTGCCTTGCAGTATGGGCAAAAAGTAAATGGCGGAAATGGCCAACAGGGCCACAATCATGCCGGTGTGGATGAGGATGTTCTTTTTCATGTTCAAATATTGATGGTAAGTTGAAAAAACATATACTTTACTTTGTTACCGGATAAGAGATGCGGGCATGGTAGATGCTCAGCATCTTGGATTTAAGCATCGTCCGTATGCGGGTGATGTCGCCGAAGGTGAGGTCGCAGTTCTGCAGCTGGTTTTGGTCTATCTTGCCGTTGATGATGTTATCCACCAGCTTGCCTATCGACTCGTTGTCGTGGCTCTCCAGGCTCTTGCAGGCCGCCTCCACGCTGTCCACTATCATCACCACCGCCGTCTCGCGCGAGAAGGGGGTGGGACCCGGATACTGGAACGCGGCGATGTTGACAGGCTCGTCCGGATGCTCGTTTCTCTGCTTGGCATAGAAATAGCCCGTCACCGTGGTGCCGTGGTGGGTGCGTATAAAGTCCTGCACAGCGGCTGGCAGGTGGTACTTCTTGGCCAGCTCCAGTCCCGACCGCACATGCTGTATGATGATGGAGGCGCTCTCGGCATACTCCAGCTCGTCGTGGGGGTTGAAATCGCTGTTCTGGTTCTCGGTGAAGTAGAGCGGGGCCTCGATTTTGCCTATGTCGTGGTAGAGGGCGCCCACCTTGGCCAGCAAGGCATTGCCCCCAATCTCGTTTATCAGGTCCTCGCTGATGTTGGCCACCTGCATCGAGTGCTGGAATGTCCCTGGCGCGTTGCGCGAAAGCTCGCGCAGTGCCGGGGTGTTGGTGGACGAAAGCTCCATCAGCGTAAGGTTGGTGGTCATGCCGAACAGCTTTTCAAACAAGTATATAAGCGGGTAAGCCAGCAGGGTGAGCACCGCGTTGAGGAAGAACACCAGGTAGCGTTCGCCCGTAATGCCGTCGAGGGTGCTCTCCTGGCTCAGCACACCGAAGGTGTAGATAAGGGCGTAGGAAAGGAATATCACCCCGCTCACTAAGAAGAATTTCGACCGGCTCTCGAAGTTGCGCACCGTCACGATCGACATCATGCCCGCTATAAGCTGGTAGAAGATAAACTCGAAAGGATTGGGCACCATGTTGGCCAGAATGACGATGGTGGTTACATGCACATACAGTGCCACGCGCATGTCGAAGAATATCCGCACCATGATGGGGACGATGCACAGCGGCACTATCAGCACCAACTCGGGGCTTTGGTACGACACTAAGGCTGTGGCTGCGCTGGCAATCAGCACCAGCACCATCACAAACGTCACCTTCCGGTTGTCCTCGAGAATGGGGTGGCGGGTGTTTTTCAGGAACATGTAGAGGGCCACAAAGGCAATGATACACAACACCAGCTGCCCTATATAGCGGCCCCAGGGGTGGTAGTTCTCGCGATACACCTTGTCGTTCTCCTTCTCGAGCGAGGCAATGATGAGCGCTTTCTCCTTCGTGACCGTCTCGCCCTTGGCAATGATGCGCTCGCCCTGCTGTATCACCCCCGTCGAGGTGACCAGCTGCGAAATGCGCGAGTTGAGCTCTATGCGGGTGCGGTTGGCGTCGAACACCAGGCTGGGCAGCAGCACGCTGTCGCGCAGCAGCCGGTTGTTGATGTCCATTGGCGAGACGTATTCCCTCACCGAGTGCTCCGACCCTATGTTGCCGTCCAGCAGTATCAGCGTGTGGCTGGCGAAGTCGGGCATGTCCGGCGGCGTTTCGAGGTAGCCTATGGCATACACGCTGTCCACCGTCGAGCGCAGCCGGCGCAGGTCTATCCCCGTCCGTTTCTGGGCTATGAGGTTCAGCTGCTCCACAGCGCGGCTGTGGGCCGTGTTGTCGTAGTGGTAGTAGAGCATCAGCTCGGCCTTGGCGGCGGCGGTCTCCTGCTCTATCTCGTCGGGGCTTTTCTGCACGGCAAAGTCAAACGGGGCCACAAGGTCGCCATTGCGCCAAATGCTCCCTTCGGCATAGTCGTAGTGCTCGCCCTGCCCGTCGCTCGGGAACATGAGCGGTATCAACGCCGAGGCAAACAGCATCAGCAGTATCTTGGTGATAAGGGGCAGATGCTTCACGGTGGCAGTGATTATATCTTTCAGTTGCATAGGCGGTATATTCGTTTTTGATGCTGAAACACAATTGCCAACATCGTTTTGACTTGTTTTGCGGCGCACATTCCGCGATGCAAAATTACAAAAAAAAACACACATGCGCCTTTTTTTTGTCGTTGCGCGCCGCTCATTTTGCCGCAACGGCCTTTCCGGCTGCCCCCTGGGCCGCTGTCGGGCAGCCCTTGGGCCGCTGTCGCGCCGTTCCTCGGCCGGGATTTGGCCTGCAGTTGTTCTACAGTTCATCGGTGTTGCATCGAACAACTGTAGAATAAGTGCAGACGGAGTGTGGTGGAACGTTCGGGTCGGGGGCGGGCGAGGGGTGGCGGTGCTAAGGGGTGAGGGCGCTTATTTCGGCCAGTTCGTCGGGGTTGGTGAGGTGCCACTCGAAGGCCGAGAAGAGGTCGGCAAGGAATTTTTTCAGCTGTTTGAGTTGTTTTTGCAGTTTTGGGGGCATGGAGGCGGCCGGGCCGCCGTAGAGCGAGGTGACGGGCTCGCCGCTGCGGGCAAAGCTGACGGTGGCGGGTTCGAACACGCCCTGGCTCAGCAGTGTGAGCAGCTCCCAGTGGCTGTGGCCCAGCGGGTCGGCGGCGGGTGGCTCGGGGTGGGGCAGGGTGAGGTCGTCGTAGAGCCGCCGCTGGAACTGCTGCGCGTCGCGCCCGCGAACGAAGACCATTTTGTCGTAGTAGTCGAAACAGGGGTTTGCGGCTCCGCCGTGGGGTGCGCACAGCATGACGTAGGACAGGCGGGTGGCGTCGTTCTGGTATATGTAGACGGGGTATTGGCCGCCGTCGAGTTCAAGGTCGTCTATTCGTGTCAGGGCGAGGGAGTATGCCTCGTTGAGCGAGATGGCGGCCTCGTGGTTCATAAAGCTGGTTTTGAGCAGGATGACGGCTGTGTCGTTGAACGAGAACAGTGGGTTGTCGAAATAGCGCCGGGATGTGGGGTTGGGCATGGCGTGGGGGTGTTTGGGTTGTGATTGTGGGTTGGCGGGGGTCAGGCTTTGGGTTCGAAGGCTTCCTGCCGTGTGAAGTCGGGGCGGTAGTTGGCTTGTGCGTCCAGCTCCTGCACCCATCCGCGGCTCAGCCCCACGGCAGCGAGGTGGTCGGTCACCCGGCGGTATTCGTCGGCGGTGAGGGTGCGGCCCAGCTGGTCGGGCAGGCCTTCGACAGGGGGGTAGTATTGGGCCATGAGGGCCACGTGGAGGTTGGGCGATATGTCGGCCAGCGCGTCGAGTACGGCCAGGCTGTTTTCCACCTGCCCGGGCAGGACCAGGTGGCGCACAATGATGCCGCGCCAGGCAAGGCCGTCGTCGTCGGTGGGCAGGGATGAGCCTTTTTGGTTGTACATTTCGCGCAGGGCGGCGAGTGCCACCTGTGGGTAGTCGGGGGCATGGCTGTAGCGGAGGGCGAGTGTGGGGTCCATGTATTTGAAGTCGGGCAGGTATACGTCGACGTAGGGGGCCAGGGCGCGGAGGGTTTCGACCCGGTCGTAGCCGCCGGTGTTGTAGACGATGGTGGGGTGCAGGCCGCGGCGGTGCAGCGCCTGGACCAGTGCGGGGATGCTGTCGGCGTAGTGGGAGGGGGACACCAGCCCCACCACGTTCTCGGTGCCGGGCAGGAGGGCGGCCACCTGGTCGGCGATGGCTTCCACACCTTGGAAGCGTGCGGGGGCGGTGCCTCCGGGGTGGCTTATGTCGCGGTTTTGGCAGTAGATGCACTGCATGTTGCAGTGGGTAAAGAATATGTTGCATATGCCGCGACGGCCGCTGAGGGGTGGCTCCTCGCCGCGGTGTACGCATACGGTGGCTGCCTCCGGTTCCGGGCCGGCCTGGCAAAAGCCAAGAGTGTCAGTGCGATTGGCACGGCATGAATGTGGACACAGGGTGCATTTCATGGTGCAAAGATACGCTTTTTTTGTGGAAAGCGTTTCTGATTTTGAAAAAAAGTGTATCTTTGCATTGTCAAACGTCCGTGTCCTTGACGGGCAAGCGGGTGGGAGACAGGACATAATGTAAAAAGACGCTGAAACGGCGTTTTATCTGCGGTGCACGAATCTCGCAAATTCTAATCCAACCGCACGGTAAGACAAAGTCGGCGCCTATTGGTGTGATATATACTATTCTGGTATATAGTCACAGCGTGGGCTCGGCATTGTTTATCCCCGGTTGGAAGGCATGCGAGAGCCTCGTGCACGGGATGAACGATGAGTTTTGATACCCGCGCTTCTTTTTTTTATGCCCCCTTAGGTTAGCAAATTTATTCTGGTGCAGGTATCAGCCAGCGACGAAAATTCTTAAAACTGATGAAAAAGAATTTCAAACGGGAGTACGACGCTCCTATGGTAGAACTGATTGAGGCCCGCGTCGAAAGGGGCTTTCAGGCAAGTGGCAGCATCGCCCCTGAGCCGCAGACAGCAGGCTCGACCGAGGGTTTGACGGCAGGCGGAAGCTACACAGGCAACAATTTTGACTAAAAGAAAGGAGGACAAAATGAAGAGAAATTTGATGACAATTGTGTCGCTAATGTCATTGGCGACAATGACGGCCTTCACTTCCTGCACCAAGGAGGAGGCCACGGGCAACGGCTCGCAGTTCCGCGCCACGATGGAGGGCTGCAACGCTGCCAAGACAGAACTGAACGGTACCGCCCTCGAATGGGTAGGTGGTGACCGGATTGCCGTTTACGGCACCGCCGGCGCTGGCATCTACAGCGCCACTCCGCAGACCCCTGCCACCATGGCGGTGTTCGACAACGTGAGCGGCGAGACGGGCGACGGCCCCTTCCGCGCCTTCTATCCCGCAACGCTGACTACCGACGGCGTGAACATCACCCTTCCCTCTACACAGACCTACGTCGAGGGCTCTATCAACGAGTTCCCAATGTATGCCGAGAGCAACGACAACCAGCTTGCCTTCAAGAACCTCTGCGGCGTGCTGAAGCTGCACTTGACGAAGGCCAACACGAACATCAGCAGCATTACCGTCACGGCCAATGCGGAGGTGAACGGTGACTTTGCCATCAGTTTTGTGGGCGGCGTTCCAACTCTCAGCTATGAGGGCAACGGCACGAATTCTGTCACCCTGGCCTGTGCCACAGCCCAGGCCATCGCTGGTGGCCGCGATTTCTACATCGCCCTGCCCGCCTTCGACTCGCTGAAGAGCATCACCCTCACCACCGACGACGGCCGCGTCTGCACCAAGACCGTGAAGAGCAACGTCTGCATCAACGTGGAGCGCAGCACCGTGACCGAAATCGCGTTCGGCGAGAATGACATGGTGTTTGCCGAGCCGCTTCCCGAAGGCGCGCTGCCCGGCCTGTTCCCAGTGAGCGAAACGCAGCAGGTGCGCTTCTCGCAGGGCAACCTGCAGTACCAGGCCAGCACGCAGACTTGGCGTTTTGCCGAGAATCAGTACGACTATGTTGGGGCAGACAACGCCAATATCAGCGCCACCTACGGCGGCTGTATAGACCTCTTTGGGTGGGGTACGGGCGGCAATCCCACATTGGCATCCCTTGACAATAACGACTATAGAGCCTTCACCGACTGGGGCAGCAACGCCATCAGCAACGCCGCCAACAGCGGCTGGCGCACACTCACCCAAGCCGAGTGGGACTATGTGTTCAATATCCGTGCCAACACCACCAACCTCGGCACTGCCAACGCCCGTTATGCCAAGGGCATGGTCAACAATATCCATGGAGTGATACTCTTCCCCGACGGCTACACCCATCCCGACGGCGTGACAGTGCCCGTCGGCATCAACAGCACCGGCACTACTGGTTGGAGCGGCAACAGCTACACCCTCGCCCAGTGGGCGGAGATGGAGGCTGCCGGTGCCGTGTTCCTGCCTGCGGCGGGCGGCCGCTGGGGCACGTTTGTCAACATCAACACTGTGGGTGTCGACGGCTTCTATTGGTCGTCCACGCCCAACGGTGCGTTCGATGCGTACAGCGTGGACTTCTACAGCAGCAGTATCTACCCCGGCCACCACACTCGCTTCAGCGGGTTATCTGTGCGTCTGGTTCGGGATAACAATTAGAATGTCCTGAAAAGTTGCATTGTTAGCGGGTTGAATTGCCCGACTGCCAAAAGTTCCTGCTGCAAAGGCGGGGGCTTTTGTTTTAAGCCACTATAGTGGCAAGGATGAAGGAGAGGGGGTATGGTGGATTTGTGGTTGCGGCGGGTGCAGTTGCGGCGGATTGTGGTTGAGGGTGTCCCAAAAGGCACCCTCTTTTTTTTTATAGAGCCAGGGCAGTTGTTCCACTGTCACCGGGATTGTGAGGCGGCGGCAAGAGTCTGTCAGAAAAGACAAGGTAATTGTCCAAAG
>Ga0310697_10003182_pt1 | contig 16754 bp, 12 predicted proteins | sample 172DNAGHGlowgp2_FD_203883 | JGI IMG/M metagenome (GOLD analysis project Ga0310697, IMG submission 203883) | Sheep rumen microbial communities from Palmerston North, Manawatu-Wanganui, New Zealand - 1728 DNA GHGlow gp2 (v2) (version 2) | ecosystem: Host-associated > Mammals > Digestive system >... | reverse complement strand
CGTAGTGTTTTTGAGCAGTTACTTAACAACGGATTTTACGGATCACACGGACGTTTGCCCGTGCAGCCCAAATCCGTCTAATCCGTAAAATCCGTTGTTCTTGAAAGAACAGATGGCACAGCAGCAACAAGCCACAAGCCCACAGCCACAGCACGGCGAGACCCTGAAGGACAAGACCCGCCGGGGGCTGATGTGGGGCGGACTGAACAACGTGGTGCAGCAGGGCCTGGGCCTGGCCTTCGGCATCGCCCTCGGACGACTGCTGTCGCGCGGCGACTACGGCATGACGGCCATGATCGCCGTGTTCGCCCTCGTCGCCAACGCCTTGCAGGAAAGCGGATTCAGAACAGCCATAGCCAACCTGCCGAACCCCACGCACAAAGACTACAACTCGGTCTTCTGGTTTAGCATCATCGTCTCCGTTGCCTGCTACGTGGCCCTCTTCTTCGCCGCACCGCTCATCGCCGACTACTACCACACGCCGGAACTGATCCTGCTCTGCCGCGTCTTCTTCTCGAGCGTCATCTTCTCCGCACTCGGCACCGCACAGGCGGCCTACCTCTTCCGCAACCTGAGGGTAAAGGAACAGGCGCAGTGCAACATGGTGGCCACGCTGGCCAGCAACCTGCTGGGCGTGGCCATGGCCGTGGCGGGATGCGGCTACTGGTCGCTGGCGGCCATGAACATGGCCTACATCGCACTGAACACCCTGCTCGAATGGCGCGCCAGCGAATGGAGGCCTACGCTCGACATCGACTTCGGCCCCGTCCGACGGATGTTCGGATTCAGCAGCAAACTGCTGGCAACCACTCTCCTGGAGCGCATCAATACCAACGTGATGAACCTGCTGCTGGGCCGCTTCTTCACCCGCGACGCGGTGGGCGACTACAACCAAGCCTACCAGTGGAGCGCCAAGGCGATGCTGCTCCTGCAGGCCACCCTCACGCAGGTGGCGCAACCCGTCTTCACCAACGTGGCGGAAGAGCGCGAGCGACAACTGCGCATCCTGCGCAAGCTGATGCGATTCACGGCCTTCCTCGCCTTCCCCATGCTGCTCGGCATGGCGCTCGTCAGCCACGAGTTCATCGTACTGGCCATCGGAGAGAAGTGGCAGCACTCCGCACTACTGCTGCGACTGCTCTGCATCAGCGGGGCCTTCATGCCGCTGTGCACCGTATTCATCAACATGCTCATCAGCAAGGGGCGCAGCGACACCTACCTGCTCGCCACCCTCTCGCAGTGTGTGCTGCTGACGCTCACCATGGTCTGGCTCCACCCCCACGGCATCCGCGTGATGGTCGAGGCCTACGCGGCCATCTACATCCTCTGGACCCTGCTCTGGCACCGCTGCGTGTGCCGACTGACGGGCTACAGCCTCGGAGACTTCCTGAAGGACATCGTCCCCTTCGCCGCCATCGCCTCCGCCGTGATGGTGGCCACGGGGCTCCTGACCACGGGCATCGGATCGCTGTGGCTGCTGCTGGCCGCAAGGGTGCTGCTGGCCGCCACGCTCTACGCCGGAGTGATGAAACTGCTGAAGGTCAAGATCTTCAGCGAGTGTGTCGACTTCCTGCTGGCCCTCCTTCTGCACCGAAAGCCTCGAGAATAGCGCCCCATACACCCCTCAACGAAAAAGGGGCTGAGAGGCGGCGGCCCGCCGCCCTTACCACAGAGAGCGCAACACGTCAAGTGAGCGCAGTTCGGGGAACTGGGGCAAATGGAGGCGGTAGTAGGTCTCGACGATCTCCACGCAACGGTTGCGCTGCCAGCGCGTGAGGCGGAACAGGTGCATGGTGGGGAAGTCCATGCGCATGAGCAGACGCAGGTGGTCGGCCTCCTGCGGCGCCAGATAGTCGTGGTGGAGGGGAGGCGCGGACAGGAAACAGCCGCCGCGCAGGTCAAACCACCGCTCGCCGTCGTTTTGCTGCAGGTTGGGATAGAAGCCCAGCAGACGCGACAGCCGCATCATGAACACCAAGTGGAAGTTGGCCGTTCCGCTGCCTGTTCTCCCGGCAGGGTGGCGCGGGGCTTGGTCCAGCCATTCGAGTGAGGCCGCGACGTAGTCGTAGAGGGCTTCACCTTGCTGCTCGCCACGCGTGGCATAGAGCAGGAATTCGGCCACGAAGAGCCCCTGCGCCAGCCGCGCCTCGTCGAAGGGCAGCGTGGTGTAGGCATAGTCCAGCCGCAGTTCGCGGATGCGGTGCAAGCTGGCGTTGGGCCTCACGTCGCACTCCGCCTCCACCAGTGTCAGCGGCTGGAACAGTTGCCGGCGCAGTCGGCCCCGCCCCGCGCCGCCCTTTGGCACGCTGACAGCAAACGACAGGCGACCGCCTTGCCGACAAAGCATATCGACAATCAGTCGCCCGTCGTTGTAGGGGAACGAGCGCAGGACGATGGCCTGGGTCGTAAGCAGCGCCATCAGACGAAGCTGATGACACCCTGGACGGGTTCGCTGTCGGAGGCCGAAGCCTGCACCTTCTGCGACTCCTGCTCGCTCGACTGGGCGTTGATGCCCTCCAGCACCTCCCGGCTGCGGTTGTAGGTGGGTGTCTGCTCGACAGCCGAGATGATGTCGTCGTTGTCCAGGTCTTCAGTGCGGAAGATGTAGATGTTGGGGCGCCGCCGATAGGTGTTGTCGGCGATGTCCTCGCCATAGTATTTCCCCCGGCGCGTGGCTTTCTTCGCCTCCTCCTGTTGCCGCTCGTTGATGCGGTTCATGTCTTCGCGGGTGCGTATGGCTTCGCGTTCGGCGATGCCGTCTATGTTGCCGATGCCGAAGCCAGTGGCGAGGATGGTCACCTTCACGCGCTTGCCCAGCTCCGGGTCGACGGCCACGCCCCACTTGATTTCATAGTCGCCAAACTTGTTGAGAAACTCGTGGACGTAGTTGATTTCGTCCATCATGAAGTGGTCTTTGTCGTCCTTTTGGTCGGAGAAGGAGATGTTGAGCAGTATCTTCTTCGAGTTGAAGATGTCGTTGTCGTTGAGCAGGGGCGAGTTCAGGGCGTCGTCGATGGCCTTCTTCACGCGCTCCTCCCCTTCTCCGTAGCCTGTCGACATGATGGCCACGCCGCCGTTTTCGAGCACCGTCTTGACATCGTTGAAGTCGAGGTTCATAATGCCGTGCACGGTGATGATTTCGGCGATCGACTTGGCCGCCACGGTCAGGGTGTCGTCAGCCTTTCCGAAGGCTTGGAGGAAAGGGATGTTGGGGTAGATCTTTCGCAGCCGCTCGTTGTTGATGACCAGCAGTGCGTCGACGTGCTTGGCCATTTCCTCCACGCCGTCGAGTGCCTGGTCTATCTTTCTGGGCCCCTCGAATCGGAAGGGGATGGTGACGATGCCGACGGTCAGTATGCCCATCTCCTTGGAGATGCGTGCGATGACGGGCGCGGCTCCCGTGCCTGTGCCTCCCCCCATGCCTGCCGTGATGAAGGCCATGCGCGTTCCGTCGTTCAGCATCTGGCGGATGTCGTCGATGCTCTCCTCTGCGGCGGCGCGTGCCTTCTCGGGCTTGTTGCCGGCTCCCAGGCCCTCTTTGCCCAACTGCAGGTGCACGGGCACGGGCGAGTCGTTGAGTGCCTGGTTGTCGGTGTTACACACTACGAAGGTCACGTCGTGTATGCCTTCACGATACATGTGGTTCACGGCGTTTCCTCCACCGCCTCCCACGCCTATCACCTTGATGATGCTATGCACCTTGTCGGGCTCGCCGAAGGCAAGGATATCGTTGTCAAAATTGTTGTCTGCCATGGTTGTTGCTTTGGTTTGGAGGGTTCTTACTATTCGTCTTCTGAGTCTACCAGCGTGCGGCCAAACTTTTTCAGCCCCTTGATGAATTTGTTGATGGGTCTGTTTTGCTTTCTCGCGATTTCCTCCTGGCGTTGCTTTTCCTCTTCGTCGGCTTGCCTTTGCGCCTCCTCCTCCTCTCGCTTGCGCTTGGCCTCTGCCTCGGCTGCGGCCTTCTCGTCGGGTGTGCGCACCACGCCTTCGGGCTTCTCGTTGGCGCCGCGGGGCACCCTGCCGTCAGAGGCGCCCGTCCCCCCGGCCTCGTCTTGCCCGAAGAGGTTGCCGTGTACGTCCAGGTCGCCCCCGGCACAATTGTCTGTGCCCATGGCCAGCAGCGACAGCACCATGCACATCGTGGCGTCTTGCTTCTTCAGCAGGTCAGGAGAGGCCGTCACGACCTGCGTCACCTGCTTTGCGATGCGCACCTTGTCGACGTTGACGTGCTGCTTGAAGGCTCGCCCGATGTCCTTCATGTTCGCCCCGCCGCCCGTCAGGATGACGCCCGCCAGCAGTTTGTCGTCCTTGTATTCTGCCGGGACGTGGTACCACACGTTGCGTATGATTTCCTCCACGCGCCCCTCCACGATCTCGGCGAAGGTGCGTCGCGACACGTGGCGGTCGGCGTCGATGGTGTAGGTGGCCTCTCCCTCCAGTTCGGCGCTGTCGCTGTAGGCCGAGCCGTAGTCGAGTTTCATCTTCTCCGCGTCGGCCTCTTCCATTTGGAGCGACATGATGTCCTTGGTGATGTTGGCCGCTCCGAGGGGTATGACCACCAGGTGTCGCAGGATGTTTTTCGTGTAGACCGACACGGTGGTGGTGTCTGCTCCCATGTCCACGAGAGCGCACCCCGATCGGCGTTCCGTCTCTGTCAGCACGCTCTTGGCCTCGGCCAGCGGCGCCATGAGGAAGTCTGCCACGGCGATTCCCGCCGTCTTGAAGCACTCGTCGAGGTTTTTGAAGAACGAGGTGCGTTGCAGGATGTTCAGGTAGTTGCCCTCCAGGTGTACGGCCTGTATGCCCACGGGGTCGAGCTGCAGTTGCGAGTCGACGCGGAACTCCTGCACGGCCACGTCCTGTATCTCCATGTCCTGGTATTGCATCGCCAGGTTGGCGTCTCCCATGTCGTCCACCATTTTCTGCGTCACCTTGGTGTCTTGCGGCAGGTCGAGGGCCACGTTGTTCCTCACGCTGCGAATGCTCTGCCCGTCCACGCCCACGTAGACTTGCGTGATCTTGCGCTTCAGTTTGCGCTCCAGTTGTCCGACGATGTCCGAGAGGCATTGCGCGGTCTTGTCAATGTTGTAGACCATGCCCTTTCGGATGAAGGCGCTGGAAGGCTCTTTGGCCATCGCCAGCACTGAGATGCTGCCATCCATGTTTTTGCGTCCGGCGATGCCCACCACCTTGGATGAGCCCAGTTCTATCGCCACGATGAAGTCTTTTGCTCCCATATCTCTGTTGTGTTATCGTTTGCACACTATCTGGTTGTCATATTCCACGCTGATGCGCCTGTACTGTTGCCAGCCCACCTGCGAGAGTCCATATCGGTAGAACTTCTTCAGGCGTTCCAACTTGCGCTGGATGTCGGTCGGCTGCCCCAGTTCCACGATGTGTCCTCCCACGCGGGGTGCCATCTCCAGCCTCCCGTCGGGGCACACGTTCAGTTGTTCCACCTGGTGCTGCCAGAAGTTGTCTTCTGCCAGCAGCACCCCCACGTCGCGCAGTTGCTTCTTGGCATACTCGCGCGAGACGCATCCCGTGACGACGGGCAGGTTGGCCGTGTAGAGCCGCGCCGGCATGGCCTCGCCGTGCTGGTCGATGAAGTAGTCGGCCTCGCCGTTGGGCATGATGCGCAGCACGGGCATGCGCTGCGATAGCCGGATGGCCACGTGCCCCGAGATGGTCTTGTAGCACACGACCTTCTCTATCAGGTCGTTGGCCTTGAGGGCTTCCTCTATTCGGCGTGTCTTGATGTCGTCGAGGGGAAGCGACAGCGGGTAGATGCCCTTCTGCTGCAGCAGATGCCTCACGTCGGAGGGCGCCAGCAGTCCCGGCACCTGGTCTTCTTCTATCTCGATGTCCACCTGCGTGCACACTTGGCTCGTCGTGTCGGGCTTGTTGAAGGCCGTCATGGCGGCCACGATGTAGCACGCCAACACCACGTCGAGGACGACGATGATTGCTTTCTTCCAGTTCATAGCGTCTGTAAATGGAGAGGGTGATGGGGTGTTCTTTTCTCTGTTGGCTGTGGTCCCCGAGCCTCAACGCCCGGAAGCCGAGTGCTCGAGGATGGTGGCGATGTCGGGCAGCAGGTTGTCCAAGTTGCCTGCGCCGAGGATGACCAGCACGTCGAAGCTGCGGCTCTTGACCAGAGGCAGCACCTCGTCGAGTGTGATCAACTGCCGTTGCACCCCGTCTGGCAGACAGTCGTAGATGAGTTGCGAGGTGACACCGGGTATGGGGGCCTCGCGTGCGGGGTAGATGTCGGTCAAGATGACCTCGTCCAGCACACCCAGGGCGTCTGCAAACTCGCGGTAGAAGTCGCGCGTACGCGTATATAGATGTGGCTGGAAGATGGCGGTGATGTGCCGGTCGCGGTAGAGTTCGCGCAGCGACCGTGCGCTCTGCTCGATCTCCTTCGGGTGGTGTGCATAGTCGGAGAGCAGCACCAGCCTTGGCGTGCGTATCTTGAAGTCGAATCGGCGGTCCACTCCCCGGAACGTCTTCATCGACACCTTCAGTTCCTGTGCGTTGCATCCCGCCAGCTGGGCCAGCGCCATGGCCGCCACAGCGTTCTCTATGTTGATGGGGATGGGCTGTCCCAGTTCGATGCCCTTCACGCACTCGAAGGGCGAGACCAGGTCGAAGGTGATGTCTCCGTTGGCTATCTTGATGTTCTCTGCGTGGAAGTCGCCCTCGTCTCGGCTGTAGTCGTAGCGGCGCACGCCCTGCGGCAGCCGCTCCTGCATGTCGAGTCCGCGATGTATGACGAGTGCGCCCCCGGGCTGTATCAGTTCCGTGTAGTGGGCGAAGCTCTCCAGATAGGCCTCCTTCGTGCCGTAGATGTCCAGGTGGTCTGGGTCGGTGGCGGTGATGACGGTGGCCCACGGGCGCAGCCAGTGGAACGAACGGTCATACTCGTCGGCCTCGATCACCACGTAGTCGCTCTCAGGCGCGAGGATGTAGTTGGTGCCATAGTTCTTGGAAATGCCTCCGAGGAAGGCGTTGCAGTCGAGATGTCCCTGGTGCATGATGTGTGCGCACATCGCCGACGTGGTGGTCTTGCCGTGTGTGCCAGCCACGCAGAGGCCCCGATGCGCCTTGGTCAGCGTGCCCAACACCTGCGCCCGCTTCTCGATGCGGTAGCCTTCGTGCTGGAAGAAGAGCAGTTCCTTGTGGTCGGCGGGTATGGCCGGGGTGTAGACCACCAGCGTCTGTTCCTTGCGGCGGCAGGCCTGTGGCAGCAGGTCAAGGTTCTCCTCATAGTGTATCAGCATCCCTTCATGCTCCAGCTGCTTTGTCAGCGTCGAGGGTGTGCGGTCATATCCGCCCACCACCAGGCCCTGTTGTGCGAAATAGCGGGCCAGGGCGCTCATTCCGATGCCGCCGATGCCGATGAAATATACTGCTTTGATGTCTTTCATTTCCATGTCATTTTCCTGCTAATTTGAATACTTGTTCTGCTATGATGTTGGCGCTGTCGGGCAGAGCCAGTTGCTTGATGTTGTCTGAGAGCGAGGCCAACAGCCTCTTGTCGGCCACGGTCTTGACGGCGAGGTCGAGCAGTGTGGCTGGCGCTTCGGCGTCTTTCACGTAGAGGGCCGCCTGCCTGTCGACCAGGGCGAGGGCGTTCTTCGTCTGGTGGTCTTCGGCCACGTTGGGGCTGGGCACGAGGATGACGGGCAGTCCCAACAGGCAGAACTCTGAGATGCTGCCCGCCCCCGCACGGCTGATCACCAGGTCTGCGACGCGGTAGGCCGCCGCCATGTCCTGGATGAAGTCGGTGACGTGCAGGTTGTCCGGGCGGCTGTCGCCCAGGCGTTGGGCTATCTCCTCGCTGTAATACTTGCCCGTCTGCCAAAGGAACTGCACGTCCTGCTGTCCGCGCACGATGTCGAGGTGCTGCAAGACGCTCTCGTTGACGGTGCGTGCGCCGAGCGAGCCGCCCACCAGCAGGATGGTCTTCTTCTGCACATCGAGGCCGAACATGCGGCAGGCCTCCTCGCGCGTGACGTTCTCTTCGAGGAGCCGCTGTCGCACGGGGTTGCCGGTGAGGATGATCTTCTCCTTGGGGAAGAAGCGCTCCATGCCCTCGTAGGCGGTGCAGATGACGCTGGCCTTCTTGGCCAGCAGCTTGTTGGTGACGCCGGCGTAGCTGTTCTGCTCTTGTATGAGGCAGGGCACGCCCATCGCCGCCGCCGTGTTCAGCAGCGGTCCGCTGGCGTAGCCGCCCACGCCCACGGCCACGTCGGGCCGGAAGTCGCGCACGATCTTCTTGGCCATGCGCTGGCTTTTCCACACCAGGTAGAGCACCTTCAGGTTCTTCAGCAGGTTCTTGCGGTCGAAGCCCTGTATGGGCAGGCCGACAATCTCGTATCCGGCCTGAGGCACGCGCTGCATCTCCATGCGGCCCAAGGCACCCACAAAGAGGATGCGTGTGCCGGGGTCGATTCGCCTGACGGCGTTGGCTATGGCTATGGCGGGGAAGATGTGGCCACCGGTTCCGCCGCCGCTGATGATGAGGTTCATAAGTTATAAGAGTGAAGAGTGAAGAGTGAAGAGTGAAGAGTGAAGAATTTGCCACCGCGTCATGATTTCCATGAACTATGAACTATGAACTATAAACTATGAACTATGAACTATGAACTGCTTCTTCGGTCTCTGGCGTCGCCACTTCGCGTCGCTTTGCCGAGCGCGAGACGCTGAGTATGACGCCGATGTAGAGGCAGTTGATGATGGTGCTGGTGCCGCCCTTCGAGATGAGGGGCAGCGGCTGGCCCGTGACGGGAGCCAAGCCCACGGCCACCATCATGTTGAACATGGCCTGTGTGACGAGCATGATGGCCAGCCCCATGGCGAGAAAGGCGGGGAAGTTGTTCTCTAAGCGGGAGGTGATGTGGGCCGTGCGCATCAGCAGCACCACGTAGAGGAACACCACCACAAACGCGCCCTCAATGCCCATCTCCTCGATGATGATGGCGAAGATGAAGTCGCTGTACGCCTGTGGCAGGAAGTCGCGCTCGACAGAGTTTCCCGGCCCGCGCCCCACATAGTTGCAGCTGGCGATGGCGATGTTGGCGTGGGCCGCCTGCATGTCCTTGCCCATCAGGTCCACCTCCTTGGGGTCTTCTGGCCAGGGCGAGACAAACTTCTTGACGCGTCCCTTCCATGTGTCCAGACGGTGCAGCACGCCGGAGCGCCCCGCCACGGAGGAGGCTTCGACCTGCGATGCGCCGTCTTTCACGACCACGGTCTCCCGCTGCTTGGTGTTGGCCTGCAGCGCTTTGTCGTCGCCGACCACGAGGATGAGCAGCAGGGCGGCCACGACGAAGGCTGCCACACTGCCCGCCACGACGAGCAACTGTCTTGCGGGCACGCGGCCCACCAGCAGCATCATGAAGATGGTGATGGCCAGCAGCATGGCCGTGGAGAGGTTCTCGGGAGCGATGAGCACCAGGAAGATTGTCAGCAAAAAGCCCACATACTTGATGGCGTCCGGATGGGCGCCGTTGGCTTGTTGCATCTGCGAGAGTATCTGCGCCGTGGCCAGCACCATGGTGCCCTTGGCTATCTCTGAGGGTTGCAGGGTGACGCCAAAGAGGGAGATCCAGCGACTGGCCCCGTTGATCTGTCCGGCAAACAGCACCCACACCAGCATACCCACCGACACGGCCAACGCTATGGGCGTCAGCAACTTGAAGAAACGGCACGGCACGTGCAGCACCACGATGGCCACCATGATGCCCATCACGATCATGCCGGCGTGTTTTCTCAGGGGCACGATGTAGCTCTCGTTGCCATAGATGAGGTGGCTGGAGGCAGAGAAGACCTCGATGATGCTGATCACGCAGAGCCCGAAGAACACGGTCCAGATGACCTTGTCGCCTTTGAAGAGGTTGCCTATCTTTTTGTTCATCTGTTTTTTTTAGTTTTTTGTTTTTAGTTCATAGCTGTGCTACGCATCACGCAATATGGACTATGAACTACGAACTATGAACTATGAACTATGAACTAACTCGCGCCAGCGCCTTGAACTGTTCGCCACGGTCTTCCATGTTCTTGAACAGGTCGAAGGAGGCGCAGCAGGGCGAGAGCAGCACGGTCTGCCCGGCGTGGGCCAGTTGTCGGCACGCCTGTACGCACTCGGGCATGGAGTGGGTCTCGCGGATGGGCAGTCCTAAGGGCCGGAAGAAGTCTTGCAGTTTGCGGTTGTCCTTGCCGAGGAAGACCAGTGCGCAGCACTTCTCCTCCACCAGGCCGCGTATGTCGTTGTAGTCGTTGCCCTTGTCCAGTCCTCCGAGGATGAGCACTGTGGGCCGCGTCATGGCTTCCAAGGCCCATCGGCAGGCGTCGACGTTGGTGGCTTTCGAGTCGTTGATCCACAAGACGCCGTCGGTCTCGCACACGCGCTCCAGCCGATGCTCCACACCCGGGAAGGTCTTCAGCCCCTCGGCAATGACAGCCTCGGGTATGCCGGCGGCCAGACAGGCATGGGCGGCGGCCATCTGGTTGTACAGGTTGTGCCGTCCGGGCAAGGCCAGCTGCGCCCCTGCGATGGGGAAGGGCTGGCTCTCGGAGAAGGCCACCACCTGGGCCGGGGTGCGGTATTCGGGCAGCAGACGCGCCGTCACGGGGTCGTCCTTCCAGTAGATGAAGGTGTCCTCGGGGCGCAGGTTCTGCAGGATGCGCATCTTCGAGCGGGCGTAGTTCTCAAACTTGAAGCCGTATCGGTCCAGGTGGTCGGGCGTGATGTTCATCAGCACAGCGATGTCTGCGCGAAACTGGTACATGTTGTCCAGTTGGAACGACGAGAGTTCGATGACATACCACTGGTGGGGCTGCTCGGCCACCTGCAAGGCCAGCGAGTGGCCTATGTTGCCGGCCAGTCCGACGTCGCGCCCCGCTTTCTGGAAGATGTGATATATGAGCGAGGTGGTGGTGGTCTTGCCGTTGGAGCCGGTGATGCACACCATCTTGGCGTCGGTGTATCGGCCCGCCAGTTCTATCTCGCTGATGATGGGGGTTCCCTGTGCCTTCAGCTTGGCGACGAGCGGCGCCGTGTCGGGTATGCCGGGGCTCTTCACCACCTCGTCGGCCTCGAGGATGCGATCCTCCGTGTGGTGGCCTTCTTCCCACTCGATGTGGTGCTGGTCGAGTAGGGCTTTGTAGTTGGGCTTGATGGTGCCCATGTCCGAGACCAGCACGTCCATGCCCTGTTTCCGGGCCAGGATGGCGGCTCCCACGCCGCTCTCTGCGGCTCCCAGTATGGCTATCTTTTTCATGGTTTTCTGCGTCTTGTTGATGTGGTTGTTATGCGGCTTGAAAAATTTTTCTAGAAAAATTTTCCCGGCTGTGGGACTTTTGCTCACCGACTGTGGCACTTTTGGAGAAATTTTTCTAGAAAAATTTTCCTGGCTGCAGTACTTTTGCTTTCCTTGGGTCCCAAAGTGGTGTTCCGGGCGTCATCTGACCTTGAGTGTGATGAGCGTCAGTGCGGCCAGGATGATGGTGGTGATCCAGAACCTGACCGTGATTTTCGACTCGTGGAAGGGGCGGTGGGGCCATCCTTTCAGCAGGTAGGTGCTGGTGGGGTCGAGTTGCGAGTCGAGGCGTCGGAACGTGTCGTGGATGGGCGTCGAGCGGAACACGCGCACGCGGCGGCCCTTGCGCTTCTGCAGTTTGAACCACTGGGTCTGTATGATGACCGAGAGGCTCTCGACGAAGAAGATGCCGCAGAGGATGGGCAGCAGCAACTCTTTGTGCAGGATGACCGCCGTGACGCCGATGATGCCTCCGATGGTCAGCGAGCCGGTGTCGCCCATGAAGACCTGTGCCGGGAAGGCGTTGTACCAGAGGAAGCCTATCATGGCGCCGATGAAGGCGCAGAGGAACACCACCAGCTCCTCGCTGTGGGGGATGTACATGATGTCGAAGTAGCTGGCATATCCGATGTGCGACGACACGTAGGCCAGGATGCCGAGGGCTACTCCGATGATGGCGGAGTTGCCTGCACACATGCCGTCCATGCCGTCGTTGAGGTTGGCTCCGTTGCTGACGGCTGTCACCACCAGGATGGTCATCAGGACAAACAGCACCCAGCCCATGGCCGTCTTGTACTTGCCGCAGAAGGCCATCAGCGACGAGTAGTCGAGGTTGTGGTTCTTGATGAAGGGGATGGTGGTCTTCAGGCTCTTCACGGCCTCGGCCTTGTGGCTCACGGTGAACGTGGCCGCGCCGCCCTCGAGGGCGGAGGGCGTGGCCTGGCCTGCGGCGGCGGCAGAGGGCGCGGGGGCAGACGAGGGCGTGGCCGGGACGGAGACGTTCTCGCGCACCAGCACGTCGGGGCTGAGATAGAGCGTCAGCCCCACGATGAAGCCGATGGAGACCTGCCCCACTATCTTGTACAGGCCCTTCAGCCCCTGCTTGTCGTGGCGGAAAATCTTGATGTAGTCGTCCATGAAGCCGAGGAACCCCAGCCACAGGGTGGTGACAACCATCAGGATGAGGTAGATGTTGCGCAGTCGTCCCAGCAGCAGCACAGGCACGAGGATGCAGATGATGATGATGATGCCCCCCATGGTGGGCACCCCCTTCTTCTGCTCTCCAAAGGGGTCGATCTCTGCGTCGCGCGCGGTCTCGCTGATGTTGCGCCGCTTCATCCACTTGATGAAGTGTTCGCCCACCCATGCCGACAACAGCAACGACAGGATGAGGGCCGCCAAAGCGCGGAACGAGACGTAGCTCCAGAGGTGGGAGCCGGGTATGTCAAACTGCTCTAAGAAGCGAAAGAAATAGTAAAGCATTTTTTTTCTTCTTTGGTTGGGGGGTATCTGGGTTTTCTAGACTGTCTAGATTTTCTAGATTCTCTAGATTTTCTAGATTTTCTAGATTATCTAGACTTTCTAGATTTTCTAGACGGTCTATACCATCTGGTCATTCTGCATGAGCGCCTCGCGTATCACCTCGTGGTCGTCGAAGTGGTGCTTGACGCCCTTCACCTCCTGGTAGTCCTCGTGGCCCTTGCCCGCCACGAGGACGACGTCGCCCCTTTGCGCCATCATGCAGGCTGCACGGATGGCCTCGCGGCGGTCTTCGATGGTGATGACCTTCTTGCGCTGCTGGGGCGACAGCCCCTCGAGCATGTCCCTGATGATGTCGGCCGGCTCCTCAAAGCGCGGGTTGTCGCTGGTGATGATGACGCGGTCGCTCTGCCTCACGGCCTCCTGCGCCATCAGGGGGCGCTTCCCCTTGTCGCGGTTGCCGCCCGCCCCGCACACGGTGATGACCTGCCCACGGTCGCCGCGCACCTCGTGGATGGCGGCCAGCACGTTGGCCAGGGCGTCGGGCGTGTGGGCATAGTCGACGATGACGGTGAAGCCCTCGGGGCTCTGGATGGGCTCCAGCCGGCCATTGACGCTGTGCAGGGTGGAGAGCGCCACCAGCACATCCTCCTCGTGCTGTCCCAGCAGCACGGCGGCGCCGTAGACGGCCAGCAGGTTGCTCACGTTGAAGCGCCCGATGAACTGCACGCCCACCTCGCGTCCGCAGATGTCCAGGTACATGCCCTCAAAGTGGGCCTCGACGACGCGGGCGCGGAAGTCGGCCATCTGCCGCTGCGAGTAGGTCTTCACCTGGGCGCGGGTGTTCTGCGTCATGAAGAGTCCGTTCTTGTCGTCGAGGTTGGTCAGGGCGAAAGCCTCCTTGGGGAGGTGGTCGAAGAACGCCTTCTTGGCGTCGCGGTAGGCCTCCACCGTCTTGTGGTAGTCCAGGTGGTCGCGCGTCAGGTTGGTGAATATGCCGCCGCGAAACCGCAGTCCGCCGATGCGCTGCTGCGCGATGGCGTGGCTCGAACACTCCATGAAGGCATACTGGCATCCCGCCTCCACCATGCGCGCCAGCAGTTGGTTGAGTTCCACGGGGTCGGGCGTGGTGTGTGTCGCGGCCACGGGCTCTCCCTCGATGTAGTTGCACACGGTGGACAGCAGTCCGCAGCGGTAGCCCAGTTTGCGGAACAGATGGTAGAGCAGGGTGGCGATGGTGGTCTTGCCGTTGGTGCCCGTCACGCCGACGAGGGCCAGCCGTTGGGAGGGCCGGCCATAGAAGGCGTGGGCCAAGGGTCCGGCGGCCTGTTCGCTGCTGGCCACTTGTATGAAGGTGGCCGGGGCGTGGGGCGCGCCGGCGTCGGCGGTAGGCCCGTCGGCGTCGAGGGTCTCGCACACGACGGCGGCAGCCCCCTGCTCCAAGGCTTTGGGGATGAACTGGTGGCCGTCGACCTGCGTGCCGCGCTGGGCTATGAAGAGATAGCCCGGACGCACCTGGCGCGAGTCGATGGCCACGCCGCAGATGTCTCTCTCTACTTCGCCGCGCACTTGCAGCGGCGCGATGTCTTTCAGAAGTTCGCTCAGTGTCATTGCTTTCTTCTATATGGTGTCACTTCAACTTCAGTTCACAGGTGTTGCCCAGGGTGACGGCCTGTCCCGGCTCCAGGCTCTGCTCCGCCACCTTGCCCACGCCGCTGACCCGGACGCGCAGTCCGAGGCTCTCCAACAGGTAGACGGCGTCGCGCGCGCCCATGCCCCGCACGTCGGGCACCAGTCCGCGATTGACCTTCCTGTCCTTCTGCGGCTGTTCGGGCGTGATGCCCAGTTGTTGCATCACGGCGTTGGCGGCGTTGGCGTTGCCGGGCTTCACGCTGGGCGGCGTCTTGTCGCCGTCGCTGGCGTCGGCGGCGCGCAGCTTGACCGACTGCGCCATGATGCCCTCGGAGATGTGGTGGAACACGGCGCCGCTCATCAGTCCGCCCGACACGTGGGGCCCGTACTTCTGCAGGCAGACGATGCAGCTGTAGCGCGGGTTGTCGGCAGGGAAATAACCACAGAAGGAGAGCAGATAGCGCGTGTGTCCTGGGGTGTAGCCCCACTTGCCGTTGGCCATCTTCTCTGCCATCATGGCCGTGCCCGTCTTTCCCGCCACCTTGAACGAGCGGCTGCCTGCGCGGCGGCCCAGGCCTTGGCTCACGACGTGCTCCAGAATGGTCTGTATGTAGCCCAGCGCCTTGTCGCCGCATATCTTCTCGCGCACCACCTCGACGGGAAACTCCTTGAGCACCTCGCCGTCCTTCTCGATGCGCTTGACGAAGCGCGGGCGCACCATCTTGCCGTTGTTGGCGATGGCGTTGTAGAACGTAAGGGTGGAGATGGGCGGGATCTGCGTCTCGTAGCCGATGCTCATCCAGGGCAGGGTGGTGGCGCTCCAATAGCTGTCCTTGCCCTGCTTGTAGTCGCCGGGCTTCCTGACGCGGGGCTTGGCCGCACGCGGCAGGGGGATCTTCAGGTCTTCGGCAAGGCCGATGCGGTGGATGCCTTCGACAAACTTCTCGGGACAGTTGTGGTAGTATTCGTCGATGATGCGCGACACGCCGATGTTGCTGCTGACCTCCAGCGTGCGCGGCAGCGAGATGACGCCATAGCCCTTGCCGTTGCGCCAGTTGTGGTCGCGCATCACACGCCCGTACATGGGCCAGAGCCCGCGGCCCGTGTCCACCCACTTGTTGGTGTCGCACTTGCCGTCGTCGAGCGCCACCAGCAGCGACGCCGTCTTGAACACCGACCCGGGCTCGACCAGGTCGCTGATGGCGTGGGTGTCAACCTCGCGGTATTGCACGACGCCCTCCTTGGTGACGCACTTGTCGATGTTGACGATGGCCTTCACGTCGCCCGTCTTCACCTCCATGACAATGGCCACGCCCACCAGGGCGTCCACCTCCTCCATCTCTTCGATGACGGCGCGCTCGGCCAGGTCTTGCATACCCACGTCGATGGTGGTGACGACGTCGGCGCCGTCGACGGCGGGCTTCACGACGAAGGGCAGGATGTGGTCGAGCACCTTCTGCGTGCGCCTCACCCCCGCCTCTCCGCGCAACAGGCTGTCGTACGACAGCTCCAGCCCGCTGTAGGGCTGCCCGCTGGCGGAATAGACATTGCCCACGATGCGCTGGGCCAGCGAACCGAAGGGGTGGCGGCGGGCGTCGATCTTCTCCCAGTGGAAACCTCCCTTGTACTTGCCCATCGAGAAGACGGGCAAGGCGCGCACCTCGTTGAAGGTGGTGTAGTCGACGATGCGGGGCCATATAGCGTAGTGGCGCAGCGAGTCGTGGCGAGCCTTCTGCAAGTCGTGGCGGAAATCCTCGACAGACTTGCTGGGGAATATCTCGTGAAGACCCTCGCAGATGCTGTCCATCTTGGCGCCCAAGAGAGAGTCCTTCTTGTGTCCGCCCACCTTGAAATCCATGTAGATGCGATATTGGGGGATGCTGCCTGCCAACAGCTCACCCTCGGAAGACAGCACGTTGCCACGCACGGCGGGCACGGTGTCGTTCTCATGCTTCAGACGGGAGGCCACCTGCTCCCAATAGTCGGCCTTGGCCACCATAATATATAAGGCTTTGGCCAAGACGGCCACCCCCAACAACACGAAGCACAGCGTTATCAGGAAATAACGCGGCATCACTTTCTCGTTCTCAAACTTGCTCATCTCTCGTGTCTCTACGTCTTGTATGCGTCTTCAGGTCCTCTCTGCTTCGGCTATCTTGTCATTCGTCTACATTCCGGGTGTGGCACGGCGGCGTCCGGGCCTCACCGTGGCATCTCAACGATATAGGGGGGCTGCTCGGATATGCGCAGCGTGCTGTCGCGATTTTGGCGCAAGGCGTTCAGTATGTGGCTCTCACGCGTGCGCTCGGTCAG
>Ga0310697_10003180_pt1 | contig 16757 bp, 6 predicted proteins | sample 172DNAGHGlowgp2_FD_203883 | JGI IMG/M metagenome (GOLD analysis project Ga0310697, IMG submission 203883) | Sheep rumen microbial communities from Palmerston North, Manawatu-Wanganui, New Zealand - 1728 DNA GHGlow gp2 (v2) (version 2) | ecosystem: Host-associated > Mammals > Digestive system >... | reverse complement strand
GTTCAATGTCTATATAACCAACATTGGGAGGACTATAAGAATCAGGCGAACCGAACAAATGAATCAAATCCTCTTTTTTCATTGAATCCGCGATCTGATTATAATATTCCAAACTTACGTGACAATTGTCACCTTCATGGAGTCCACAATCATCTGAGGAACATGACAAAAAAGTAATACAGAAAAAGAGAATAATATATTTCATAAGCTCAATCATTTACAAGAAGGTTCACAAATCATTTCACCAATTTCAACATTCACATCATTATCATCGGAATTCGGCAAAATGATGGTTGCATTTGGATTTTCATGATATGTATTATCAAAAACTGTTGGGTGCCACAAAAAACCTGGTTGATCTTCATTATACCAAATACTTCGCATATCGGGAAATTCATTTGCATATTCTATTTTAAATAAACGCAAGGCTGTTTCCTTATCAAGAAGGACTTGATCAATAAATCGTACAGTACCAATTTGATGTCTTGAATTAACTTCGTCAGAAGCGTTTGGGTCATATTCCCATCGCTGGACAATATGACGTATTTGAACGTTGTGCCCCTGAGAGGGATCTATTCCATAGACTTTTCTGAGATACATTTGTTTTTGTTGATAAACTTTAGGAAGATAATTGTTGAAAATATTTGGGAAATTATTTGATGTAAGAACAGGTCCAATAGTCACCCATATATTTCCATCCGAATCCATCCCGTTCATTGGATTAAACCCATTCCCGGCATACAGATACGGGCTTGCAAATTGCCTTGCCGGGTCCACAGAAGTCCACATTCCAAGCATCGGATCTAGATATCTCGCGCCGAAATAGTCAAGCGCGATTTCGTCATCGTGCTCTTTCCCCGTGAAATTCTCCGTCACCTTGCCTGTTGGTGGTGGCGTTAACTCAATCATTTCGCCGAAGGCGCGGTAATCGTATGCGGCGAGCGGCGTGCCGATATCGGAGTGCGCGGGGTTCGCATCGGATTGCGTGCCATAGACGAGCATCGTTGAGCCGAGATGGTTCTTCAGGTACCATTCGAATTTCGTGTTCGGGATGTAGCCTACGCCGGAGCCCATGTCGGGATTTTCAGCGTCCTCTATTCCATAGCGTCCGAGGCCCTGCGGCATGTTCACGACGACTTTCGTCTGTTTTGCCGGTCCGGCGTAGTTCTCGCGGATTTCCGTTCCGATGCCGGTGTAGTGCGTCACCTTGACCGTATCCCAGCTTGACGCGGTAGCGGACTTTGTCAGAAACGTCTTCGAGATGCGCCTGCCCGACCCGTCGTACATCATTGAAAGGCGGGCGGTGTCGCTGGAACTTCCCGTAGGTTGAGACTCTTGCATAAATTCGACCGGCATACCTCTCCAATCATAAGAAATTTTCAGACCTTTGGACTTGTCTTCCGTTAAATTACCCTCAGAATCATACACAAAGTTATTCGGGTCGGACATAATTCGCCCTAAGGCTGACGTTCCGCCCATGTTGTCGGCGACGGTCTTGAGCCTGTTTTTGCCCGAATAGTAGCTGTATTCGCCACCGGTAGGGTTGACAACGTTTCCGGCACGTCGTTGTGCAGTAATTCTGCCTTGGGCATCGTAGGCGAAGATTTCGTCGAACACATCCTGTTTCGTGTCGTTGACCTTTGTCAAACGGTTCAGTTCGTCATAGGTGTATTGCACATCGCGGAATTCTCCGTAGTTGTTATTTTCGTGCGCCAGATGATGCGCCATGCGGCTGATGTTGCCGTTGTATTGCGGCGTGCAGGCATTGTTTCCGCAGTCCTCGTAGTAGAGCGTGTCGGCATAGAGTTCGCGGTTGTCGGCGGACCTGACTTCGGCCGTCTTTACCGCTCCGCTGATGTGGTAGGTGTAAGAGAGCGTCAGGGAATTGCCGAGCTTCACGGTCCTTACGCTGCCGGTCGGGTAATAATCATAGTGCGCCACGGGGACCTTGTTCCCGCTGCCGTTCTTCGAATAAACGTCGGACACGCGGCCAAGGCGGTCGTAAACATACCGTTCGGTAATCTTGCGGTTCATGCCGTTCGGTTTCAGGCCGTATGGGTACTTCGTCGTCGAAAGGACCTTGCCGCCTACGTCGTATTCGGTTTCCACGGCCAGCATCTTCAGGCTGTCGGCGGGCATCGTCGGGTCGTAGGCGTACGCCTTGACCACGCGACCGTACTTGTCGTAGGAACTCGCTGTTGAAACGCGGATGACGCTGTCCTTGCCGTTCGATGCGGGTACAAGGTCGCCGTTGTCGTCAAGCACGGCCTTTACGTCGGAAACAACTGCCGCGACGCGGCCTCGGGTATACTTGAGCATTTCGCCATCAGGAACGAGCTTGACGCTCAGTGCATTCAGGGTGTCATCCGTGGGAACCCTGTCATAAAACGTTCGGGTCACCGTGCCGGGAGTTAGCGAATCGACAACGGGATTGTTCTGGTTTTGGACATCGTTAAAGTAAGCCCTCGCAGCCGCACGGTCCCGGTTAGTTTTCCATTCGCCTGTATAAACAGTCCTATCCAGGTGGTCGTAAACGACAACGGAATACGCGTCGGAATCAATCTGCTGCCGTGTCTGCGTGGCGCGCACACGGCCTGCGATGTCGTAATATGTGACGGTCGTGTCCGCATCCGGTTCCCAGCTCTTTATAACGCGGCTCTGGGAGTCGTATTCGTATGTACTCGGGGCGACGCAATTTGTAGGAGCATTCGTATATTCACAGCTCATAGGCGGGTGGCTCTTGGTAACGTTCCCACGAGCGTCAAGTTCATTCACGCTACGGGTTAAAAGTTCATATACAACGATACCGTTGCCTACAGCACCAGTCTTTTTCAAAGCACCACTAATAATAATATGACCTTCACCATCCTTTACCGTAAATGCAGCATTGTCATTTTGATCTATGCTAAGCTCCCATATATGGGTTGGCTCCGAATCTTTAGCAGCATGATAATTTACCGCATTATCGTAAGTTCGAGACCCCTGCACCGCATTTACTGCTGATGCCAAAGAATTGAAATCCATCGTATTAATATTAGTCAAGTTTATGCCTGACGAATAAGCTCTAACTACATGGTTTTCCGCAAGAGAAAAAGCCTTGCCAGGAGCGCCCTCCACATCTTTCGTTGCTACCGGGTCTGGCTTCCAGCGAGTTTCTACATAAGGGTATCCGCCAGCATCAGGATATGAAGTTTTACTTCCATCATAAAACTTTTTTGCCATGTCTGGATAGTCGAGAGTCCTTGCTTCGGAATTGCAATCGAGTGCATCAGAGCATTTCAATTCAAAGGGTAGATACTTGTACATAGGACGCCCCATCAAGTCTCTCTTCGAACTGGTTATGAGAAGACTCCGATCTCCGTCATAGGCTCGTGTTTCCAGTTCTTCATGCTGTGTTGTCGTAAAACGCACTGCATAAGTTGACGGCTGCTCGTTTTTTCCAGGAACTAAGACTATATCATCCAAATCGACATCAGTATTGGATATAAAAGTAAAACGTACATCACTCCCACCGAGTTGATTACTGCCAAAGAATACGATTTCTCGATTCCATTCAGATGACGCGGCAAAATTGTACTGTAGGTTCTTCGCTTTTAGACTTATATTACACGGATATCCATTAGAAGATGCATTGCTGCATTTGTGCCAAAATGTCAGCACAGCCCCGCTGTCAGAAAGAATTTGCATTGTTGATGTCGGGATTTTTTGACTAATTTGTCCATACAGTCTCAAATATCTCGATCCCTGAACGGTTTCCCCGCGTACACTGGACGCCTTGCCATTGTCAACGTTCCAACCAGCCAGTGACGGTTCCTCGAATCCCCCGTTAGACAAAAGCTGTCCTCCAGAATAAGCGATAGCATCTGTACGGTTCGGGAACTGTTTTTGAACCTCTATGCCTGGAATATCAATAACGGAATTTCCGTTCCCATCTTTTTCCTTGAATGTCGGCATTTCCGTATCGCCTTTTCCATAAAGCACTGCTCCATCCTTAGAAAGGACAACCACTCGCTCGGTTATCGTTGAACGATTTTTTGCTGCAGGGTCAGCAGACCAATCATCGTCAATGTTCCATACAAAGAACTCATTCGCTTCATTCAACGATACACAGTCAATACACATGTCCCGCAATGAGAAACCTATGTTTATATCAGTCTTGGATTTCAGCCCGTTCTTAAGGGTAAAACGATAAACGTGCTTGTTGCCCACGGACGAGCGTATAACAGAAAGATCATCGCGGAGTTGTACCTCAACGTTAGCTGTTGAAATTTCAATTCCATTGAAAACAAAAAGTGGGTTCTGTCCATCGGGATGCGTAATGTAGTAATTCACGTAAACAGGGCCATCCACATCCGCGTCACCTTCATTTTTCACATCCAACGAAACAACGTTCACCCCGTTGGGAATAACGACTTGTCGTTGAAGATCTTCATCATAATACCGATGCTCAATAAGCCCTTCCCATTCATAAACAACAATTTTTGGTAAAAGTTCAACGGAGGTTTCTCCACAACCAAGATGGGGTTCCCCATAAACTAAATGTCCGTTAGCATCGAAAAGTCCCATCTTGGGGTTGTCTGTTAATACACTAGCCCCATTCCAGCTGAACATCGATGATTTACCGATATCAGTCCAAGCTTCTGTTTGAACCGTAAACCCGATATTATAGTATTCGGGATAAAGATTATTCGCCTTGACAAGAGCGTTTGCATTCAATTTGACTTTCAGAATGTACTGATTCTCAGAACACTTTTCATTCGAGAATGTAGCTCCGTCCATAGCGCCTTGATAGAACTTTATTAGTGAGGCATCAATATTTGGATCTCCTCCATAGTAAAAATGCATTTCGTAGCCACCAATGTTGGCGTCAGCCGTTCCTGTATTTGCTATTCTAAAGTTGAATAGGCCCTGTTTTTGATTGTCTCGGGCACCATCATAAAACTGGACTGTTAGATTGCTATTTGTCACGCTACTGTTTACAGTATTTTCATCAGAGCAGAATTTCAAGTTTCCGCGAGAAGTGCTACGATAGCGAATTTTTGTAAAAGCACCAGGCCTGTGTTCTTCAGGAATGATTTCATGGCAACTAGAATTAAACCAACTTGGAGTAATTCCATACAAAGGAGTTCCATCACCTTCAAAAGATGCCATTTTATAATTATAGTGTTTATTCCTTGCTGCTGACAGAGCGTACGATTCTACTGGATAAAGATAGGAGAAGTCCTCGTACATATTCGCATCTTCTTTTTTTTCATTCATTGGATCAAAATAATTCATATTTGTATAGGTCTCTTTGGCGTCATACAACGCAAGTTGAAACTCATCCAACGTTTCTCCGGCATACATTACCCGCAAACCTTTGTACTGTTGTCTGAATACATAGTTGCCATTTCCACAATCAAGTACTTGCAGGCACGAATTCTCAGGAAGATGCCATATGCTAAAGACTCCGACTTCAATTTCATTCGGTAAGGTCATGTAGTAATCCATGTAAGGATTATCAAGTTCCTGTCTTGAATTCGTATTATTCTTCAAATAAGAATAGATTTCAGCTTGAGCGTTATAATTGGCAGCAGCATCTCTTGATACAATTGTAGCTTTGCTATTTGGCGCCATACGATCTATTTCAGAAATGTTCAATTCTATTACATTAAATGAATAATTTAATACCGGATTAGTATAAACTTCGCCATTTGCTGCATAATCTTTTAAATAAACCTGACCTTCATAATGACCTGGATAAGCGGCGACTCCAACTAACTCATTCCAACATGTTTGTTTATTTTTCCAATGATCAGCAGAAAGATATAATTCCTCAGGTGAATAGTATAGTTGTGCTTCTTCAGGCGTAAGAGGTTCTTTTTTTCTAACAGAAAAATCTATGGTTGAATAACCGTCATTACTATATGCTGTATAGAAGGCTTCTTTTATACAATCACAGCAATTTACCGGAATAGAAACTTCTTCACCAACCCAGAATGTCTGTCTATATTTATCAGATATGGTAATAGCAGCATCATAGTAATAATTTGAATTTTCTTCTTGGGCGTAAACATTATTGATTACTAGGGCTACAAATAATACAACGAAAATATTAATTCTCATTTTTCACCCCTCCTATTGGTTCCCATTCGACGATGAAATAGTTTCGGCCCAAGGAATTTCATCCCTGTCATCATTCCTGAATTCTCTATGGTGCGACTTAAAACTGACTCCGTCATCATTACGGGTCTGGATAAGCCTTCCAAACGGATTGTATTCATAGAAGGTGGATGAATTATCCTCGGCAATAATCTGAATTATATTGCCATAGCGATCGTACACGTAGGATTTCGCCTCTGCATTTTCTGGATAAATTCTAATGTAATTCAGAATTTCGCCACTACTGAGCGTTAAATGAAGGTCGTTCACTCTTTTACGCTCCGTCACCCATTTTTGCCCATGCTTTCTCATCCTGTATTCCGCGACTAGTGTTGTATCGCAGACGAATTTATTGCAGGTCAGAGTTATTGAAGATTTGGCGACCATACCACCTCTATCTGCATCGACTCTAAAGGCATCCTTTACCGATTGTTGAACATTGACAGCCGATATTCCATTACCGTATGGCAGCAAAGAAGCCGTCTTATCTAGAGTCGCAGGGAAGAACAATCCTGTCTGATGTAATCCATCATCAGTATAATGAGAAGATAGGACTCGATTTAATTCATCTTCCACTTCAACAGGTCTGAAATATTTGTCAACCTGCAAGATATGACTTCCCGAAAAATCCTGTTTATTCGGCCAATTGACCGAAGGATTACCTAAATTGATATCCTGATATTGTGAAACAAATATGTATGGGGCATCATCTGAAGCTCCATTTCCTCCGAGTATCTGGACAGGGTTGCTCCTAGTTGTAAATGTTCCCCATTCTATATAAGGACATAGGATACTTCCCGTCTGGTTTGCATTAGAACATGTTCCAGCAACATTAAACATATTCAATGGATTCATGCTGAAGCTCTTAAGATATGTTACCTTTTCGAGATTATTCCATGGAGTCGAACTGTTTACTGGTATCGAATCGTAATATACGAAGTCTGCAAAATTTTGCGAAAGCATATTTTTCCTGAACAAATGCTTAGCCAAGGCTGTAGCCGTTTTTCCTCCAGAAGAAGTATTTTTCAAAACAGCATGATGAGGGAGTTTTACTGTCAACTTGCGAAGTTCCATGCCACCGAGTGCAGGAATTTTTGCCACTGTTGCAGTTGGATAACTTGTCACGGGGTCATACTTGTGGTTTTCTGTTACAGTCAAATGTCTGCGTTTCTGATTACGTTCGCAACGCATGTCACATGAACTGGACGAAACCATTCCACTAGACGAACTTACATCAAATTGCTTTTCTTGGTTGTCGAAGCCGTTACTTGTTACGGACGCTATCTGGAATACTGGATAACGAATGTATTTAAACGATACGGAATCTTGGAAATATGTCTTTTGTTGGTTCAGCGGATTACCGTCTTTATCCACAAGATCGACAGTTTTGGAATCATAGACACTTAAAAATTTTTGACTTTTCTTGCAATCTTCATTGTCATCAAGACATTGAAGCTCTCGTTTACTTTTCCAAAGTTCTACCTGCTTGCCTATTTTTGACTCCACTTTATTTCCTTCAGCAATTCCTTCAAGGATATCAGGGACTTTTGTTAAATAGATGTTGGAATCAGCCTTGAGCAGCATAGCCTTATCATCATTACCACGGTAATACGAAATTTTCTTATTCATGCCAATGAAAGCCGTAAAATCGTGATATGTGATTTGTTTTTCAAAAATTACGTCAATCGAATCAGGATATTTATCAAAACAATGCTTTGTCAGCAAACCAATACAATTGTTTTGCACTTTATCAATTTTTATAAATTTTTTGTCATAAGAAGTTCTCTTGTACAAAATAGGATAATATCCTTTTTCTTGGGAACGTTGCCAATTTTTATAAACGTTTAGATTGCCCTTTATATAAGAAATGGTAAGGGCAACATCATTAAAATCGTTCAAATTGCCTACATCTACATCACCAAATCTCCCGTTAAATTCTGCTCCATTTATAATTTGTTTATAGGACACGTGTATCTTGCGAATATTTTTTATATTATCATGATATAACGTGAATGAAGTTGGTTTCTCTAGCGACAACATTATGTTCATGGATTCTCCAACAGCCTGACCATTATTGTCAACAAAATCAAACGTTATCACAAAAGGTTTCGGAGGCTCTTTTTTTTCAGTCCATAACAACATACCGTATTCAAATTCGTCATTCCAAGCCATTAAGTTGACATTTACATGAATAAACTGTTGAAGTGAGTCCTTTGTTTCAGAATCAACGTATTCCTCAGGAATACCCTTTTCTGGCGTAATGTATTCGTATTCAGTTTTACCATTTACGACATTATTCTTTTCATCAGAATTCTTTACCGTTACCTTGGGGTACATAACTGTCGCTCCAGGGACATATAACAAATCCCCATCATCAAAACCGACAATCCTAGATTTTGGCTTTAAATCTACATCAGGCATGGCATAAGAAATCAAATTTGCATTAAAACGGTTACCCAAGACAGTATTATAGGCAGAATCTGGAAGTTGAGACATTTCTCCGGGTTCATACTCATATTCCGTCTTTGCCGTGCGATCTATATCGTAACGAATCAAACTTTTAACACGGAGATCCCCTCCTTTGATAGATGGATATTCACGTTTTGCCCACATCGTTCCGTTAACAAACAAAACATCCCAATTTTGGAAATCGTTGATTTTATCTGCTGCAAGTTGTAAGCCCGCATATAACTTATCATAAGGCTTATCTAGAACGAGTATGCGAGTTTGCAAGTTTTTTCCACCAACGCCTGTAAAAACATTAGTCGATTTATCACGCAATTCGTCAGGAAGGTGTCGTTCAAATACAAAGTCTATACCATCATACATTTGCAAAAATTTTGTACTGCCAAACAATCCAACATTTCTAGCCCTATCGCAGTCAGCCGCACCAGCAGGGCCACAATCAACTTCAGTATTCAATTCAGATCTAGCACTAAAATACACAGTTGTATCTGTTTTTACTTGATTATTTTCTACGATACCCATTTTTTCCATATAATCAAAATCACCGCCCTTATAGCCCCTTGTTTTTTTATAACTCCAATAGGCGTCACGAGGACCAAGACATTGATCTATCCAATACATAGGTAAAAATTCGGCGCATACATAATCATTGTAATTGTCAGAAATCTTGTTAGAGAAAAGGTTAAATTGTGAACACTTTCCTATTCTGAAAATAGGAACATACAATTGTTCATCCGAATGATCTTCACCATTTTTATAAACATCTCGTTCGTATTTTATTTCCATAACACCACCAGCAGGGTCCGTAACCTTATTTAAACTCCATGCCGCAGCGCCATAATCGGCAAAAGACTGATTAACTTTGTGATTATCTTCATTTGCATAGCTGTTCCAAAGTCCCCATTCATCTGTTGTATTGTTTGATGCGATAATTGTCGCATCGACATCTGTAATTCTTGGATAATAATTGTCTGATACCTTTTTTTTGAAGGCGGTATTAAAAATTTGTCGTATCGCACCTGCAAAATTTTTTTCAGAGAAGAATCGCCAAACATCATTGGTACTGAGCCTTGTTGAAGTTTGTGATGCGGCATTATAATCGAATTTGAATGGAGGTAAGCTAGAACAACGCTCATTTTGACACCCCTTTTCTGTAATTGATTTTAGTGTCAATTTACCATAAAGATTCCTGTTTATCGTGTCTTTAGCACAGATATCCAAATTTGCTTTATTAGGCGAATTCTCTATATCAGTCAATGATTCTGGATATCTAGATTTGCAATAAGAATTCAATGTTTTGGGATGCAGTGAATAATCGTACTCAAAATTGTATTCACGATACGGCTTTTGTTCGTTCTTTTTGTAGTAAGAGATTTTCTTCAAATACCTCATTTGGTTTTCCGTTGGACTTGTTTGAACTTCTGCAAAAACGACATCGGACCAATCAAGAAACGGAGGAATAAGGGGTTCTTTTTTATTGCATAAAAGATCTGATTCAACTTGCAATCCAAAAAATCCTTTTTCACTTGCACATTGAGTTAATTTATATAAGTCATCGTCTATAGATAATCCTTCTTTATCAATGATTTCTGCTTGTCCATCTTCACCTAAGATAATTTTCAAGTTACCTTTGGAGGCTTCATTCAATAAGGTTTTATCACTATCGCGATAAGACAAAAGCAATGTTTCTCCAGTACCTTTTTTGAGCTTGATTTTGTATAAACCATACCGTGTCTCATCACCAGTAGTTCTCGAAACCATATCATCGGCATTGTTATCAACATCAAATGAGAATTCGTTATTAGGGAAACGAATGGATATATCATTTCCAATATGAATATTTCTTTTTGAATAATCTGTTTCCACGACTAATTTTGGATTTCGTCTCAATTTGGCTTGCAATAACTTTGGAATTTCTGTATCTACATACAATGCATCATACTCAAAATTCACTCGATGCAATCCTAAAGTTGAATTTGCAATTGAAGAAAGAGAACCCGATCCTATTGAAGAAAGCGAATTGACTTTTAAGGAAAGCGCTGACGTTACCATTACAGGTAATGTTCTTTTTTTGTCTTTTGGAAGCAGACCCGCAAGTACTCCTGATTGACCTTCATTTTTATACGAGTTATTGAAAAACCAGCCCTTTCCATCAACTCTTTCTTCTCGTTCTGGATCATTTAATACAAACTTTACAGCATGTGTTCCAGTCTCGATACTCTCTAAATAGACGTATTCCTTTACACCGAACGATGCTTGGAACATTTTCGTATCGCATCCAACAGGAGTAAGACCGTTTCTTGGAATTCTAAAATTGGGAAGATCCGATGATAACGTATTAGGCTGAGCAAAGGGAGTACGCCACTGATATAGGCTTGGTTCCGTATAATGGAATTTAACATTGTATCCTATGTTTTTAGAAATATCTTTTTTATCAAGTTGGATAAAGTCTGCTCCTTGAATTTCGGTCAATAACCACTGCGTAGCATAAGGATTCATATTCACTTGATAAGTGTATAACAAAGTTTCGTCTGAAAAATCACCTTTACAGGATTCATCCAAATGTCCCTGAAAAGACTTCGCAATGGATTTAATTAAATTGGGGGGCCATATGACAGTTGATAAAGCATCTGCCAAATGATCTACTAAATCCTTATCCTTTGTCATTTTTTTATCTACAAATACTGGAGTTCCCTTCTCTTGATTTATAGTGTAATCAACTTTGAAGTATGATTTTACTGGTTGTGTAAAGAAGTATTTTGTGCCATTGGTGTTTGTTATGACAAAACCTTTAATCTTACTGACTGGGCTATCATCTTCAAAAATGGGTTCAACTTTTCTTGAACCATACAAAGCATATTGTTTACTATCTAAGGTCCTTTTCAACAAAGAATCAGAAATCACGCCTGTAGGTCGCCCTTTAGCATCACCATAAGGCTCACTTTCGTAATATCCCCCTTCTCCAAGAAAGAGAAATGAAAGTCCCGAAGTCAAGGGGTCTTCGTTCTTTTCTGCACGATAAACCATCCGGTTTCCCTCGTTCCTAAAATTCGTTTTATATTGGGCGTATGGAGCATTCAAATTAGGATTTACTTGGTATGAAGGATATTCCGAGGATTCCTTTCCCTTATTCGATAAGTCATTTTTATTCGTATAAACAAATTCCTCCGACTCAGGCCAATGGTTTATATCTAATTCTAAAATCGGATTATAATGTTCAACTGTCTTATTCTCTTCTGTTGTATAATTGCTCAATAAACTGAACATTTGGTGTTCTTCTCTCGGAAACGCTCTAAATGTTCCAGCCACCCCTTCCGATTCAATCGTGAACATATCATAGGCCGGATGCATTTTTTCATCACCAAGAGTTTCCAAAGTTCGCCCCTTAAACGTCCAATTCCAAGGGAGACGGTTTCTGCTTTTACCGGATCTCGTTTGCGAGTCTGGAATTTCTTCAATATTGTTATCCCGGTCGGCGAGAATAGCGGGACCGCCTTGGTACATGTATCCATATACGTAATCGGAAGTCGCAGATCTCATGTAATATTCATGCAAAGTTTGGTTGAATCCAAGAGAAAAAATACCTACTACAGTCGGCACAACAACTTTAAAACCAGTCGAGGAGTGATTCCAACCGCCCTTTGTCGATGAATTTGCAACAGAAATTGTTACAGCTCCTAAAGATGCGGAGCCTCCATTCTTACGAACGGAAGCTCCAATAACCTTAGAAAAATCTTTCGCATCCTTTGACTTTACAGACACTCCTGCTTTAAAAGAAACATCTTGACCAGTTGTATATTGAACACCAATAGAGCTTTCCAACATATTATTTTCTGTTGCTCCATATGCCGAAACACCTGCTCCCAATGTTAAATCTCCACTCCCGGGCGAAAACATTGCACTCGCATTCAATCCGTAAGTTCCAAATCCAACACCTCCGCTAATACCAACTCCTTGAGTTGTGCTAATGTCAAAGCCGAGGTGTCCCATTTCTCCTATATCGAAGCCGTATGACGCAGAAATACTAGTACCACCTAAGTTTGAGGTCGTGAGACCGACGGAATAGACGCCATTAGAGAATGACAAGTCCACACCCCATGTGTACATTGCAGAATACTGGTAAATATATCCTAGAGTTCCTCCGTGAAACTGATCATCAGGAACACCTCGAACATCACGAATAATGCTGCCCGGGCTCAATGTCCAGCCAAGTCCAACCCACGAAGCTTCTTTTTGCGGAGAAATACCTGCGTGGTATGACATGCTTAAAGGATAGCTTCCGTAAGCTCCCGGTACTTCACCCAAGGGAATTGAATAGGCGAAATTTCCTGAAAGCAGGTTTACCATGTCTTTCATATCGGAAGTTTCAAATTCAATATAATCCGGTTGAGTCGGGCCACCCTGCAAAGCAAAAGAAGCAGTTGTGCAAACCAACAGTATTATGGAACTAAACTTTTTCATCATTATTTCTCTTTCAATCGAATATTTCGGCAATTTTTAAGTTCAATTTCCACGCCGCCAATGCCCCGGCTGACGTTCCTCAAGCGAAGTTTCGCGCCGTCCATGCGTTCAGCAAAACTCAGCACAAACATGTCCGCAGAACCGATTTCAAAGGTCTGCATCTTACGTTGCAGAATAGCCTCTGTTGTATCGGAACCATCTATCAAAATCGCATTTTCGAAGGTCAGGCCGCTACGCGGTGCTGCACCAACAACCACACGCATTCCCGAATCCAATGCGTTTCCCCACTTTGCCTTTTCGTAGTCCGGAGTCAACGCAATTGCAAAAAAATGTATCCCAGAGAAATCCTTTTCTGCTTTGCAATTTGTCTCATAATATGAAACAAATTCATCTTTCGGAATATCAACAGAACAACTACAAAGAATGACGACTAAAGATAGCGCCAAGAAATGATTTATGCCCAACCCAACCCCAATCCGTTATTTAAAACGGTTATTCAAAAAATGGAGAAAATCATCAGTAATATCGGCATTCGTTCCGTCACCATAAACAATACTTCCGTTACTCGAAGCAAAAACAATATCCAGCCCACGCTCCATAGCAAAATCTTTCATAGCCGCGTTTATCTTTTGATATACTCCTTGCAACTTTTCTAGGCGCTTATTTTCAATCGCCTTGGAACGCGCTTGATTAAAACGTCCAAGTTCCTCAATTCGGCTTACTTGTTCGTTTTTCATTTTACGTTTTTCGTCAACGGAAAGATTTGCATACGACGCAACCATCCGTTCTTCAAAAGCCCTCAAAGAATCCTCAATGACCTTCCGTTCTTTGGTCCATCGATCTTCTTCGGCTCGGATTTCATCAAGAGCCTTCTGCGAATCGATAAACGAATTCAACAACTTTTCAGTATTGACAAAACCATAGGACACCTTTGTATGATGGAAGTAAGCTACAGCAGAAAGACCGGCTAAAGAGAAAACAATTGACAATACAGTCAAAATAGATGTAAACTTATTCATTTTCATCCTTTAAAAACTTTATAATTTTATCTGTCATATCGGCTTTTGTTCCGCTTCCATACACAATAGAGTTGTTTCCAGAACCAAACAAAACGATTATATCATTCTTTTCACAGAAAGTTTTCACTTTCTTGTTAAAAGATTCCAAAGCTTTCTGCACTTCAATATTCGTGGTTGTTTTAATGGAATCAATCATCTTATGGCGGAAAACATTACTTTCCAAATTCATAAGGTCAATGAGCTTTTCCTCATCACCGCGCCTTATCGCAAGAGAATCAAGCATTTTGGCAATAGAATCATTAAACACCTGCTCCTTTTTTCTCAAAAATTCATCCTGTAAGGCTGTTTTTCGGTTGATAAGTAGCATTTCGTTATCAAACTCAAGAGCCTTATTGGATTCAATAAAAAAAGGTCCAGACACGCTGTTTTTTAATAAAAATGTAGATGCAACTAAACTCGCTACAGACAACAGTAGCGCAATCAAGCAAGGTGTCAATTTCCCATTCATTAGAACAACGGAATTAAATAAATTAGTGAATTGAATGTAAATATAAAAAAAGTTATTTGTATTCAAATAATTTAAGTTATGTAAAATTCATTAAATTATTTGTAACTCTTTGTAATAACTTATATTAGACAAGTTGTAAAAAGAATATTACACAAACGATTATCTATTACGTCCAATCAAAAAAAGTCGTTTGACAACCTTTAATTCTTTCTATTACAAAAAAAGCACCGGTCATGCTCATGCCCCAAAAAACACAATCGAAACCCCGTGAGCCAGATGATGCGCCATGCGGCTGATGTTGCCGTTGTATTGCGGCGTGCCTGTCTATTTATGCCTTTATTATTCCACGTAAACCTCTCAAGTCATATTTTCCAAAATAGCACCAGGGAAAAAAAAGCTATCTTGTGAATATATGATGAACAGAAGAAGAGTTGTTATTACTGGCATGGGCGCGGTAACCCCGATTGGCAAGTCCGCCCCTGAACTTTGGAACGCCATCAAGGCAGGCAAGTGCGGCATCGCGCCCATCACATTATTCGATGCAACAAACTGTCCCGTAAAAATTGCGGCAGAAGTCAAGGATTTTAAGCCTGAAGAACACGGCATCGACCCGAAAGAAGCACGCCGCATGGCACGCTTCACGCAGTTTCTCGTCGCCGCAGCGAACGAAGCGGTTGCCGACGCGAACCTCTCGAAAGAAGAAATCGCCGCCGACACCACGGGAATCGTCGCCGGGAACGGTCTTGGCGGGATGGACGTTGTCGAAGAGACATACAGCAAGTATCTCGAAGGTGGGCGCCGCCGCGTTTCGCCGCTCGCGATGCCGGAACTGATTGCAAACGAAGCATGCGCAAATGTTTCCATCGCGCTTGGCATCACGGGCTCTGCCTGGACGGTCTGCACGGCCTGTGCCTCCGGCACGGACGCCATCGGCGTAGCGCTTGACGCTGTCCGCTCGGGGCGTTTGGACGTATGCCTTGCAGGCGGTTCCGAAAGCGCCATCACGGATTATTCCATCAAGAGTTTTGCGGGCATGCACGCCCTCACCGACAAGTTCAATGACGCCCCCGAAAAGGCGTCCCGCCCATTCGACAAGGACCGCAGCGGTTTTGTGATGGGCGAAGGCGGAGCAATCCTCGTAATTGAGGAACTCGAACACGCTAAGGCCCGCGGTGCTAAGATTTACGCGGAACTCGCCGGATACGGTTCTTCTGCCGACGCCTACCACATCACGAGCCCACGCCCGGGTGGAGAGACTTGCGCAAAGGCGATGGTCAAGGCTTTGAAGGATGCAGGCGTCGCTCCGACGGATGTCGATTACTACAACGCACATGGCACCTCGACGCACTTGAACGATCTCACCGAAACGCAAATGCTCAAGATTGCGCTCGGCGAACACGCTTACAAAATCAAGGTTTCTAGCACCAAGAGCATGACCGGGCATTGCGTCGGCGCCGCAGGCGTCATCGAAGCGATGATCAGCACGCTCGCCATCCGCGATTCGTTCTACCCCGCGACCATCAACCTCGACAACCCGGACGAAGGTTGCGACCTCGACTATGTTCCGAACAAAGGCGTCGAAGGGAACATCGACGTCGCCGTATCCGCCTCGCTGGGCTTTGGCGGCCACAACGGAATCGTCGTGATCAAGAAGTTCAAAGAGTAATTGTTTCCGTTACAAGCAACCATTAATTCAAGCATTTTTCTTTGGACTTATAGGGGCATTTTATGATTCAATCTATCGAGCACTCCGCAGTCGAGTTTTTTGACGTACCAGTCCATACATCAGACCCCAGAAGCGTGAACGACAGCTTTCTTGTTGAAGATAGTACAAACATCGATTACGACCATTGCGTCGTGATGACCCCGACAAAACAAGTTACAGGAAAACGGAAACTTGTTGTATTTTTCCACGGTGCAGGCGAACCGGTCAATCAAGATTCTTGGATTGGTGTTGACAAGTTCATGCCGCAGTTCTTTGCTGCGTGCGGATATGTAGTTTGCGCATCCAACGGGATGCCTCAGAAATTTGCAACTGAGAACAACTTAAGTTACTGCCGTCCAGTCGGCAACTATATGTGGATAGAGTCCGTTTGCAAAATGGTCGAGAAAGTATGCAGAGAATGGAACTGCGACAGGAATGAAATTTATGTCTATGGAGA
>Ga0310697_10003178_pt1 | contig 16764 bp, 19 predicted proteins | sample 172DNAGHGlowgp2_FD_203883 | JGI IMG/M metagenome (GOLD analysis project Ga0310697, IMG submission 203883) | Sheep rumen microbial communities from Palmerston North, Manawatu-Wanganui, New Zealand - 1728 DNA GHGlow gp2 (v2) (version 2) | ecosystem: Host-associated > Mammals > Digestive system >... | reverse complement strand
AATTGCTTGAATGTACATGCGGCTGATTTTGAATCCGGCTCGTTCAAGCAAAAGGCGGTAGTAGTTGAGTTGGATACTCCAATCGAGCAGATCACGAACGCCGTCAAAGTGAAGTTCAGTCTTGAATTTAGGTTGCCCCTTCTTGAGCCCCGACTTGTAAATTTCGCCTGTGTCAACTTTGACTTTGTAAATGCCGAGAGCGCGCATAAGTTTGAAGCTGGACGTAATTTTCAAGTCGCCCAACACGCCTTCATCGGCGTCGAGAATTTTTCCGAACAAGTCAAATTGCCCACTTGTGATGTCGTCCTTGAGGCGTTCTTCGGAGAGAATCGCGCCTTGCGTTTGTTGCTCGTTAATCGAGTGAATAGCTTGCCCGTGAAGAGCATAGAGAATGGAAGCAGGGTCAACAGCATAGGCACTGGTTTTCTTGAGGTAGGTCTCACGGACACCGGAAATGAGCTCGGTAACGGTCGGCTCGGCAATGTTGCGGTTGAGAGAATCGGCGACGGCACGAAGCGTAGGCAGGAACATGCAACGCTGAGGATTGGGGCAGGAACACAGACAATCAGCGATACGGATCCTTTGCCCATTGGGACAGATGAATTTGGTAGCAGGCATTTTTTCGCCTCCAGAAAAAGGATAAGCCCCGACCACTTTTGCAGTCGGGGCTTTGAAAACGGTTGGACTTAGAAGGGCACAGCAATGGCGTAGTTGTCGTAGAAGTTATCGGCTTGGTAATAGCCTTTGTCCTCGTTGATGATTTGGACAGAAAGGTCGCCGAAATTCTTTTCGTCTTGCAGAGCTTTGAACTCGATTTGGGCGAGAGCAACAGATAAGTACTTGGCGAGGGTACGAACTTGGAAGGGATTAAGGGTCAAGTGAATGGACGTATTCTTTCCCTTGTCCTCCAGAGCAAGAAAGACGACGTGATCATCAAGGCGAATCGTTGTTTCCACGTCATCATAGGCGGCACAGTTGAAAAATGAACTCATGGAATCACCCCCTTTCAGCCGGCGCGTTGAAATTCGTTACGAACGGGCACTGCCTGATATTCAGAGAAATTGGCGGGCGGCAGAAGGTTTCTCGGCACAGGCAAAGCAAGGATTTCGCCGCCAATACGTTCGAGGTCGGTCGCTCGCTCATACGACTTGGCAATTTTGCTGGCGGCAGTGACAGCGTTGACGAGTCCGTAGCGCGAATTATCGGCACCCATGAAAAGTTGCCTAAGAATGTCGCCGCGTTCGTTTTCCGTCAGCTGGAATTTGTCGGCAAGCAATTCGACAGCTTTAACGGGGTCGTGCTTGAGAGGAATTTGAGTGGCTTCGCGGAGTCTGTCGACGGTAAGCATGAACTTGGCTTCATCGACGGCGGCACGAACAACGTCCTGCACCTTCATGAAAAATGCTTTGTCGTCCTGAGCAAGAGTGGCGTCGGAGTACAGTTCGTAAGCGGAATCATCAGAGGCATTGACCTGCCGCCCAACGTGATATTTTTTCTGGGCGAGGTCTTTGCAGATGAGCCCGTTTTTGCAGACGAGGCGGAAGACGAGCGGTTCGACGCGAAGACTACCCAGCCCCACTTCGCTGTTAGAAACGACGAAACCGGCTTGAACAACGTCGCCAACTTTGACTTCAGCTTTGACGCGACGATTGACCACCTTGATGTAAAGATGAGTAGGCGTGACTTCGCAGGATTCAATCTGCGAGCCCTGCATTTCTTGAATGACGGGTAGAACAGCCGCGCACAGCTCCAAGTTGTCCAGCCTACGATAGCGGTCGGACAAAAACGCCCGAACTTTGCCGTCAAGGACGCGAATCATGCGACGTTCGGGCTTTTGTTCAAACCAAGTGTTGATGTTGCGGTCGAGCAGGTCGGGAGCCTCATTCTGCATTTTCTGGTAGTAGCGGTAAGGAATGTTGAGGCGAGCGGCGATTTGCTGATGTGCCAGTTCCCCGATTCCGAAGCCGTACGTCTTGCTGTCGAGGGACAGGTGCAGGGTCGAGCCGTAGGAATTCGTTTCCACTTCCAACGAGCGAGTGTCGGCAAGGAAATCCTGCCGATTTTGTCTTTGGCGTTGAAGCTCTCTGCCGAGCTGAGCCAGTGTTTTACCTTGACGCATTTGAATTATCTCCTTTATGGCTTTTAATGTTACCAAGAAAAATAAAAGAGAAATACAGACAGCTGTCCATACTTCTCTTTTATAGTATATAATTGAAATATGATATTGTTGCACATAAGTTACCATAACGGCTCTTAAATGAATGAACATAATAGTAATGAAAGGAGAAATAACTATGACTTTTGAAAAGGATATATTAAATGTCACGGAGACTGCATACTACTTGTCCTGCAGTCAGCAGAAAATCTACAGTCTGATAAAAAACGGGAATCTTGAGGCATATAAGGACGCAGGACAAAACGGACGAAGAGGACGAAATTGGAAAATCACCGCTTTCTCCGTTGACTATTACTTACGGTCAATGATACACATGTACGCTCAACAAAAGTCTCAAGTGACCAAAGAAAAAAAAGAACCCCATAATCAATGAGGTGCAAAAACGGTACGTAAAATTTTTATCGATAAGGAGGACGGTCATGTATACCTACGACAGCGACATCATAAGCATGGAGGAGCTTTGTGAGTGGTTGATGATCGGGCGGTCTACTGCCTCGCGCTTACTTAACTCCGGGGACATTAAATGCTTCAAAATCAATCGGATTTGGAAGATTCCGCGTGGCAGTGTTATCGATTACATCAAGGAAAAGTCTGGAATAAAACCCTATGATCCACCACAATTTCCAGAACAATCCGCATGAACGAAAAAATCCCCTAATAAGCATCTCTAAAAAAATTTTTGGAAAAAATAAAGTACCTTCCGTCCACTGAAATCACGACCATTTTTACTATAACTGAAAGCCAATTTTTCTAATGACTGTGACTCATATTTTAGCTGCCGAGACCTTTCGACCTCGGTAGCTACTTTTTTGACAAAGAAAAATTAAATTAAGTTGTTTTTGTAATAGGACACCAATAATTATCTCCTGTAAAAATTCTTATGGGATTCAAGTTATACAAACTCAATACTTCATTCACTTTGGTCTTATAATGCCAGAGCGAATAATTCTGTCGATATAAAGCTCCATCCACACTAACATAATTTATCAAGTAATGACAATGAACCTTGTCCGGCTTGTCCAGATAATGAATCGCTCCAAAAACTTGACGCCTATCTGAGATTAAGGCTTGTCCTATTTCAATAGCTATATTACGGAGTAGTAAAAGCGGTAAAGAAATTCCTACATCAAACGCAAAAATTACCTGAACATACTGGTGGACGAGTTGCTCTTGGGAAAAAATTCTCTGGACGAATTCCATTTCCAATACAACATATGAAGGATTACAACCTATACCAAACAACCCGTCCTCTGTTGTTTTACTCTTGTCCGCCAGATATAAAATCATGTCCTCCAATGATCTGGACGTTCTATGCTCAAATTTTAGTATGGACAACATCATCACCTCTTTTCAATAGCTCATTGATACGAGCAATGCCCGTACTTACCACATCGCGCAGTTCTTGCACTCGCACAGCAGGATACCTTTCCAGTTGATTAAGCTTACAATTCAATTCATAAATTTCATTTGCAAGATTCTTAGAGTCGATAGTGATAATTTGTCCGTCCTCCGCCATTTTCAATATGTATTTGGACAAGGACAAGCCTAGAGAATTAGCATTGGACTTAATTTGGGCTTTTTGTTGGTCAGAGACTCTTAATTCAATTCGTTCTTGCTTCTTACGTCTGTACTTCATATGTATTCCTCCAATAACCTTATTTAATAATATGTACACACGATTGTAAAAAATAACCGTAGCATATAATCTAACATTAAAAATGAAAAATAAAAGCAAGATAGTAATTTGTAAGGACGCTATGGCGTTTGTCCTCTCGTCCGCCGATTTTTTAGGCTATGTGTCTTCCCAGAAATAAATTTCTCCGTTAGTAGCTCCTATTCGTCCCCCAAAATAGAGGACGAAAGACCTCAAAATCGTCCTCTGACCTGCTTTTTACCGATAAAAGCCGCTCATATCGGGCGTTAAGGGTATATTATTTTTTGAGGGACAGAGAGGACTAAATGGACAAAGAAAAGAGGCACGACTTTTTATCGTCATGCCTTATTTCACTTTATAGTTTACAAACGTTTAACTTACGGGCTGAGGCGGCATCAATTCGGGGTAAGTCGGTTCCATGCCGGAAGGGAAATTATCGTTGGAATTGCTGTCCAAGAAATTTACTGGTACGGCAGTGTCTAACGGAAGATCTTTGAGATACTGTATCGGCGTGTAAATGTAAGCAATACGCGGAAAAATGCGCCGCAGATAGAACCAGTTGATATACCAAAGGGCGTCATCAAAGTTTGTAAACTCCTTTAGCATGACTGGGTGGAAATGCGCGAGGAATTCAATTACGGACTCTACACTCGTGTAGAGTCCAACATAACCGTTTGCAATGACGGCGAAAAATCTGTCCTTCGGAACATGCTCGATGAAATTGGCTTCGTGATAAGTCTTATATACTAACTCATCCATACAAGGAATAGGTGGCATGGTGTAACGTTGCAGCTGATTTTTTCGTTCGACATATATTTGTGTCGCCCAAATATATGCGTCCTCAGGTTTAAATCGTTCCAACAATTCTACATCGTCGTTGTGTTGCATTAGGAATTTAACGTTCTCAACTCCCATCGGCAGTGCAATTCCGCCTCGGTACACCATGCCGTAAAATGATTTCGTCATTTTAAATTACCTCCGAATCAATTTCATTTTCATTCAAAACTTTCTTAACCGCTTCTAAATTCAAAACAAGCATCCTCTGTCTCGGAGCTTTTTTAGCTTTTTTAAGGTACTCATTCTTTACCGCTCCTTCTGATTTCAATTTGCCGACTGAAATCTTGCGGCGAAGCAACTCTTCCTTGATCGTATCGCCTTTCACTAGCCAAGATTCATTCAACTTTCGATAATGCTCGCGAACAATAGTATATGCCTCCTCGAATCTCAACCACAACGTGCCGCTGGAATCTTCGCGGAATCCAATAAATAAACTCGGCGTTGCTGAAAAAAGATTTTCATTACTTGCTATTTTTAATCCTTCAGAGCCATCCAAGGTCTGGAATAACGCCGTCAAAAACCGCTTCACTATATCTTGTTGCCTACTTTGTTCCTGATGATCCAACAATATCGACAAAAGCGAATTTATCGCTTGCTCCCGACAATCAGTAATAAAAATCTCCGAAATGTTACACCAACGAGCAAAACCGCAGATAATATCCGCCTCCAATGTCATTATCGCGGCAAAGTCTATAAATCGCGGCACAGTCAATATCGATTTATAATGCGAACGATATTTAGGGAAATTTTTTCTACAGTACTCGATAATTTCAGCGTTGCCATCAATCAAAAATCTTATGAACAGGGCGAAATATTCACGTAAAATCCGCTTGTCTTCGTACGTCCGCAAAATATTCCCGTCAAAAGTTCTCTGGTCAACTTCAAGCGTCAAAATCCGGAATAAGCTTGATTGCGACAGGTTCAGCATTTCCTCTCCTGTCAATATCACTGCCGCTCGAACGAGACGCATATTTATCTTGTTATTTTCCGACATGGACATCACGCTACTGAATTTGCCATCGCCTATCGCTCTGATTAGCATTTCCGCATTACGTTCCATAGCAATGTTGTCCGCTCCCTTACTGTTGGAAAAATCGTCGACCAAAACGACATTATCGCGTAAAGACACTATGTATTCGCGAAGACTGGCTTGCGTTGAGCTTAAGCGGATTCCGCCATCATTTGATTTTGCAGAAAACATATTCGCTAAAGCCGATACTGTTGAGGTCTTCAAGGAATTCGTTTGCCCCTTCAAGAAAAGCAATGTCCTCATGGGACAACCCGCTTTTTCAAAAAAGTAGTTGGTGTAAGCAGTGTGTGCAAACAAAAACAGCGTCTCAATCACGCTGTTACAATGCCCCACTTCCCGGAAGCCAAAACCCGCATTGAAAATTTCAGTTCGACGTTCATCGGGCACCTGCGGAATTTGATAGCCTTGATAAAAATTTAATTCGCCGCGATAATAACCCGCTTGCCCGTTGATTGTCAGCCAACCTATGTACAAGGAACGAACTTCATGCGGCAAATCAAGTCCGTCTCCCTTTGCGTCTCTTTGATTGACCTTAGACAAATACTCGTCAAGTGCATCTATGCTTTGCGCTGAAAGCTGAACGTCACGAAATTCTTCTCGAATCCTTTTGAAGATTGTCTTATACTGTTTGCTTGGAACTTCTATAAACTTCTCCGCGTCGCCCCAAGCCTCACGACAACTTACAGCGCAGACCAAAATCGTTTCCTTGTTATCATCGTCGCTGTAAACTTCACGAATCGAATTGATTCTTACGTTGGCATTTGTTAGCTTGCTCTTCCGCTCCTTGCCACGCATCTCAAAAATGCCCTCTGGCGTTTCCTCAAAGCGATCGCCGGTAATGAAAAAACCAGTCATTTCACCCGCTTTTGAATTTGAAACGACCGTCCACGTACCATCTTTCAAGGCAATATTAACAGGTTCAACTTGACCATAACACTGAATCGCCTCGTCTGGATTTATTATTTTCGGTGGTGTCAACTCTGAAGTTGACTCAGCCAATAACGGCTCAATTCGCTGTTCTCCTTGCTCTTGCTGAGCAAACTGTCCGTAAGTTCCTTCACCAAATTTCAACGCCATGACAATCCCCTCCATAAAATAAAAATAAATTTACCGCTCACGATTGACCTCCTTTAATCTAGCCTGATCGCCAATTATACATTAAAAGTTCCTCCTTCCCGCTATGCGATTCGTTGGGCAACGAACCGCATAGCGTTGCTTAGCTTAACACAACAGCAACGATAAATCAACCTTACTCGTTTGACAGAGCTGAAATCGTACATTAGAATGGCATAAAATTTCTATGAGAACATCTAAAGCCAATACACGGCAGTTAATAGGAGGACATCATGATACCTTTCCTTCTGAAAGCGACAATTAACGAAGACATCAGAAATGCTATACTCGTTTCATCAACCAATCCCAAAGAAAAGCTCTACACAACTAAAGAAGTCTCAGAAATTCTTGGGCTCACCGAGTACACCGTAAGAAAAAAAATACGCGACGGCGAACTGCCTGCTAAAACCTTTCCCGGTCACGCGGGTTATCGCATTAAACAAGAAGCTCTCAAGGATTACATTAACCTCCACAGTACTCACAATCCGGCAAAGCTTTCTCAGGACGAACTCTCACAGCCTATCCCAGAAATTTTCACTGCTACCATGCAAAGCCTCACCGAAGCACTCAAGAACAATTCCGAAGTTCACACCGATCCCGCTGTCATTCAAACTTTCATTGACGGAAAGAAAATCGATTTAAACGGTCTTAATCTCCGCTTACGTCTGCTTGAATTAAACGAAAATGCTACCGAAGAATTCCAACGCAAAAAAATTTCACTGGAGCTCGCTATCAATCAATTACAAGCTGAAATCAAAGCTTGCGAACTCTTTAAGCTTGCACTTGAAAAAACTTCCAGCGAGGCGACCTCATGACCAATACTTTCATAGAGCAAAAATGGCTTAACGCTTCCATCAAAGACAATTTCATTTTCGGCAAGACAATGGAACTTTATCCCGATTTGTGCCGTCAGCTTCTCGAACTCATTCTCAACATCAAAATCAAAGAAATCAGCTATCCCGAACGCGAAAAAACTATCGAGGCTCGTACCGACAGTAAAGGCATCCGCCTTGATGTTTATGTCCAAGATGACACCAATCGTTCCTTCGATGTCGAAATGCAAATCTCTGACTCCGATAACCTTGCCAAGCGCATACGTTATTATCAAGCCCTTATCGACCTTGACAAACTCAAACGCGGTCAGCATTACAGCCGTCTCGGCGAGTCCTTCATCATTTTTATCTGCCCGTTCGACAAATTCAAACAAGGACACCATTTGTACACCTTTCGCGAACGTTGTGACCAAGACACCAATTTGAAACTCAACGACGGAGCTACAAAAATCTTTCTCAGTACTAAAGGCACTGTCAACGACGTTAGCTCGGACATCAAAGCTTTTCTTAACTACGTCGACTCCGGCATTATTTCAGGTCGATTCGTCAAGCAGTTAGATAACGCCGTTAATGCCGTCAAAAACAACAAGAAAGCGAGGCTGGACTTTATGACTTTTCAAATGTATTTGCTCGAACAGGAAATGGAAGCCGAAGAGCGTGGTCGCGCTAAAGAACGCGAATCCGTTGCCATTAAAATGCTTCGCAAAGGCAAATCCTTCGACGAAGTTCATGAATTTACTGACTTGCCGATTCCGCGACTTGAGCAACTTGCCAATAATAATCCCGACTGTTGCGAGGTATGACTTTATGACTCTTCAAATGTATCTGCTCGAAGAAAAAATGGAAGCCGAAGAACGTGGACGTAACGAAGAACGCGAATCTCTCGCTTGCAAACTAATTCGCAGAGGCAGACCCCTTCAAGAAATTCACGAAGACACAGGCTTATCTCTCCAACGCCTTCAACAACTCGCTCAAAGTAACGAACACAACTTTTCGGCGCAGGAATAAACTCAACCACATCGAATTCATAGCCGAACGCTTTTCAAATGTCGTATCGATACGAGGTTTGAATTCAACTCAGATGATTGCTTTGCTCGCTAAACAAAGGAGGCTTTTTAATGGAGGACATTTTCACCGCGTCCGAAACAACAACCGTGACAACTGCGGAGCCCGCCACACCTGATAACATAACGCTCCCGCAACTCGAAGAAGAAATCAAATATCACCTCAACCAAATCTCGCAAAACATCATCGAAATCGGCAAGCGGCTCATTCAAGCGAAATCACTCGTCCAACATGGACAATGGACACACTGGCTTCAAGATAATTTTAAACTTAGTCAAAACACTGCTGGTAGATTCATGCAATGTGCGGAACGGTTTGGAAATTCTGCGACATCGCAGAATTTGAACCAATCCCAAATGATTGCTTTGCTCTCTCTTCCAGAATCCGATGTCGAAAACTTTATCGAACAAAAATCAGCTGCCGGTACTCCTGTCTCCGATATGTCCGTTAAAACTCTACGCAAGGAAATCAAACAGTGGAAAGCCGAAAATGAAGAAATTACTCCCAGCAATTCCACTGAAGATGCAGAGATTGAAACCATTGACATCACGCATAATGCTTTTCCGCAAAAACCAAATGAATCCGTATCTCCCGTTTCCAACGAACAGGCGACTATTTCTCCCGACAATACTGAATCACCGGAACAATCTTTCCATGACTCTCAGCAACCGTATCCAGAAACGCAATCCCGCGTCGACGAAACTCCTCGTACACCCGACGAAGAAGAACCCACATTACTTGAACCTCCCACTGAAATCCAAGGAACTTACTTAATCGACAGAATTCTTTATATGTGTGATTCTTTAATCCAACGCGAAAATCGAAATGAGATCTTCCAGAGTTTTGCTACGAATAATCCCGAACGATTCAACAGAGCTATTCAAAATCTGACTTCTATCATCTCCGAGCTCAAAGCCATAAGAAAAAACGACTAACCATCATGCTTGAGAATTTTTCACTTGAAACACCAAACTTTTTGGAGGATAAATTATAGAGTAGATACTCAATAAAAGCGAAAAGCTCTGTCGCGTCTCACAAACGCTACAGAGCCACTGGTGAATGACTGTCAATCATCTACCAGAGAGCCGAACCTCAGTGAATGTCTACTTCACTGAAGCTTAAGACCTAATCGCTTTGATTAGCCGCCGATGATTCTTAACGTACTTAATCACGAGCTAATTATAAGTCAAAGCGAATTCTCTTGCAAGACTATCTGGCAAATTAAAAAGGCGTCATTCACCAAACGGTGGGTGCCGCCTTTTTCGTTTCTCTTAAGAAAATTTTGACGAGGTGATTTAAATGAATATTTCTCCCTTGAACCTTCCCAACAAAATCGAAATGGAAAAAAAATTGCTCTCCGCTTTGCTTTTGAAAGAAGGCGAAGTTATTCCCAAGGTCGCCGCCATCCTTGAGCCCGACGACTTCTTCAGAGCCGAACACAAAATTATTTTCCGCGCTATCACTCACGTTTATTTCAGCGGAACTCCCATCGACATCCTTGCCGTAGAAGACGAGCTTCAAAAAACTGGCGAACTCGAACGCGTCAATCGTCGCTACCTCTTTTCGCTGATTGATTATGAATTTTCCACTGCGCGCGCCGAATATCATGCCAAGACCATTAAGCAAAAAGCCGAACTGCGCAAACTCGTTCAAGTCGCTCAAGTCCTCGCGGACGACGCTCAAAAGGACATTCGCTCGCCCGTCGAACTTATAGCTGACACTCAACGAATTCTCGACGAGATAAGCCGTTCCGCAGTGCCGTCCAAGAAAACCTCTTTTGCCGACTTCTTCGCCAATCACTTCAACTCCGAAATCGCGGACATGAAAGCCTACGCCGACCGCCGCTCTGGTTTCTTCAACCTCGACCAGCAACAGTTCTTCAGTCCAGGGCTTTACGTAATTGGCGCGACGCCCGCTGCTGGCAAAACCACCTTCTGCTGGCAACTCCTTGAACAAATGGCGCGACGCGGCGAAACTTGTATCTACTGTTCCTACGAGATGAGCCGCCTCGAACTCTTCGCCAAATCCGTCGCACGCGAAACCTTCAAACGGGCACCCTACACCGATTTGACTGCCGCCGGCATTCGGCGCGGCTCCTGGTCGGCTGAAATGAATCACGTCGTCGAAGACTTTGCCGCCGAAGCCCTTGACCTGAGCGTTTTGGAATTACAGGACGAGACCGTCGACGACCTCCTTGCCTTACTTAAACCCCTTTGCTCCAACAAGCAACGGGCACCTGTTGTTTGCCTTGACTACCTCCAAATCGTCCCGACAAGCCGCGAATCTACTAAGCTCGGTATTGATGATAGCGTCCGCAAGCTTAAGAAATTTCAGCGCGACACCAACACCACCTTCTTCGTCATCAGCAGTTTCAACCGAACCAACTACGCGCAGTCCGTTTCCTTCGAGAGCTTCAAGGAATCGGGCAACATTGAATACACCGCCGATGTCGTCTTAGCTTTGCAACTCAATCTTATGAACAACCTCAAAGGTTACAATGACCTTTCAGAGCTCCGCAAACGTATCGAACAAGCCAAAAAGCAACAACCTCGCCAAATCAATCTTAAATGCCTCAAGAATCGGCATGGCACCAATTACGATTGCTTCTTCCTCTACCACTCGGCTCACGACTGCTTCGAGCCCTGCGACCGCTTTGACGAAAATGAAACAAATCAAAACGAAGGCGAAAAACCTAAGAAAAAATCATTTTAATTTGTAGGAGGCTTCCTTATGCTCATCTCTCAACGCAAAAATGTTCAAATCTACCCGACCAAGACACTCTGCGTTCCTAACGACCGGTTCGCCAAAGTTCTCTTCAATCTCAGCAACGACGACTTCAGCGACACGGTCAACGCTCAAGAGTCTGCGGATCTTATCGAAATGAAGAATCACAAAAAATTTGGCAAAATCGTTTCGCCTTTTAAGCTTTATACCGAAGAAGGCGAACTATTTACCATCTCCGAACCGCTCGACCAATTTGACTGCAATGTCCTCACGGTCTGCATTTCCGAATTCAACGTCGGCAACCGCTATATCACGCCGGCAATCATCTATCGCGGACTCACAGGCAAAGTCGGCAGAGGCGACGCCGAACCCAGTAAAGACCAGCTCGCTAACATAATCCACTCCGTCGAAAAACTCATGCGCCTGCAAATCGACATCACCATGAACGACAGCTGCGAAAAGCTCAATTACAATGACGGAAAAAGCTTCCGCATCGTCGCTACTCTTTTGCCCAGCGAGTACACCGCGACTACCGTCAACGGCAAGGAATCCACCGTCATTCATTTGCTCGAAGCGTCGCCGATTTGGAAAGTCGCCTTCGTCAAAAATCACCAAATCCTTTCCTTCGACGCCGAATTGCTCGACATACCCAATCAGCAAAATACCAGATTGAACATCATGGTCAAGTTCTACGTCCTACGCAGAGTTCTCGAAATCATTGCTCACAAGATGACGCCCTCTGTTACCTTCGCCGACGTGTTCAGAAAATGTCGCATCGAAAACGCTCCCAGAGTAATCAAACTGCGTGTCCGCGAATTCATGCTTGCTTTCTTCGAGCACCTCCAATCCAAAGAGATCATCAAATCCTACACGCTCAACAAAAAAGGAACCGGATTCTACTCTGTGTCAATCACCTATTCCAAGCCCAAAAAGTAAACTCTGAATCGACATTTCAGCTGGAAGTTTGAGAAGAAATTTTTTCTCTGACTTTCGGCTTTTTAATTGATAACAGGCTTGTGTAAATGAGAATGGCGTTATGACGGGCACTGCCAATACTGTAACCTTGCACTGCCAATACTGTAACCTTGCACTGCCAATACTGTAACCTTGCACTGCCAATATTGCCACGGGGCATTTTTTGACCCCCTCAAAGATGGCGTAATGACGCCAAAAAAAGGGCGTTTGACTTTTCGCTCTTTCCTATAGATACTTGTATATATTATAAGTATCGTAGCGACGGCGGACGCTACGCTTGCTGCCTCATCGGCTTTACAGCCGAGGCAGCACCGCCTTTCTAAAAAAAAAAAAAGACGCTTATTGCGTTCGACGGAAGCGAAGATACTCAGAAAAAAAAAAGAAAAAGCGCGCCGAATTTTCGGAATATAGTGCTAATTGACTTTTATGAATTTATGGGTGTAAATGTGTTCCCATAAAAATGGCATTATTTTTTACAAAATAAGTCGAGTGTACATGCATCCGCAAGTACAAGTCAACGAGTACTCAAATACGTGTCTCGCGGACGCCGTCGCTACTTCAAAAAAAGCGCGCCGATAAAAGAAATATACTTAAATTTATTGTTCTGCTTAAGTTCAAAGAAAAGATTGACGATAAATAGTTGTCAGCATGTTTCAAAAATTTTTCTTACAGAAAGGGGGGTTGGCGTGGCTACCTCCGAGGTATTCGCCACGCAACTTTCATGAAAAGAAATATAGAGCAAAGAATTCGAGAATTACTTCTTTCATTGGATGATGGTTTGAACAATACTATCAATCCATATCGTATGTACGGATATTCTGCTTTCGATACGTTCTATGACAGGAGGAATAAGGGGTGTATCATGATAGACTGTCATAGGTTAACCGATTGTTACGACGAGGAATTATACGAATACGTCATTAAACGACCAAAAAGATTCATTTTAGTTACGAGTGATATGCTTGAATTAGAGGACGATATTAGGCGAAAATTTGCACGTAAAATTGCGTATGAAAAACGTATCCCCGAATTACTTTCTGCACTGGATAATGATTCGAGTATGAAATTTTATGAGCAAATAAAAATTCATTTCCTTGAAGACACATGGACAGCATATCGTCTTGACTACTACGATAAAACTTTTAAGAAGTTGTCGAAACGCAGTGGAATTTAAAATGGTAGTCCAGATCTAACGTGAAGTACATAGAGAGCCTTGGCGAAATGAATCGTCGAGGCTTTTTATGTTCAGAGAAAAAAGTCGCGTAGCAGGCGACCAAAAGACAATCTTAATGAATTACCTTATTTATATGAAACGGCTCTTAGGGGGATGAGGCAACGTGTGGAAGGAACTGAAGAAAAAAATATGCCGGAAGATAAACGAGTGTTACTACACGGACGAGAAAATCGTAAGGCTTTTGAGTGACGGAACGAAGGCGCATGTGAAAGAGAACGAAGACGGCATCATCGTATCTTTTGAATGCATAAGGTGTTTCGACTCTGACGATTTGGCTCTGTTTGAGTCGGAAGAAAAAGGCTCGTCCGACATCGATATTCTGGGCGTGACGATAGTATTTGACGCGAACGACATTTACATTGCTTACGCGGTCGACACGATAAAGGAAAATTTGTTCGACCTGAATCCGCTGAGCGTATGGCGCGAAATCATGGACATAGCCAAACACGAGGCATTTCACGCCAGGCAATATCGCTACATCCTTAAGCGCGGCGGCATGGCGGCAGTCGAGAAAGTGCGCAAATACATGAAGACGACAGATTACGAGGAGAATATCATTGAGCTGGGCGCATACATTTATCAATTCTACGGCAAAGAGCAGGACTTCGCTGAGCTTTACGATGTACTCTGCGCAGAGGAACCGGCACAACCTGAAAGCACTGGTGCGATAGCGGCAAGTCATTTCGGTGCGGCTTGTTGAAATAAAAAAAGTTCCCGACCGAAGTCGAGAGCTTAAGTTTTTCTGCGCCGAGCGGTTCCCAAAAGTGAAATCGATTTCACTTTTGACTTGCGAGAAATTATTCCGCGTTCTTTTTTCTGTCTTTGAAATCTTTGTCGATAGATTCACGCCAGGAGCCGTTGTTGAAGAAATCATTCATCTCAATAGCGGGCATGGCGGCGAACGCACTTGCCAAATTGCCGACAGCTCCGAAGACCTGCGCGGTGCCTTTGCTGTCGGCATGATAGTTGACCGCGCGGCGAGCGTCTATGCCAATGTGGCTTGCAACTTCAACGGCGTCAATGTTCGCGCCAAGGAAAATAAATTCCCAGCCAAGTTCCTTTTGCTGTTCGATTAGCCGCTTGATTTGGTTGTAATCGTATTTGACGCTGGAATTTTCCATGCCGTCGGTGGTGATAACGAACAACGTTTTTTCCGGCAAGTGTTCCTCGTCCGCGTATTTACGGATGTACTTGTGAATTTTCTTGACGTGGTTAATGGCGTCGCCAACAGCGTCAAGCAAGGCGGTGGAGCCGCGCACTTCGTAATCCTCCTCCGTCAACGGTTTGACTTCGGACAGCGGCAAGCGGTCATGCAGGACAATCGACTCGTGGTCGAAAAGAATCGTCGAGACGAAAGCCTTGCCGTCAATTTCGCTCTGCTGTTTCTTGAGCATGGAGTTGAAGCCGCCGATTGTGTCGCTTTCGAGTCCCGCCATTGAGCCGGAGCGATCGAGGATGAACACCATTTCTGTAAGATTTTTCATTTTGGTAAACCTCCTTTTGAAAGGCATTATAGCGGAATCGGACGCCGCGCAGGTCGCCCTCGACGCGACAAATCAGCCGCAGAGTAGAGGCTGGTCGTATTTGTAGAGGATTTGGTTTACTAGGTCAACGTCAAAGATTTTGTTCTCGATGAAGGCAGAGACAATGACGTCGGCGAGATTGGCATTGCTGAGCGTGAAGCCGGCAGCGGCAAGCAAAGCTTTGGCTTTTTCAAAGCCGAGTTTGAGCGCGATGGCGAAGGCGAGCACGGTCTGCTTGCTCGGCTGATAATCGTCGTGATTGACGATTTTGGAAAAGTGGCGGCGGTCAATGTTGGCGCGTTTGTAGACGACAGAATTACCTTCGCCGCTCTCCTTGATGAGCCGCAGAAGCATTTCGGAAAAAGTTTCTTCGCCGTCTTTCTTGAGCAGAGCCAGGAAATCAAAGTCATCGGCGTTTGATTTGTAAAAACCGCCGATGACTTCTTGCGGCTTCGAAAATTTGATTTTATGTTCTTCATAACGCGACGCAGAAATTTCTTCGGCGGCGTCCGGCGAAAAATTTTGTAGGATGTAATCGCTGACGAGATCTTCAACGCGTTCGATGTCGACTTCAACGCGGGCTGTGTCTATCATAGAGTCTGCCTCCCTTGTTCTGCGAATCAACGAGTTGTCGCCGTTTCTACCAAGTGTGATGACAAATTGTCGATAAGCCATTTGTCGCCGACCTTGACCAAAGTTGCTTGCCCGTCAAAAATCTGAACTTTAACGCCCTCGGCAACTGTGTCGCGGGTAAGAACTCTGTAGGCAGCGTGCATTGCTTCGGCGGAGGCGGCTACCTGTTGAAAGTCAAGAATCTCGACGCTCAGCGTATCTTTGTGCCCGGCGGCGAAATCTTCGACCGAGCCCAGCCGATTCTTGCAAGCCGCCGTTAAGTGCGAATAGGCGTCGGTGTATCTGCGTTCGCTTACCGCGCGGTAATAGTCGCCGAAAGCTTTGCCGACGTCCGTTTGAGTCAAGAGCGGATTTACGATTACGGGTTTCGGAGCGTCTTTGGGCGGTTGCGCATTTTCTTCTTGAGCGGCAACGGGAACTTTTTCGGGCTGCGGCTTAACGTCCGCTTTCGGCGCAGTCGGCTTATCTTCCTTGTCGGCGGCAGGAATTTTTTCGAGCTTGGGTTTGTCGTCCGCTTTCGGCGCAACGGGTTTGTCTTCGGAGGATTTGTCCGCGTCTTCGCGCGTCGGTTGCGGCGGTTCGGCTTGCACGGGTTCTTCCTCCGACGACGGCTTGACTTCCATTTGAGCGATAATTTCTTGTCGACGGTCGGGCGGCATTTCAAATGCGCCAAAAGTCACGGACGCGAAAACAATCGTCACGATGACCGGAACGGCGAACGCCCATGCGTATGTTGACTGCCCGATAATTTTCTGACTGTCCTTGAACACGGCGGCTCGTTCTTTTAAGGCGGGGTGTTCGGGCAACTTCAGCCAGAGATCGCAAGCCGAAACGAATTTGCTCCTGCGCCGCGCGTCCAAGTATATCGAAATAAAAGTCCATAAAACAAGCGGCACCAAGCCAAGTCCGATATGACCCAGCTTCCAACCGCCGAAGAATGCCGCGCCGCAAATTAAAAGCCCGACTA
>Ga0310697_10003177_pt1 | contig 16765 bp, 10 predicted proteins | sample 172DNAGHGlowgp2_FD_203883 | JGI IMG/M metagenome (GOLD analysis project Ga0310697, IMG submission 203883) | Sheep rumen microbial communities from Palmerston North, Manawatu-Wanganui, New Zealand - 1728 DNA GHGlow gp2 (v2) (version 2) | ecosystem: Host-associated > Mammals > Digestive system >... | reverse complement strand
GGACTACGTCTACCACACGGCCATGACGCAGAACTACGGCATCAATATCGAGGGTGGTGACGACGTGGCCAACTACAACCTCTCCGTGGGCTATACATCGGCACAGAGCAATCTGAAGGAGAACGACATGGACCGCCTGAACGTGCGCTTCAATACCGACATCTCCCTCTCCCGCAAGCTCGACGTGAGGTTCGATGCCTCGTTTGCCAACCAGACACGCGACATCCGCAACGACGGAGCCCCCGAGGGCTACGACGAGGGCACGCCTACCGCTCCCTCCTTCCTGGCCTACGTGAAGAGCCCCTTCATGAGCCCCTACAGCTACGGTCACGACGAAACGGGTGCAGGACGCTTCTCCGATGTCCACTTCGACATCGACACGGAGTCCTACCTCTCCGAGGCCCTGTCCAACTACAACAACTACAACTGGCAGTTGGGCAACCCCGCCGCCATCAACGAGTATGCTGAGGCAGAGAACAAGAACCGCTTCGAGACCTCGATGCTCAACCTCACCGTCACTCCGAAGTTTCACATCCTGCCCAATCTCTATGTGAGCGAGCACTTCAGCTACAATCTGGTGAACACCAACGAGATGTTCTACATCCCCATCAACGGCACGCCCGACTACTACGTCACCAGCCTTGGCGGCATGCGTGAGAACGAGGTGCGCTCGCTGGCTTCGAAGCAGAACTCCGTGCTGAGCGACACCCGCATCGACTGGCAGAACCGCTGGGATGCCCACTTCCTCCATCTGTGGGGCGGTGCCCGCATCAACTGGGAGAGCTTCACCACCAGTTCGCAGGTGGGCTACAACACCGGTAGCGACAAGACCCCGTTCCTCAGCGGCAACCTGAAGGACAAGAACGTGGTGGGTCAGAACGAGAACTGGAACACCCTCGCATGGTACTTGCAGGCAGAGTACAACTACAAGAGCCGCTACTACCTGCAGGCCAACCTCTCCATCGACGGCTCGTCGCGCTTCGGTCAGGACGGCGGCGACTTCCGCCTGTTCAAGGCCGCATGGGCCGTGTTCCCCGGCATACAGGGAGCATGGGTCATCAGCAACGAGCCCTGGATGGCCGGTATCAATGGCATCAACTATCTGCGTCTCTCCGCCGGCTTCGACGTGAGCGGCAATGACGACATCAACTACTACGCATCGCGCAGCTACTTCCGTGCCAACCAGTTCCTCCACACCATCTCCGGGCTCGCCTTCGATGGCATCGGCAACACGAAGATACAGTGGGAGACCACCCGCAGGCTGAACGTCGGTCTGGAAGGCAACTTCATCAACAACCGCCTGGGCATGAACATCAACTACTTCCGCTCTACCACCAGCAACCTGCTCACCCTGCAGCAGCTGGGCTACCTCAGCGGCCTGAACCAGAACTGGTCCAACGGCGGTAAGCTGAAGAACGAAGGCTTCGACGTGTCGTTCACCGCCAAGCTGCTCGCCCTGAAGGACTGGCAGTGGCAGCTCGGTGCCTCGATGGGCCACTACAAGAACCGCATCAGCGAACTGCCCGACAATGCCGACTATATCGACAACAGCATCTACGGTGCCACCGTGCGCACGCAGATAGGCCAGGTGGCCAACGCCTTCTACGGTTACAAGACGCTCGGCGTGTTCAAGAGCACTGAAGAGGCACAGGCTGCCGGCACCACCGACCCGAAGGGACTCTTCTTCATGGCCGACAACGGCGTGGACCACGTCTACTTCGAGGCTGGCGACATGCATTTTGCCGACCTCAACAACGACGGTATGATCAATGACGACGACCGCACCATCATCGGCGACCCCAACCCCGATATCTACGGAAATATCTTCACCTCGCTCGCCTACAAGCGCTTCAAGCTCGACGTCAACTTCAACTACTCGCTGGGCAACGACGTCTACAACTACATGCGCTCGCAGCTCGAAGGCGGCTCGCGCTTCATGAACCAGACCACCGCCATGCTGCGCCGCTGGCAGGTCGAAGGACAGCAGACCGACGTGCCGCGCATCAGCTTCCAGGACGAGAAGGGCAACTCACGCTTCAGCGACCGCTGGATTGAGGACGGCTCCTACCTCCGCCTGAAGAGCGTCACGCTGAGCTATGACCTGCCGCTGAAGTCGGAGTACATCCAGGGGCTGCAGTTCTGGGTGCAGGGCAACAACCTGCTCACCTTCACCAAGTACTTAGGCAGCGACCCCGAGTTCACCATGACCAGCAGCGTCATCGGGCAGGGCATCGACCTGGGCCGTCTGGGACAGAGCCGCAGCATCGTGGCTGGCGTAAAGATCAACTTGTAATCGATAACCGAAAATTGAAAACATAAGATTATGATTAGTTTCAAGAACATATTCCACGATAAGGCAGGCTCCGTCTGCTGCGGCTTGGTCGCAGCACTCGTGGCCCTGCCGGTCTTCACTTCCTGCGAGGACTTCTTCGCACAGGAGAGCGACGACGTGCTCTATGCCGATCAGGAGCATCTCAACGCCGCCGAGGACACCATCTACAGCGTCACCGGCATCCTCACCAAGCTGCAGTCGATCGCCGACCGCACCATCCTCCTGGGCGAGCTGCGAGGCGACCTGGTCGACCTGACCAATGAGGCCAGCAACGACCTGCGCGAGGTGTTTGAGTTCAACGTCGGCGATGACAACATCTACAACAACCCGAGCGACTACTACGCAGTCATCAACAACTGCAACTACTTCATCGCCCATGCCGACACTGCCTTGAAGGATATCCGCAACGAGAGCGTCTTCATGAAGGAGTATGCAGCCGTGAAGGCCATCCGTGCATGGACCTACCTGCAGCTGGTGCTCAACTATGGCAGCGTGCCTTTCTACACCGAGCCGATGCTCAGCAAGGAAGCCGCCGAGGCCGCCGAGAACGGCACCAAGGCCGACCTGGCCGCCATCTGCGACTACTTCATCAACGACCTGCAGAACATACCCGAGCGCTACAACCGCGAACTGCCCGGCTATCGCGCCATACGCGGCGTGGAGTCGCGCCTGCTCTTCTTCCCGCTGAGCATCGTGCGCGGCGACCTCTATCTCTGGAAGGCCAGCGTGACGCAGAGCAAGGAGGACTACAAGCAGGCTGCCCTCCACTACTATAAGTACATCAGCGAGCGCAACGGCACCAACTCTGCCTATCCCACGGGTAAGAGCAACTACATCTGGTGGGAGCCGGGTGAGGCCAGCTGGCTGTACCCCTCGGGAGGCATCTTCCCCATCAGCGAGTCCATAGCCGACAATGCTGAGCTCATCACGATGATTGCCGGCGACTCCATTCGCGCCGAAGGTCACTACAGCGAGCTGCGCAACCTCTTCACCTCTCGCGAGGAGAACGACTACAAGGTGAGCATCACACCCTCTACCCGTATGGTGGAAATCTCCGAGTCACAGCCCAACTGCGTCCTGTCCAGTAAGGCTGGTACGAGTATCATCTATGCTCCGAAGGGTCTCAACCGCCACCGTTCCGGCGACCTGCGCCTGCAGGATGTATGGTACGAAAACACACGTATCGACCCTGCGACCAACACTCGCATCGAGACGCAGTACATCTATAAGTACTACAGTCAGCGCAACGTGCATATCTATCGCCGCATGATGGTCTATCTGCGCATGGCCGAGGCGCTCAACTGCGCCGGCTATCCTCACATGGCCTATCAGATTCTGGCCCAGGGCCTGAGCAACCGCGTCATCAACAATCAGGTCATTCCTTACTATCACGCCAGCGAGGAAGAGACCTCCACACTCTCCGATTCGCTCTTCCTGGCCCGCTTCGACTTCCCCGACGAGCGTTATGCCGTATGCACCGTGAACGACTTCACTGGTGCCGGCGAGCAGACCCACAACATGATGGGCATACACGCCCGCGGTTGCGGCTGGACACCGATGGACACCACCTACGTGCTGCCGCACGACACGCTGGAGCTCGACCTTGCCAAGCGTTCGCAGCTCATTGCCGAGCAGCAGGCGGTGGTCGACAGCCTCCTGCTCACGGAGAACGCCTTGGAGCTGGCCTTCGAAGGCACTCGCTACTACGACCTGATGCGCTTTGCCTTGCGTAAGGACAATCCGGGCGAGTTCCTCTCCACGATGGTGGGCCGCCGCAACAGCCATTCGGCCGGCGTAGCAGCCAACCTGCGCAACCGCAACAACTGGTATCTCCGCTGGAAAGGCAAGATCGGCATGTAGAGCTGACTGCCAATGCCGACCGTACAACATTATCCCCGATTTCCTTTTTTCAGGAAATCGGGGATTTTTTTACCAAGAGATTGCATGAGTTTAAGATAAAAAATATACTTTTGCAGCAAAAAACAGAAACTATGTACGACATCCAACAGATACGCAACGACTTCCCCATCCTGTCGAGGGAGGTCTACGGACGGCCACTGGTCTATCTCGACAATGCCGCCACCACCCAGAAACCGCTGCAGGTACTTGATGCCATGCGCGAGGAATACCTGAACGTGAACGCCAACGTTCACCGGGGCGTACACTACCTGTCGCAGCAGGCCACCGACCTGCATGAGGCCGCCCGCGAGAAAGTTCGCCAGTTCATCAACGCCCGCTCTGCGGCCGAGGTGGTGTTCACACGCGGCACCACAGAGAGCATCAACCTCGTGGCGCAGACGTTCTGCGAGACCTTCATGAATGAGGGCGACGAGGTGCTGCTCACCGACATGGAGCACCACTCCAACATCGTGCCGTGGCAGCTGCAGGCCCGCAAGCGCGGCATCGTGGTCAGACACCTGCCCATCGACGACCGCGGACAGCTGCTCACCGACCGGCTCGACGGGCTGCTGACGGAGAAGACCCGACTGGTGGCGATGACCCACGTGAGCAACGTCTTAGGCACGGTGAACCCCATCGCGCTGGTTATCCGCAAGGCGCATGAGCGGGGCATACCCGTCCTCGTGGACGCTGCGCAGAGTGCTCCTCACATGCCCGTCGACGTGCAGGCCCTCGACTGCGACTTCCTGACGTTCAGCGGACACAAGATGTACGGCCCCACGGGCATCGGCGTGCTCTACGGCAAGGAGGAATGGCTCGACCGTCTGCCTCCCTATCAGGGCGGCGGCGAAATGATCGACACCGTCAGCTGGGAGAAGACCACCTTTGAGCAGCCGCCCCTGAGGTTTGAGGCGGGCACGCCCGACTATGTGGCCACGCACGGGCTGGCCACGGCCATAGACTATATAAACAAGGTGGGATTCGAGGCCATCCAGGCTCATGAGCGCGAGCTCACCCGCTACTGCATGGAGCAGCTTCGCACCATCCCCGGCATGCGCTTCTTCGGCGAGGCAGAGGAGAAGGACGCGGTGGTATCCTTCCTCGTGGGCAACATCCACCACCTCGACATGGGCACACTGCTCGACCGCCTCGGCATCGCCGTGCGCACAGGCCACCACTGCGCCCATCCGCTCATGCAGCGCCTCGGCGTCACCGGCACCGTGAGGGCTTCGTTCGCACTCTACAACACCAAGGAGGAAATCGACCTCCTGGCCGAAGGCATCCGCCGCGTCAGCAACATGTTCTGACGCGCTGTAAACTTCTGATTTTCTGTGGCTTGAAATTAATATCGAATTGCATTGAAGTTAATAATTAATTTCGATGCAATTCGATATTAAATATAACTCAATTCGATATTAACTTCAAGACACCCTTTTTCCGGCCACGAATCACCCCCATAGTGTTTTGAGGATTTCGAGCGAACGCATTTCGGGGAAGTCGGGCAGGTGAAGCCTGTAGAACAGCAGGGCCACCTCCACGCAGCGGTTGCGCTGGGCGCGTGAGAGCCGGAAAAGATGCATCGTGGGATAGTCCATGCGCATCATCAGCCGAACCATCGCCGCCTCCTGCGGCAACAGGTAGTCGCGGTGAAGGGGAGCAGCCTCGCAAAATGCTCCCGCCCTTAAATCGAAGTAAAAGGTGTTCTCTCTCCGCTCTCCCCTATCTTCTCTCCGCTCTCCGCTATCCTTTCTCCTTTCTCCGCTATCCTCTAAATTAGGATAGAACCCCAGGAAGCGTGAGAGGTGCATGAGGAAAACCAGATGGAAATTGGCATAGTGAGCCTCGCAGCCGTCGAGCCATTCCAGACTCCGCTCCACGTAGTCGAAGAGCGGTTCGTTCTGCTGTTCGCCGCGAAGCGCATAATAGAGGAATTCAGCTATGAACAGAGCGATGGCCAGCTTCTCCGGCACAGACGACAGGGAGGGCAGCGGAGTGAGCAACTGCGCCTCGCGGAGCTTCTGCAAAGATGCCTGCGGACGCACGTCACAATCGAGCAGGAGAAGCGTCAGCGGCTGGAAGTACTGCTTCTTCAGTCGCCCATGACTGGTCTTCGGCATACTCACCACAAACGAGAGTCTTCCGTGAAGACGAGTGAACATATCGACGATGATTTTCGACTCGCCATATTTGATAGAACGAAGCACAATAGCCTCAGTTTTCGTCAGCATAGCGACAAAATTACACAAAATCATGCAAACAAGATCATTTTTCATGAAGAAAATTTGGCAGAATGAGAAAAAAGCCGTACCTTTGCACCCGCTTTTCGGTCCCTTCGTCTATCGGTTAGGACGAGAGATTTTCATTCTCTAAAGAGGAGTTCGACTCTCCTAGGGACTACAACAGTTTAAATCCGCCATCTGCGCAGTGATGCGCTACCATGCAGAATTGAATGGGAAAAGGTGACGGAGGATTTTTTTGAGCAGAGTTGTCAGCATCTTTCAACGCGAAGCCAATCGCTCAAGACAGTCCGCCCAGGGCAGCCCCAAAAAGCGCAAGACCCAGAAGCTTTAAATAATCAACACATCAAAAAATTAAAACATTTAAAAATTAAAAATGGCAAACCACAAATCATCGGTGAAGAGAATTCGCCAGGACAAGAAAAAGGCACTGCACAACAAGTACTATGCTAAGACCATGCGCAACGCTGTTCGCAAGCTGCGTGCCATGACCAACAAGGACGAGGCTACGGCCCAGTATCCGAAGGTACAGAAGATGCTGGACAAGCTCGCCAAGGTACGCATCATCCACAAGAACAAGGCAGCCAACCTGAAGTCGAGTCTCTGCAAGCACATCAGCAAGCTGGGCTAAGCGAAGCGGCTTTTCTGACAAAGAAAAATATCAGCCGCACAATCCTGCAACCGGGTTGTGCGGCTTTCTTGTATCTCATCACCAACACCTCATAACCCAAAAGCATCGATTATATTATATGGAAGAGCTAGTCATCACCAGTATGAAGAACCCGCGTGTGAAACACCTGCTGGCCTTGCAGGAGAAGTCATCGCTGCGCCGCAAGGAGGGCCTCTTCGTTGTGGAGGGCCGCCGCGAACTGGAACACTGTCTGGAAGGAGGCTTCGAGGTGGAGAGCGTGTTTGTGAATGAAGAATTAAGAGGGAAGAATGAAGGATTCGGAGGGAAGAATGAAGGATTCGGAGGGCAGAATGAAGGATTCGGAGGGAAGAATGAAGGATTCGGAGGGAAGGTTTCGTTTACGGTGGCGCCGCAGGTGTATGAAAAGATGGCCTACCGCGGCAGCACTGAAGGCATCATCGCCATTGTCAGGACAAAGGAGCGCAGACTGGCGGACCTGCGCTTGCCGCCGAACCCACTGATTATGGTGCTGGAAAGCGTGGAGAAGCCCGGCAATCTCGGAGCCGTGCTTCGCTCGGCCGATGCCGCCCGGGCCGATGCCGTCGTCGTATGCGATGCGCTCACCGACCTCTACAACCCCAACCTGATACGCTCCAGCATCGGAGCCGTGTTCACCGTGCCCACCGTGGCGTGCAGTTCGGCGGAGTGTATCGCCTTCCTGCGCGAGCACGGCATCAGCATCCTCACCGCCCAACTGCAGGACTCGCGGCTCTACTACGACACGCCGATGAGCGGCCCCACCGCCATCGTCATGGGCACGGAGTCCACGGGGCTCACCTCACAGTGGCGCGAGGCAGCCACGGCCCATATCCGCATACCGATGCTTGGCCGTCTGGACTCGCTCAACGTGTCCGTCTCTGCCGCCATCCTCCTTTTCGAGGCGGTGCGCCAGCGGCAAACTACTTGTTAGCGAAGGCCAGTGCATACAGGCGCATCTGCTTCACCATAGCCACCAGACCGTTGCTGCGGGTGGGTGAGAGATGCTCCTTCAGTCCGATAGCATCGATGAAATAGAGGTCGGCCGCAAGAATCTCCTGCGGCGTGGAGTCGCTCAGCACCCTTATGAGCAGCGTCACTATGCCCTTCACGATGAGGGCATCGCTCTCGGCAGAGAAGCGGATGCGCCCGTCGACATAGTCGGCATGGAGCCATACGCGGCTCTGGCATCCGTCTATGAGGTTCTGCTCCGTCTTGTAGCGCTCGTCGAGCGGTTCCTGGTCGTTGCCCAGGTCAATCAGCAGCTGATACTTGTCCATCCAGTCGTCCAGACCGGCGAACTCTTCAATAATCTCGTCTTGTCGTTCGTTGATTGTCATTATGAGTCTTATCCTTTGAGAATTATTACAAATATAGGTCGCGGAGTGTCAAAACACGTATTTCCTGCCTCCGCGGATGTAGATGCCGCGAACGGGGCGCGCCACGGGTATGCCCTGCAGGTTATAGAAGGGCGCATCGGGCGCGAGGGGCTGAAGCACGGAGGGCTGCTGCACCGATGAGGGCGAGGCCTTGGGCTTGTAGAGCTGCAGGGAGCGATACAGACAGTAGCTGCCACGGCTGGCCAGAGGCACCTCGATGCCCCCCTCGTCGCTCACACACTCTACGATAGTGAGCAGGGAGTCGGCAGCGGCGTATGCCTTCTTGCTGCTATTGCCCACGAGATAGGACAGCATACAGATGTCGCCCTTGTCGGCCTCAACAGTGAGCAGGGCGTTCTGCGACACGTTCATGCCGTAGCCCGGATAGAAGAAATAGTAGGCAGCCGCCTCGCTGCGGGCCTCTACCCCCTCGGCCAGTGCCACCTGCCTGGCACTGTTCTTCTCGGGAGCCCTTCGCCAGGCGGTGTTCACGTCGAAGCCGGAAACGTCGGACTTGCTGGCCATGGTCTGCCAACCGCACAGGGGAGCTGCATCAGCAGTGAAGTCGAGTGCCTGCTGCCGGGTGTAGGCACCATGGGCCGACAGGTATGTCTCACTCTCGTTGCCGCCCTGATCGGCAGCCCTTACGATGATATAGTCATCCGCTATTCCCTTCACGGTCAGCAGCCCCTCGGCACTGTTGAAAACATAGTCGCTGAAGGCCGTCTCGCCCATGGTGACGAGGCTGACCGACTGCACCGCCTGCGCGGTGGGAGCAGTCAACCGGTACTTGGCATAGTAGTCGCCGTCGATATCTTCAAAGCCCACGAGCCGTGCTTCGAGCTCCTTTTGCTGCTGCCGCAGGGGAATGAGGCCCACCTTGCCGTTCAGTCCCGAAGGCACAAGACTCCACTGATTGTACTTGATATTGGCCTGGCTCGTATTGCCGTTGTACACGTCGAGGATGTTCACGTCCTTGAAGATGCGCCACTCCGTGCCATCGACATCCATCTGGCGGATGCGGTTGGCAGGGAGGTTGGTCACCTCTATGCGCAGACTGTTGTCGCCCTGGCGCAGCAGTCCCTTGTCATCAATGACGAAGGGAGCGCTCCACGCACATCCCACATAAGCATCGTTGATATAGACACGCGCACTCTCGCGCACATCGCCCAGGTCGATGCGCCAGCCGCCGTTGGCCATCTGCATCTGCTGGGCGGTAAGGGCGAAGCGGGTCTCATAGATGCCCGTACCCGTCGCCGTGGCCGTGGCCTCGTCGAGCTGTTCCCACGTCTGCGCAGAGGAAAGCGGATAGACGGAGAGCGTGCCTTTGGAGAACGTATCATCAGTGAAGGAAAGCGTCCAGGGGGTGTCGATGCCGATGCTCGCCATCTCCACGAGAGGCATCTGTTTGTCCGACAGACTGACAGCGGTGTCGTAGGTCTGCAGGATGACCGACTGGCCCGAGCGCAGCGAGATCCACACCTTGCCATCCTCCGTGTAAGCCTCGCGGATGTCACCCGTGAGCGGGTCGAAGCAGGCGATGCTCCTGAAAGGCACGGCCAGCGACACCATGCCCTGCACGTCATTGGCGGAGAGATTGGCTATGAAATAATGATGGCCCGTGGCGTTCTGCCGGCGGATGACGCGCAGTCCCAGCCGGGTGCGCAGTTCCTCGCCCGGCAGCTGCAGCTCTTCCACGCTTGCCTGCGTGTTGGCATAGACGATGCGGGCACCCTGGGCAGCCAGTGCATCGAGCCGGGCCTTCGTGGCCTCTGGCAGGTTGGTGCTCACAGGCACGATGAGCGCCTTGTAGCGCGTGCCGGCCGCCGTCTGGAGCAGTCCGCCGGAGCAGGTGGTGGTGAGCAGCAGCTCGTCGCTGATGAAGTCGCAGTCGAGTCCACATGCCATGACATTATTCACTGCCGTCACCATCGAAGGCATCTTCTGTGAGAGCGTGTTGATGTCGAACAGCTGCAGGCGGGCGGCATTGGCCCCCGTGTTCTTGTGCATGGCATCATTGAAGGGAGCATAGACCAGCAGGTCGTTGTCGGGCATACCCATTTGCAGGAAGCTCTGGCACCGCGTAGCATACTGCATCAGAGAAGGAGCATCACGCCAGATGCTGTTGGTGGGACTCATGTCTATGGAGGCATAGAACTTCCATCCGGGCCATGCTGCTTCCTGCGGAGAATAGGTAGTGCCGTGGAAGAAGATATGGTTCACGCCGGCGGTGAACATCAGGTCAAGGTCGGGCTTCATTTGCGAAAGACTCACGCGGAAGTGCTCTGCCAGCCAGGTGAAGGTCTCGCTCGATGTCATCTTCTTACCCGTGACATGGGCAGCACTGGAGGCATATTTCAGCGTGGCAAGGTCGCTCAGGTTCTGACTGGTGAAGCCGGGGTCGGTGCGCAAGCCCTTTATCTTGAGATCACTGATGCCGAAGCCCTCAATTTCGGGAATGTCCACGGCGGCATAGAAGTCGATGAGATTGCCGGGAGAGCCGTGCCCCTGGTTACGGGTGGTCACGCCGTGGGAGTGAGCCCACTGCGTCCACTGGCGGGTGAAGTTGTTGAGCAGCATGTCGGAGAGCGTCTGACGGTAGTCGGCCAGCACCTGATTGCCAGTGTCCTTGCGGTTGCCCAGTCCCAGAAGGCGGTCCATGTGCTCCTCCAGCTTGTAGCCCCGGTACTTCTCGAACTCCTCAAACATCTTCGGGGTCCAGTCGGCCCCGTAGACCTCATAGCTGTCGTTGAAGAAAGTGTGAGGCCACTGTGCGCCGGCAGCCGTGAAGCGGTTGTCGAAATGCTGGAGATACGCCTTCACCGCCTCGGCATCATAGTGGTCGAGCACGAGGCCCTCGCCGCCGGGAGCCGAGCGTTTCACCTCCTGCATGGTATGCCCGTTGTAGATGGCCAGCAGAAGCCAGGAGCCGGCAGGAGCCTGCCATTGCAGGGAGTTGCCGCTGACCAGCCCCGTCAGTTCCACCACCTGCTCACCGTCCTGCTGATAGGCCATGACCTTGTTGAGGGGCGCATTGCCCTCCGGGGCCGCCACGTTGAAGGAGATGACGGAGGTGCCGTCGGAGGTCTGGGTGGCACTCTTCGTGACCAGCTTGCCGGCGGCCTCGCCCACTTTCACCCAAGGACCGCCGAAGGGCCAGCCCGTACCGCCGTTCATGTCGATGTCTACCCCATTGGCCTCACCGCTCTGCTGCGAGGTCTTCAGCGCGTCCATCCAGCCGGAAGAGAGGTATTGGAGCTCGTTTTTCTCGTTACCCTTCACGCCGTAGATAGGCGTTATTTCGAGGGTGCCTATGCCGGTGCGGGCATATTCGCTGATATTTCGCTGCAAGTTGCCGGCATCGACGGCCGACCCCATCCACCACCACCGTGAGCCGGGCTTTGCTTCGCGGGTCACCTCGGGCCAGGCGGGCGTGGTCTGTGCAGCCAGTGGGAGGGCTGTCGTGGCGGCAAGTGCCGCCGAGAGGAGTAGTCTTCTTATCATGATGGTCTATTGATTAGTCTGTTTTCGCTTGTTGCAATATGCATGCAAATATACGAACTTTCAGTCGAAAAGACCTCTTCTGCGCCTAAACATTAAGATGTTTTAAAGGTCAATCGGCACTCCTATGCGACATCAATGATATTAAAAAACGTAAAAGCCACTGCTATTAGAAGAGTTTTGGCTAATTTTGCAGTGTTTTTACAAATAGAGAAATGAGTTTAACCAAGATTGTAAGAAACTTGTTTATCCCGCGATGGCACGAGCTGGAGCGTCATCAGAAGGACGGTGAGGCACTGCAACAGGCGGTGCTGAAGCATCTTGTGGAGCGGGCAAAGGAAACAGAATACGGCCGCAACCATTTGTTTTCGGCCACCAAGAGCTACGAAGACTTCGTACGCAACAACCCCATCAACACCTATGAAGAGGTGAAGGGCGACATTGACCGCATGCGCCAGGGCGAAAAGGACGTGCTCTGGCCGGGACGCGTGAAATGGTACGCCAAGTCGAGCGGCACCACCAACGACAAGTCGAAGTTCATTCCCGTCTCGCCCGAGGGTCTGAAAAGCATCCACTACAAAGGAGGTGCCGACGTGGTGGCAGTCTACCTGCGCAACAACCCGCAAAGCCGCATGTTCGACGGGCGCGGACTGATCCTAGGCGGAAGCCATTCGCCCAACTACAACCTGCCCGGCTCACTGGTGGGCGACCTGAGTGCCATCCTGATAGAAAACATCAACCCTATAGCCAATCTGGTGCGCGTACCGTCGAAGCAGACGGCCTTGCTGAGCGACTTCGAGGTGAAACGCGACCGCATAGCCCGCGAGTCCATGACGAAGAACGTGACCAACCTGAGCGGCGTACCCTCGTGGATGCTCTCCGTGCTGAACCGCGTCATGGAACTGTCGGGCAAGGAGCACCTGGAAGAGGTATGGCCGAACATAGAGGTGTTCTTCCACGGCGGGGTGGCCTTCACGCCCTACCGCGAGCAGTACGAAAAGCTCATCACCTCGCCCCGCATGCACTACATGGAGACCTATAACGCCAGCGAGGGCTTCTTCGGCATCCAGGACGACCCCGCCGACAAGTCGATGCTGCTGATGCTCGACTACGATGTGTTCTATGAGTTCATGGAGCTGGGAGCAGAGAGTGAGAAGGTTGTCCCCCTCTGGGGGGTGGAGACTGGCAAGAACTACGCCATGCTCATCACCACCTCATGCGGACTGTGGCGCTATATGATAGGCGACACCGTGCGGTTCACCTCGAAGAATCCCTATAAGTTTGTTATCTCCGGCCGTACCAAAAGCTTCATCAACGCCTTCGGCGAGGAACTGATTGTCGACAATGCCGAACAGGGACTGGCCTATGCCTGCCAGAAGACGGGAGCCGTAGTGTCGGAATACACGGCCGCCCCCGTGTTCATGGACAGCAATGCGAAGTGCCGTCACCAATGGCTCATCGAATTTGCAAAGCAGCCTGCCGACCTGGGCGAGTTTGCCGGCATTCTGGACCGCAAGCTCCAGGAAATCAACAGCGACTACGAGGCTAAGCGCTATAAGGACATCACGCTGCAACCACTGGAGATTATCACGGCCCGAAAAGATCTGTTCAACGACTGGCTGAAGCGTAAGGGCAAGCTGGGCGGCCAGCACAAGATACCGCGTCTGAGCAACAGCCGCGACATCATCAATCAGTTGCTCAGCTTAAACAAAGGATAAAAGATGTGGAATGAAGAGCAGCCCACCGACAAAGGGCGGATTTACCGACACAATACCGGACAATGGATAAAAAAAGCATTGCTCATGCTGGGTGCTGCCTTCTTCATCCTGTATGCTTCATTCAGTATTTCATCGTGTGCCCGAATGGGAACGCCCGACGGCGGCTGGTACGACGACACGCCTCCCTACGTGGTCAACTCATCGCCCGCCGACAAAGCAGCCGGCGTGAAGTCGCACAAGGTGACCATCAACTTCAACGAGTTCGTGAAACTGGAGGACGCGCAGAGCAAGGTCATCGTGTCGCCCCCCCAGCTGGAGATGGCCGACATCAAAGCCTCGGGCAGGCGCATCATCATCGACCTGAAGGACACGCTGAAGGAGAACACCACCTACACCATTGACTTCAGCGACGCCATCAGCGACAATACCGAGGGCAACCCCATGGGCAACTACACGTTCAGCTTCTCCACAGGACCGGCCATCGACACAATGGAGATATCGGGCTATGCACTCAACGCGGAGAACTTAGAGCCAGTCAAGGGCATCCTTGTGGGCCTCTATCCCGCCAACGACTCTGCATGGGCCGACTCCACCTTCCACACCAAGCCCTTTGTCCGCGTGGCCCGCACCAACGGCAGCGGACGCTTTGCCATCAAGGGAGTGGCCCCCGGCAATTATTACTGCTATGCCCTGCAGGATGCCGACGGCGACTTCGTCTACGGACAGAAGAGCGAGATGATCGGTTTCTCCCACGAGGTGTACATACCCACCAGCAAACCGGACATCCGGCAGGACACCGTCTGGGCCGACTCGCTCCACATCAGCAATATCCTGCGCACGGGATACACCCACTTCCTGCCCGACGACGTGACGCTGCTCTGCTTCACCGCTCCGCAGACCGACCGCTACCTCGTGAAGACCGAACGCACCGAACCGGAGAAACTGGGCTTTTACTTCAGCTACGGAAGCGACTCGCTGCCCCGCATACGCGGCCTGAACTTCGAGGCCGACAGTGCCTTCGTACTGGAAGCATCGGAAAAGCGCGACACCCTCTTCTACTGGCTGCGCGACACGGCACTGGTGAACCAGGACACGCTGCGCTACGAACTGACCTTCCTCATGACCGACTCTGCAGGCATGCTCGTGGAGAAAACCGACACGCTGGAGGCACTGGCCAAGGTTCCCTACGCCAAACGGCTCAAGCAACTGGAGAAGGAACTGGAGGACTGGCAGAAAGAACAGGAAAAGAAAAAGAAGCGCAACGAGCACTACGACAGCATCCGCCCGCCGAAAAAGCTCGACCTGAAAATCAATCCACGAGGCAGTCTGGCACCCAATCAGAACATTCTCTTCGAGATGCCTGCCCCGTTGGCCGAATGTGACACGGCAGCCATCCATCTCTATTCGAAAATTGACTCGCTATGGTATGAGTCGCCCCACCGGTGGGAGCAGCTCTCCACCAGAACCTATCGGCTGAAAGGCGAATGGAGGCCAGGCGTGGAGTACAGTCTTGAGATAGACTCTGCTGCCTTCCGGAGCATCTACGGACTGGTGTCCCACCCCATCAAGCAGGGCATCAAGGTAAGGACGGAGGACGAGTTCAGCACGCTGATGGTCAGCGTGAGCGGTGCGGGTGCCGACACTGCCGCGGTCGTCGTGCAACTGCTGGACAACGGCGACAAGGTGGTGGAGGAGAAAGCACTCGAAGACGGGACAGCCGACTTCTACTATCTGAAGCCCGGCAAGTACTACCTCCGTGCTTTCTTCGACCTCAACGGCAACGGCATCTGGGACACAGGCGACTACGACAAGGGGCTTCATGCTGAACCCGTCTACTATCATAATGAGGCCGTGGAGTGCAAGGCGAAGTGGGACGTGAGCCGCAACTGGCGGTTGGACGCGCTGCCCCGATACCAGCAAAAGCCACTGGCCATCACCAAGCAGAAGCCGGACAAGGAGAAACAGCTGAAGAACCGCAACGTTCAGCGGGCACTGGACAAGGGTATTCAATACCTGCCGAACGGTATGCGGCCCAACACATCGGCAAAATAACAATTCAAGCTTTACACCCTGATTTTTCGACAACAACTTGAATGGATCGGACAAATTTCACTATGCATATCCAAAAACTTCTAACACAACAAACACAGCAGCAATGCATCCTGCGGACACAGCAGCAATGCTTCCTGCGCTTAGCCTGCCTCCTGCTCCTGGCCGCCATCTGTCTCACGAAGGCTCAGGCCCAGTGCGGCATTGAGAACAAAGCCTTTCAGGGAGGCGAGTTCCTGACTTACGACCTTTACTTCAACTGGAAGTTCGTTTGGGTGAAGGTGGGGTCGGCCTCCATGTCGACCGTGAAGTCGACCTACAACGGCCAACGGGGCTACCGAACCAGTCTGGTGACCCGCGGCAACAGCAGGCTTGACGGCATCTTCGTGATGCGCGACACGCTGCTCTGCTATTGCGACTCCTCGCTTGCCCCGCTCTACCACCGCAAGGGGGCACTGGAGGGCAAGCGCTACTACGTCGACGAGCTGTTCTACACCTATCCGAACAACAACTGCCACATCAAGATGCATGCCATCAAGGCCAGCGGAGAGCACAAATGGCAGGAGAAAGAATACAGGGACTGCGTCTACGACATGATGAGCATCTTCCTCCGCGCCCGCAACTTCGATGCCTCGACCATGAAGAAGGGGGATGTCATCCCGATGCCCATCACCGATGCGTCGAGCCTGAAGAACTCCTGGCTGAAATACCGCGGCAAGGAGAACTTCAAGATCGAAGGGACGAACGAGAAGTTCCGCTGCCTGATGTTCTCGTTTATCGAACACGAAGACGGCAAGAACCACGAGCTCATCCGCTTTTATGTCACTGATGACCAGAACCATATCCCGGTGCGTCTCGACATGTTCCTCTCGTTCGGTTCGGCCAAGGCTTTCCTCAAGGCCTACAAGGGGGTGAAGAGCCCCATGACCTCGAAAATCAGGTAAGTGGCATGATTTTCAAGCATTTCCCTCACACATAGGATT
>Ga0310697_10003176_pt1 | contig 16767 bp, 16 predicted proteins | sample 172DNAGHGlowgp2_FD_203883 | JGI IMG/M metagenome (GOLD analysis project Ga0310697, IMG submission 203883) | Sheep rumen microbial communities from Palmerston North, Manawatu-Wanganui, New Zealand - 1728 DNA GHGlow gp2 (v2) (version 2) | ecosystem: Host-associated > Mammals > Digestive system >... | reverse complement strand
TTTGACTGCGCGGCTGACCTTGCGGCTTGTGAAATTCAATTCGGCAAAGTCTTGAGCGAAACCACCGCGATTAAACTTGCCGACGTTCATTACAATAAAAATTCCAAATCGTTGAAAATAAGGAAGGAGCAAAAAAAAAATGGCATGGACAAAAACTGATGACGGCGGATTTGCCTACAACGAAGGCAGTTTGAATTTTACTTTGAGAGGTTCAGCATTTCACGATACGGACGGCGACGGCGTGCCCGACGGCGTGACTTTCGAGAACGGCAGACCGGTTTTTATGGGGATAAAAAATTTGCGCGATTTTCATTTCGATGTGCCGCGTGGTTATCTCGTCGTCAATGGCAATGAATATAAACTCGTTGACCTTGATAAAAATCCCGAAAACGGCGAAGAGCTTCAAATTTTCAAAGAGAATGTTGGCTTCCCGCAAGGCAACGACCGCACCAATCCCGACGCTTATAAAAAAGTTGCGGAGAATCAATTCACATACAACGAAGGCAGTTTGCATTACACGTTGACGGGCGGCGCATTTCATGACAACGACAACAACGGAATTCCCGACGGCGTGCAGATAATCGGACCAAAACCCTGCTTCGGCGCGGACGGAACGATTTTTGATACTTCGGTAGAAAATTTTCATTTCAAAGTTCCGAGCGGCGTGCTTATTGTCAACGGTCAAAAATATCAACTTGCCGAACTCGACGATAACCCCGATAACGGTTATGAATTGGTTGTGCCTGAAGTGCAAGGCAAACTTGGTTGGTCGAAGAATGCCAACGGCGGATTTGTCTACAAGCGTCCCGCCGATAACAATCCTGACGTTATGGGCGGCTTGACACTTTACGGAAAAGATTTGGTTGACACGAACGGCGACGGACAACCCGACGGCGTCGAAGTCAAGACAATTATTATCGGCAAAATGATTAACGGGCGGCGCATTACGCAAATCGGGATTGAGGGCTTGCGCGGCGAAGTTTGTTTGAATCACCCCGAACCTATTCATTCCTTTGGCGTAAAGGGCGACGACAAATACAATATTTTAATCACGAAGGACAACGGCAATCTTGCTGAAACGCTTTTTACAAACATTAGCCCGAAGTCGACGGTAAACATTACCAACGACACAATAGTTATCAAGACCGACGGCAACGGCGAATATAATTTCACAGGCAACGGAAGATTTAAGCTCAACGACGATTTTATAACGATGAACGGCGGCGAGCGTGAAATTAAAGTTCAAGTTAAGAACGGTAAAATTAAATCGCTTAACGGTTTTACTGATGAAGACGTTGTTAAAGTTTCCGAATCGGGCAATATTCGCATTAACGGCAAAAAAATAACCGTGACGGCTAATCAAGATATGGACATGTACGGCAAACCGGCACGGACGAGCGGCGGCGATAGCGGCGGCGATGATTCCGGCGACGCGGCAGAGACTGAAGACACTACAAAAGTTGCCGGCGAAACCGAAGAGCTGACGAAAACCAAAAGCGACCTCGAATATAAAACTTCCGACAACGCCGAGACGGAAACCGCCGACTTTACAATTAACGTTAAAAATAGCGAAGACGTTGACGCCGTGACGTTTGAACTTGTGCAAAAAGTTATGGGCTTCGACAAGCAGGACGACAGCGCGACCGATGAAATTAAATTGGACAATCAACAGCCCGATATAACCAACAACGAAAATACATTGCGCATTGATAACAGCTTCGCCGCAAATGAAAATGCAACCGACGATAAAACAACCACGATTGAAATTCCCGCCGTTGAACTTTTTGATGCGAACGAACTTTTTGCCGTGAGCAATGAAATTATTATTCCGCAAGAAAAAAATCGCCCCGTCACTACCGACGCGAGCGATTATAATAATTTCGATTTTAAGGAACTGTTCAGTACGAACTTAGAAAAAATTTTGCCTACGAAAAATATCGGTGCGGACTTCGTACTAAACAACGAATTAAAATTCAATGGAACGCTTGTTGATTCTTCGCAATGCCGCAAACAAGAACTAATTGACTTTGAACGGAAAAATCAAATGTCCGGAATGAACAAGCAATAGCCGTCGCCTTTGCAGTTGTGCAACTGAATTTTATCATCAGACGCCTCGCGAAGTTTTTTGCGCAAATTACTGACGTGAGTTTTCAAAGTAAAACTTGTGTCGTTTAAGTCTTCCTTGTCCCAAAGATTTTTATAAATCTCTTTGGTGGTCAAAATTGTGTTCATATGTGCGGCAAGAACGAGCAATAAATTAAATTCGATGGGAGTAAGCAATACCGCCTTGCCGTTGATAAAAAGTTTGTGGCGGCGCGGATAAATCAGCAACATATTTCCGATATGAATTCCGCAATCATCTAGCAGAGCTGGAGTTTCATTAGGCGAGCCGTTGAGGAGATTTACTAATCGGGGGGGGGGATATCGTTAATAATTTCCAAATCGTCGAGCGGAGTGATAAAGCTGTTGACGATGAAATTGCCGTTGAGCGACAAAAAATTTCCCCACTCCAAAACTTTAATTGCCTCGTGCTTGCGATTTACTAAACGATAAATAACGCGATAAGAATTATGCCAACGCCAGCCCTCGCTGACGCCGGCATTTTTTTCTGCGAAAATTTTTTGCATGTAATCAAAATATTTTTGTTGGTCGTTTGGGTGAATGTGCGCAAGCGAAGAATAATTTTCGAGATTTATTTCATTGTAGCCTAAAAGTTTAAGGAATAAATCATTGACGTAGCAATAAGGCAGGTCGTCCTTGTAATAAAAAGTTTTAGCCGCGATGTAGTTGTTGCTTCCAAACTGATTGAAAAATTCCTTGCGTGATTTTATGTCGATATGGAGAATCTTTTTATCGCAACTTTTTTCGGGCAGGTGGACATGAACGAACGTTATCAAAAGTTTGTCGTCAATGAGCTGAAAATAAAAGGAAAAGTGCAAAACGAACCGCTGATTGATTAGATTGTCATCAGCTTGAAATCCGATTTTGGCAACAACGATACAACTATCATAGGAAGATGCTTCAATGCGATAATCTTCGTTGATCATTTTGTAAACAGAAGTAGCGGTATCTACGAACTTTTGATAATAATCTCGAATTTCTTCAAACGAGGTAAAAATTTCGTTTTCGCCTATTCCGATAAAAGTGATGTGTTCTTTGCTGAAAAACTTCAATGAACTTTCGACATTTTTTAGGATATAAAACGCCCGAACTATTTTTTTCGTTATAGTTATGGCTTCCTGTTGAAAATAATTTTGCATATAAACATACTCCAAACTTTAAACTTCCAAAAAATTTTAATGAAAAATTGCCGTTACGTAAAGTAAAGAAATATTTACCGTTCAACAAATTTTCTTATGGTAATATCTATTGCGTCAAGGAGGCGGTTTTTCATGAATGAAATTTTTACGCGAACAAGTGTAAGGCAATTTGAATCAAGAGAAGTGGAGCCAGAAAAGATTCAAGGAATTTTAAGAGCGGGATTTTCCGCGCCGAGCGCACTCAATCAACGTGAGTGGGAATTTTTTGTAGTGACGAACAAAGAAATTTTGATCAAGCTTAGCAAGGCAAGCCCTTACGCGGGCACGGTCGCGAAGGCTCCGGCGGCGATTGTTATTTGCTATCGTACAAATATTAAGGCTATAGATTTTGCGCACATAGATTGCGCGGTTGCGGCAGAAAATATTTTGTTGCAGTTGGAGTCACTGGGCTTGGGCGGAGTATTTTTGGCAATAGCACCGTTAGAAGAACGGATTCAAGCTGTAAAAAAAATTCTTGCGTTGCCGGATAACCTTGAGCCGTTTAATATTATCGCGTTCGGCTATCCAAAAAGCAAACGAATTCCAAATGACCGTTTCAACCCTTCCGCAGTTCATTATGTGTAACAAAATCGAATTTCTGACGTATAAAGGGCAGAAAAAATTTCAGGAGTGATAAACATGACTAGGGAAAAAAATCTTGACGCGGACAAAAAGCCGCAAGACCAATTCGACAATGAACGCTTGAGCAAGGAAGAACTCGACGGCGTCGCGGGCGGTGTAGCCGATGTTAAAATCGCCAATAATAATGAAATAATAGGTGTCAGCTGCAAATAATTTTAGGAGTGATAAACATGACTAGGGAAAAAAATCTTGACGCGGACAAAAAGCCGCAAGACCAATTCGACAATGAACGCTTGAGCGAGGAAGAACTCGACGGCGTGGCAGGCGGCACTAATTGCAAAAAGGTAAATAGTCTTTTTGACGAAAGCTCTGGGAACGACGTTCGTGCGCACTTTGTTACAGCAAAATGAAACAAAATAAGTCGGTGGCAAAATGAAATCTAATATTCGTCAGCGAGTATTTCGTTTAGTATTGTTGGGAAGTTTGGCAACGTTTCTGATTATAAGTAGCATGTTGATCTTTGGAATGATTTTGGCACACAGTCAAGTTGAAGAAAAAAGCAGTGTACTAAGCGAATATTCGTCAAACTACGTTCAGGAAATAATGGAGGAGCGCGGCAAGCGCGAGTTGTCATTACTTGCAAATACAGTGACGCTCCTGATAGAAGGCTCATTGCATGAAGTGAGCGCGAACGCCCGATATTTATCTGAGGGAATGACTATTGAATTAAAAACCCCAACGATAGGTTTTTCGGCTCAAAATTTGTTGGTGGCAAATTATCAAGAGGTAAAATCTGGCGAAGCTTATATTTTCTACACGTCGGATCTTCTTAAACGAGGCATAGACGCCGAATTGGAAAGGGAAATTGAACACGCTTGCAACATTTCAAGCTTTTTTATCCCGTTCGGCAATCAATATACGGGTTATATTTGTTCATTTACGGCGGCGTCCAAGAATGGATACTTTATTTCTGTTGAGACCACTCCGGACGGCGGAAACGTAGATTTTCCGGAAGAATTTATAGCGACGTATGATTTTAAGACACGTCCTTGGTATCAAATAGGTGAAAAAGCAAAGGAGCCGACTTTTACCGACATTTACGCTGATACTGAAGGTAAACCCTCGATTGCGTGCGTCGCGCCTTATTACGATGCGAACGGAGATTTTGCTGGAGTTATAAGCGTTGCGTACGAAGCACATGATATATATAAAATCATTCTGGACGCGGCGATTGATTCAGACGGTTTTAGTTTTATTTTGAATTCAACAGGCAATGTTATTCTTTCCGGTAAAAAGGAAGGGATATTTGCAGTTAAAGAAACCGATGCCGATTTGCGCAATGAAACTGAACCGACTTTAGCAGAAGCGGCAAAGCGTATGGTAGCAGGCGAAACCGGCGTTACCTCTGTTTTGGTTGACGGCGAAGAATATTTTCTTGCCTTCGCGCCAATGACGACGAGCGGTTGGAGTTTCGGGACGTTGACAAGCCGCGCCTCTGTCATGGCTCCTGCACTAACAGCACGGGGAAAAATGGTTGAGCAGATGAGCGACTTCCGCAACAGCATAGAAAGCCTTTTCGTTAATATGATTATCGCTTCAGTAATATTGCTGGTTTTGTTTTTAATTTGGCTGTTTGTTGGAAGTTCGCGAGTATCAAAGCGTTTCGTTCAGCCAATACAGCAATTATCAGAGGGTGTGCGCGAAATTTCCGGCGGCAATTTGGACAAGAAAGTTAATATAAGCACGGGCGACGAACTCGAAGAGCTTGCCAATTCTTTTAACGCAATGACGGGTAATTTAAAAACGTATATGGCTAATCTCGAAAAGGCAACGGCGGCGGAGGAACGCATTGCAACGGAATTAAAAGTTGCAACGAATATTCAGCTTAGCGCGTTGCCGCATGATTTTTTGGAGGATCATTCTGAATTTGAGATATACGCGACGATGAAACCGGCAAAAGAAGTTGGCGGCGATTTCTACGATTTTTATTTGCTTGACGAAAATCATTTGATGATAACGATAGCGGACGTTTCAGGCAAGGGAGTACCCGCCGCGCTGTTCATGATGAGAGGCAAAACGATTCTTAAAAATTTGGCAATGACAATGCGAAGCCCCGACGATTTGGCGGCGGTAATGACATTGGCAAATAACCAACTATGTCAGGGCAACGATGAAATGATGTTTATAACGGTGTTCATGGGAATGCTCGACCTGAAGACGGGGAAATTTATTTACGTAAACGGTGGGCACAATCCGCCAATGATTTATCGCGAAGACGATAAAAAATTTTATTATATGGACGTGAAAGAAAATTGCGTTTTGGGCTTGATGGACGAAATGGATTTTGAACAGCAGGAAATACAGGTAAATCATCTAGATATTTTGTATCTGTACACAGACGGCGTAACGGAGGCAATGAATAAAAATCGTGAACAATACGGCGAGGCGCGTTTAGAAAATTGCTTGAACAATATCAATCACCAATGCAAGCTTGAAGTTTTGCTTGATGGCGTGAGTGAATCTTTAGCTGAACATGTTCAAGACGCCGAACAATCGGATGATATTACTATGCTGTCGGTTCGGTTTGTGTAGAAATCTTTACATTGCAAGAAAAAGTTTTGTGCTATGATTCTTTGAAAATATAAGGAGGCGAGAATGTGGCTTTTGAATTTTCCGACACAATAGGCGGGATTTGTCAATCATATGATGCAGAGACCCGAACAGGAATTATTCGCGACTTCAACGGCGAAGAAGTCAAAGTAAAAATGTCCGACAATGTTTATGCGCGGCTCTTGAGGAATTTAGACGAGCCGTATCGCGATTGCACGGGGCAAATTGATAAATTGTTCCGCGAAGGACAAATGGCGTTCGTTTACGGCATTTATTATCCGGACGAAGGCGGCACGAATTTTGAAGCGTCGTATATCGATTTTCCAGGACGCAAGCCCAATGAAATGCGTTTCGAGGAGGCGGATTGGTGGGTTAATCAGGCGCGGAGCATTGCCGATTTTTACATTAAGGCGGAGTTCCCCAACGGCGAAATTGATTATAGGCAATATCGCACACGCTTGACGCTTGACGGCGTCCGCAAGCCCGATTTCCGTCAGGAGACCGATACAATTTCCCGCATGATTTACGGTATGGCAAGTGCTTACATGCTCACGGGCGAAGACAGATTTTTGGAAGTCGCCGAAAAGGGAACAAAGTATTTGCGCGACCACATGAGATTTTACGACATTGACGAAAACATCGTTTATTGGTATCACGGAATCGACGTGCAGGGCGACAAGGAGCATAAGCTGTTTACGTCGGAATTTGATGATGATATTGAAGCAATTCCGATGTACGAGCAAATTTACGCGCTTGCAGGTCCTACGCAAACTTATCGCTTGAATGGCGACCCCGCCATTATGAAAGATATTCGCATGACGATAAGCCTGTTTGACAAATTTTTTATCGACAGGGAAAAGGGCGGCTATTATTCGCATATTGACCCCGTGACGTTCGACCCGAAGAGCGATTCTCTCGGACGCAATGTTGGACGTAAAAATTGGAACTCGGTTGGCGACCACGCGCCCGCTTATTTAATAAATTTGTACCTGGCGACGATGAACGACAAGTACAAAGATTTTCTTGAATATACAGCGGATTGCATTGAGGAACATTTTAAGGATTATGATAATAGTCCTTTTGTTCAGGAAAAATTCTATGACGATTGGAGCCACGACGAAACTTGGGGTTGGCAACAAAATCGCGGCGTCGTAGGGCACAATCTTAAAATCGCGTGGAACTTGATGAGAATCAACAGCGCGATTGCTAAGGATAAATACGTCCAGTTCGCAGAAAAAATTGCGGCGATTATGCCGACAGTCGGTATGGACAGACGGCGCGGCGGTTGGTATGACGTTATGGAGCGCAAGCTCCGTGCAGGCGAAAGTTGCTATCGTTTTGCTTGGCATGACAGAAAAGCTTGGTGGCAACAAGAGCAGGGCATTTTGGCTTATCAAATTCTGTACGGTTGCTTGAAGAAGCCCGAATACCTCGACTTGGCGCGTAGCTCAGCGGCATTCTACAATACCTATTTCCTCGACCATGACGACGGCGCAGTTTATTTCAACGTGTTGAACAACGGTATTCCGTTCCTTACGGGCAATGAACGCCTTAAGGGTTCGCATTCAATGGCTTGCTATCACTCGGTAGAGTTGGCGTTTTTGTCGGCGGTTTATATCAATCTCCTGCACACGAAAAAGCCGCTCGACCTGTATTTTAAGCCAATGCCAAATGCCTTTGAAGGCTCGAATATTCTTTACGTTCAGCCAGATATTTTGCCGAAAGGCAGTTGCAAAATCGAATCGGTTGAGATTGACGGCAAGCCTTGGAGCTATTTTGATGCGGAAAAATTCGCAGTCAAATTGCCGGATTTGGATTATCGTCCGAAAATCAAAGTTAGAATTGTTCCGATTTAAAAAGGAGAAATTTTAATGGCAAATTATCTTATGGAAGTCGGCGAAGTCAGCAAGGTTAAATTGCATGGACATATTGACGCCTCGATTGCGCCTGCGCTCATGGACGAATTAAAGCCGCTCATCGCGCAGAAGGACAAAGTAAAAAAATTGGTTTTCTATGCCGACGAACTCGAATATATTGCAAGCGCGGGAATTCGTTCGGTCGTCTTCGCAAAACAAAAACTCGGCGGTAAGGTGCAAGTCTACTTAATCGGCGCGTCGGAAGCTGTTTTGGATGTGTTCAAGATGACGGGCATTGACAAATTCTTGACGATTCAAGACAGTTTTGCGGAGTGAGTTTTATGACTAAAGAATTCCCTGCCAAACGCGAACTTTTGCCGCAGATGTTGACGGAGATAACTAACGAAGTCAAAAAATATTTCACGGATGACAAGTGGATAAATCGCTTAAAAGTTTGCGCGGAAGAAATTTTAGTGAACATAATTGATTACTCCTGCTCCAAAAGAGTTTATTTTTCCTGCGATTTTCTTGCGGACGAAAAGACCTTGCGTTTTGAGTTTATCGATGAAGGCGAGCTTTATAATCCGCTTGAAGAAGTTCCAGAAGTCGACATAGAAGCGAATATAAACGAACAACGCATAGGCGGTTTGGGAATTTTTCTCTACACGACGATTATGGACAAGTTGGAATATCATTGCGAAGACGGCAAGAATCATCTGCTAACGTATAAAAAACTTGTCTGATAGGCGGTGAATTATCTTGAGAAATAAAGTAGGCGTCCTAATTGAAAGTGACTTCTATGAGCCAGAAATTGAGTATTACTCGAAATGTTTTAAAGATGTCGGGTTGGAAGTGCATTTTCTGACGCGGCTTTGGGGACAAGCCGAATTGACTTTCAAAGGTCATGAAGAGCGCAAGCTTTTTAAGTGCAATGAAAGTTTTGAGCAGGTCGACTTGAAAGAATATGCCGCAATAATAATTCCTGCGGGCATGGTTGCCGATAGACTTCGCTACACCGAAGACATTAACAAATTGCCGCCGGCTTGCGAATTCCTGAAAAAATGTTTCGAGGATAAAGAGTTGATAAAGGGGATAATCTGTCACGGCGCGTGGCTCATGGCTCCGATTTCCTATTTGGTTCGCGGGCGCAAAATGGTCGTGCATAACAATTTGCTTGGCGACGCAAAGAATATGGGCATTGATTACGTTGATTCTGATGTTGTCGTCGACGGCGATTTAGTAAGTGCGCGGACGGGCGGCGAACACGTTCAATTTGCGCAAAGGATTATCGCGCTGATTAACTGCGGCACAATGTTGACTGCGCTTAACAAAAAAATCGACATGCTCGAAGAAAGGCTCCGTAGCCTTGAACAAAAAGATAGTAATGCTGAAAAGCATTTATATAATAAAAAAATTGGAGGTCATAGCATGGCAAAGGTTTTGATAATCGCTACAAATTACGGCTCTTGGGCAGAAGAACTTCAAGCCCCCTGGGACGCTTGCAAGAAGGCAGGTTTTGAAGTAACTTTAGCGACGCCGAAAGGCAAAAAGCCGCTCCCGTTCAAAATCAGTATCGACCCTAATTTTGTTGACCCTGTTCAGAACGTCAAGACAAATCCGGACTGGGTTTGCAAACGTTGTAAAGAACTCGTTGACGGCGACGAGTGGGCACACCCGAAGAAATTCACGGAAGTTGACATGAAAGACTTTGACGCTATCGTCTTGACGGGCGGTCCCGGCGCAAATCTCGACATGGCTAACTGCTGGGAACTTCACAAGCTCATTATGGACGCTTACAAGTCTGATAAAATTGTTGCGGCTCTTTGCTACGCGGTATCGACGTTGGTTTTCTGCCGCGACCCCGAAAACGATTATAAATCAATTATCTACGGAAAGAGAATTACGGCTCATCCACGCGCTTGGGATTTCTACGGTCCTGGCATGGCGATGACTTACGAAGTTTACGGCGAAACCGATGATAATAAAGGTACCGATGTTGTTACGCCTGGTTTCCCGTGGCCGATTGAAGATTTGGTTCGCGACGCTGTCGGACCTAACGGAGCTTGCATTGCTCGCATTAACGCCAATCGCGAAAGCCCGCAAGTTTATTACGATCACCCGTTCATTACGGGCACCAGCGTTGAATCATCAATCGCTTATGGCGACTTGGTAGTCAAAGTTCTCAAAGAAAGAGGACTTTAATTTAGGGGGAAATTTTTAATGGCTAAAGTACTAATCTGCGCGACTAATTACGGTACTTGGGCGGAGGAACTTCAAGCACAATGGGACGCTTGCAAGAAAGCGGGCTTTGAAGTGACGTTAGCGACTCCGCAAGGAAAGAAACCTTTACCGTTTGCAATTAGCGTTGACCCTAATTTTTTCGATCCTATTCAAAAAGTAAACGTCAACCCGAAAGAAGTTTGCGACCGTTGCAAAGAACTCGTTGACGGCGACGAATGGGCACACCCGATTAAATTCGCTGATATAAACATGGACAATTACGACGCGATAGCGATGGCAGGCGGTCCCGGCGTCACGCTTGATATGTGCCAAAATTGGGAACTTCATCAAGCTATTCTCAAGGCTGTTAAATCTGATAAAATTGTTGCGGCTCTGTGCTATTCGGTTGGTGCTTTGGTTTTCTGCCGCGACCCCGAAAACGATTATAAATCGGTTATTTACGGCAAGAAAATTACGGCGCACCCGCGTGCTTGGGATTTCTACGGTCCTGGCATGGCTATGGATTATAAACTTTACAACCCGACTGACGATAACAAGGGCACCGACGTTGTAACGCCCGGTTTCTTGATTCCGCTTGAAGATTTGGTACGCGGCGCAGTCGGTCCTAATGGAGCTTGCATTGCTCGCATTAACGCCAATCGCCAAAGCCCGCAGGTTTATTACGATCACCCGTTCATTACGGGCACAAGCGTTGAATCTTCGATTGCCTTCGGCGATTTACTCGTTAAGGTTCTCAAAGAGCACGGCTTATAATTTAGTTCGATAATCTAAGTTTCGGGCGAGTCGAGATAAGTCTCGTCTCGCTCGAATTTTCTTTATAAAGAGGAAAAAATTATGGATGTAAATCAGACAGTAGTAAAAGTGTTGGAAGAAATTGGCGTCGACCACGTTTTTGGCGGCTCTGGACAAGTCAACGGCTCCATGCTTTTGGCACTCAACAAATCCGATAAGATTAAAACCGTCATCATTCAAAACGAGCAAGCAGCGTCGTTTATGGCGGCGGGTTATGCGATGTTCAGCAAGAAATTGGGCGTATGTTTCGCAACGGGCGGTCCTGGTGCGTTCAATTTATTTTCGGGACTTGCCGTTGCTTACAGTGATTCAATTCCAATGTTGGCGATAAGCGGATATCCTTCGCGCTACACTCGCGGCAAAGGTGCGCTTAACGAATCAACAGGACTTTCGCGCACGCCCGATTCTCAAAAGATGTTTTCCGCCACGACTAAAAAATCTATCATTTTGGAAGACCCACGCAATACGATTCCGGTTTTGGAGGAATTGATTTACACGGCGTTTGAAGGCAGACCCGGTCCCGTGCATTTGCATATTCCTAAGGATATTACGATTGCTGAAGTTCCTTACTATCGCCCGATTGATATTGCCGTTCCGAAAATTTTGGCGGGCGAAAATCAGACGGAAGCATTTTGCAAAGGCTTTGTTGAAAATTTCAAAGCTGAGAACAAACCTTTGCTTATGGTCGGCTACGGTTGCATTCGCTCCGAAGCCAAAAATATTCTGGAAAAATTGATAAACACTTGGCAAATCCCGTTCGTTAGCACGATGGACGCCAAAGGTTATATTTCGGAAGATAATCCACTGTCGCTGGGCATTGTCGGCACGAGCGGCGACGTTGGCGCAAATGATTATTTCCATGAATCCAAAACGGTTATCGCGGTCGGAAATTCTTTTGCCGAAAATGCAACATTCACTTTTAATCCGCGCCTCTTCAACGGCAAAAAACTTTTGCACATAAACATTGACCGCCACGAAATTGACAAGGTTTATACCGCTGATTACAGATTGGTTAGCGACGCACGTCCTGCGCTTGAAAATTTAGTTGCTTATCTGGAAAAAAATAATGTCGCGCCGCTTGGCTCTGGTTTAGCCGTTCGCAACAAGCACCACGATGAAAAATTGCCCGAATTCAGCAATGGCAAAATGCATCCTGGCTTTTTGGTTCAGCAAATTTCAAAGCAACTGCCCGAAAACGCAATTATTATGGGCGACGCCGGCGGGCATATGCTTTGGCTCAGCGCGTATCTCAATCTAAATAAAAATCAATGGTATCAAAATCCCGGCAGTTTCGGACCAATGGCGAGCCACGTTAATGGCTCAATCGGCGTCAAGTGCGCTAATCCTAATCGCCCTGTCATTTGCGCGTGCGGTGACGGTGATTATCTTATGGCGGGTTTTGAACTGCTTACCTGCGTCAAGAATAATATTCCGGTTATCTACGTGATTTTCAATAACGGCGAATTCAACGTAATTAAAAAATTCCTGCTGGCGAATTTCGGCGAGTATGCTTATATGGACATTAAAAATCCCGATTACGTCAAGTACGCTGAAGCTTGCGGAGCTAAAGGTTGGCAAGTTCGCAATGCCGCAGAATTTAATGCCGCATTTGCCGAAGCTCTCAAGCTCAACAAGCCTTGCATTATCGACGCAATTATTGACGGCGATGTTTATCCGCCGATGAGTATTTCCAAAACTTGAGGTGATTTCATGACTGTAACGGTTGAACGTGACGACGATTTAAAAATAATTGCGCTTAACGGCGAATTGCAAGCAGTAAATGCCGATAATATTCGCGATGAAGTTATTGCTTTGATTGACGGAAAGCCGATGATAGTTTCAATGGAAAAATGCACCTACGTTTCAAGCGCAGGTTTGCGTGCGCTTTTGATGATTGCCAAGACCGCGAAGGCGCGAAAAGTAAAAGTTATCTACGCCACCGCGACAGAAGAAGTTACAGACGTTTTGAAGATGACCGGCTTTATAAAAATGCTCCGTTGCGTCGATTCGGTCGCCGACGCTGAAAAAGAATTGCGCGGTTAGGAGGAATTTTCATGCGGATTGACATGAGCCCGACCGACATTTTTGGGGATTTTAAAATCCGTCCCGGTCTTTTTCTCGAAAACGGAGCAAGCATTGTGCCTGGCGGCGTGAACTTTACAATTCATTCAACGGGCGCGAAATCTTGTTCACTTGTTTTGTATCATTCGCACGAGCGCGAACCTTTTGCGGTTATTCCATTCCCTGAAAGTTATCGTATTGGTAGCGTCTTCGCCATGATTGTTTTCGACCTCGACTACGAGAATATTGAATACGGTTTTTATGTTGACGGCGAATATAATTCTTACGGCGGCGATGTTTTTGACAAAAGCAAATGCTTGCTTGACCCGTATGCAAAACTTGTTAGCGGTAGAAATATTTGGGGCGTTGATCCTGATTGGAATAATCCTTTCCAATATCGCTCAAAAGTAATTTTAGATGACTTCGATTGGGAAGGCGACGTACCGTTGAAGACGCCGCATAACGAGCTGATAATTTACGAGGCGCATGTACGCGGCTTTACTAAAGACGAATCGTCCGGCGTGAAATACAAGGGCACTTATGCGGGGCTTGCTGAAAAAATTCCCTACCTCAAGGAGCTGGGCATTACCGCGCTTGAACTTCTGCCGATTTTTGAATTTGACGAGTTCGAGGGCGCACGCGAGATTGACGGCAACAAACTTTTAAATTATTGGGGTTACAGCACGGTTGGTTTTTTCGCGCCTAAAGCAGGTTATGCCGCTAGCGGCAAATATTCCATGCAAGCCGACGAACTTAAAACTTTAGTCAAAGAACTTCACCAGAGCGGTATAAAAGTTATTCTTGACGTGGTTTTTAATCATACGGCGGAAGGCAACGAACACGGACCGTATATTTCCTTTAAAGGGCTTGACAATAAAATTTACTACATTTTGACGCCCGACGGCTATTATTACAACTTCAGCGGTTGCGGCAATACGCTAAACTGCAATAATCCTGTTGTTCGCAATTTGATTCTCGACTGCTTGCGCTATTGGGTCGGGACGTATCACGTTGACGGCTTCAGATTCGATTTGGCGGCTATTTTAGGACGAAATCAAGACGGCTCGCCAATGAACAATCCGCCACTTTTAGAATCGCTTGCGCATGATCCGATTTTGAAAGACATTATTTTAATCGCGGAGGCTTGGGACGCGGGCGGACTTTATCAAGTCGGCAATTTTCCTTCATATGGTCGTTGGGCTGAATGGAACGGCAAGTATCGTGACGACGTGCGCAGATTTTTAAAGGGCGATAGCGGGTTTGCTGAAAATTTCGCAAGGAGAATCGCCGGTTCCGAAGATATTTACGATAGATATTGGCGCGGAGATTGCGCCTCCGTCAATTTCATCACCTGCCACGACGGTTTCACGCTTTACGATTTATTTGCCTACAACGACAAGCACAACGAAGCAAACGGCTGGGGCGGTTCCGACGGCGGCAACGACAATCACAGTTGGAATTGCGGCTGGGAAGGCGATTACGATTTGCCCGCCGATATTAAATATTTGCGGCATAAGATGATTAAAAATGCGGCGGCGATTCTTTTGACGAGCATTGGTATACCGATGATTCTTGCCGGCGACGAATTCGGCAATACTCAATACGGCAACAACAATCCCTATTGCCAAGACAATAAAATTTCGTGGCTCGATTGGAATGACTTGCAAAAGAATCAAGACTTGTACCAATTCTTTAAGAAAATGATTGCCTTCCGCAAAAATCACCCCGTTTTAATGAGAAAATCGCCCGCGACGCCAATAGGTTATCCCGCGATTAGTATTCACGGCGTCGAGGCTTGGCGTTTTGATTCATCTGCTGAAAATCGCGTTGTTGGAGTTATGTTTACTGGCAAAACTCGCGACGCCAAAGACGATTTTATTTATATCGGCGTCAATGCACATTGGGAGGCGCACGAAATTTGGTTGCCCGCTCTGCCGCAAAATAATTTCTGGAAAATCGCGGTTAATACCGATTTAGGCGAAAATTCTTTCTACGACGAGCCGATTACCCTTGACACTTCGCAGAAATTTTTAATCGGTGCGCGTTCCGTGATAATCTGCACAAATTAAAGGAGGTCGAACACTTTGCCTGCAATTACTGTTAAATCTATTGAGCTTGCCGACATTCAAAAAAAAGTTTTGGCGAAAAAGTACGTCGAAATTTTTTCGGAGATAACAAACGTTCCTAAAGATCGCGTTTATATTTTCTTCGACGGTCACGAACTCGAAAACGTTGGCACGGCGGGAATTCGCTTCAGCGACCACCCCAGCAAAGCCTGGAGCAAATTTACTGAAGAAGAGTGGAGCAAAAATCCTGACATCGTCGCAAAAATTAAGGAGGTCGGTAACTTATGATGATCTATCACGACAAGATTGAGAAAAAGGAACTCAATCCCGGCGTTGTCTTCCAATATCTTGGCAAGGGCAATGAAATGATGGTTTATCATTGGAACATGGCGGACGGTAGCGAAGTTGCTATGCACACGCACGAAAGCGAACAATTCGGCTACTGCATTAAAGGCGGCTTCATAATCATTGAGGACGGCAAAAAATACGAAATTGGCGCGGGCGATGCTTATATCATTCCGGCTAACGTTCCGCATTCTTTTATTGCGGTTGGCGACACGGAAGCGATTGACATTTTCCACCCGCTTAGAACTGTTTTGCCCGACGGAAACCCTGCCTAAGGAGAAAAATCATGCGCTATAAATTCTTGAACGCTAATGGTAAATTTCTCAACTTCAACGAGTGCACTCCTGAAGAAATTGCCGTTATTGGCGACACTCAAACGGATTTGGATTGGGAAGTTAAATCTGCTGAGCCGAACGACAAAAGATTTTTCAATCAGCTCATGACTTGGAGCGAATTTAAAAGTTACGTCGATTATCTCAACGAAATTTCTTACGGCGGCTTTAATGATTGGCGCGTTCCTTCCAAACACGAACTGCGCAGTTTGATTAACTATTCCGACATCAATCCCGCGTATCAGAAAAACATTTTCAAAACGATAGTTCCTAATGATTATTGGTGCGGCGCAGAGCCTTTTGGACCTAGACCAGATTGCGCGTGGGTTATAAATTTCAATGTTGGTTCCACTACCGCTAAAAATCAATCATTGCAAAGTTATGGGCTGGCTGTTCGCGGCAAAAAACTTCCGCCACCACAAGAAAGATTCACGGACAACGGCGACGGCACAATTACCGACAATTATTTAAAACTGATGTGGCAAAAGGAAGCTAACGGACGTACAAGTTACGCGCAAGTTTTAGAAATGCTTCCTAATTTCGAGTTGGCGGGACATCGCGATTGGCGTTTGCCCACTATGCA